>Ga0247778_1000305_pt1 | contig 77125 bp, 79 predicted proteins | sample UWRJL049202B5_FD_179939 | JGI IMG/M metagenome (GOLD analysis project Ga0247778, IMG submission 179939) | Plant litter microbial communities from Arlington Agricultural Research Station in Wisconsin, United States - UWRJ-L049-202B-5 | ecosystem: Environmental > Terrestrial > Plant litter >... | reverse complement strand
ACCACCGCCCCCTCTACACGCTCACCAAATCCCTCAACGCAATCCGTTCTCTAGCCCTCTCAAAATCCTCCTCCTACCTAACATGGCACACCCAGCCCATCTATTCCGATGACCATAACATCGCGTTCCGAAAGGGGGACGCGAGTTATATGACTCTTATGGTGTTGAGTAATTTGGGAGCTCAGGCGCAGAATTATAGCGTGCAGATGAGTAATGTGGGGTTCCCGGCGGGGTTGACGGTGGTGGAGTTGCTGAGTTGTAGGACGGTGGTTGTTGATGGGAATGGGGGGTTGAAGGTTGATTACGTGGCGGGGGCACCGATGGTTTATTATCCGCAATACTTGCTGAAGGGCACTGGCTGGTGTGGCAATTGAGGGAAGGTCACTTGCAGGGTTTGAAATATTGTAAAAGAAAACAAAATGTCTTAAAATGGAGAACGCTATCTAAATATTTGGCTAACCTAATATGTCACAACGCTGGCAACTTCATTCATCAAGGCGTAAAGCCATCATTCCTCAAGAGTGGTGCGGCGGCGGTCCTGGAGGAGGCGGAGGGTAATGCTCTTGGGCTTGGTGAGTATTTGAGCCTTGAGGAGGAGGTGGGTAGAACATCTGCGGTTCTGATGGCTGCAAAGCTCCTGAAGCAGTGGGAGGAGGAGCATAATATGGTTCAGAAGCGTGAGGTGGGGGCCCTGAAGGTGGAGGAGGATAGAAAATCTCCGCTGGCGGCGTTTGAGGGCTGACGGTATATGGGGGAGCTTCGTCAGTTGGCGGGTGAGTGGCATCAGACGAATGCTTGTAATCTGTGGGGTAACTTTGCGCGGGAGGAGGAGCAGCGTAGCTACTCTCGCCAGTTGGTGGGTGGGTAGCCCCAGATGGGTGTTTGTAATCTGCGGGGTAGCTTTGTGCTGGAGGGGCGTAATAGCCCTCTGGAGGAGGCCCACCAGCAGTTTGAGGTGGGGGTGCGAACTGGGTCTGTTGAGCTGCCGTTGGTTGTGAAATCGATTCTACGGGTACATCGCTGGGCGCAGGGTGCGCGTCAACGTTCTGCAGGATATTCTGGTTGACGTCTGTCCTTCCTTCAGCCTGTTTTACGACTTCCATCAGAAGTCTCGTCTCAGCTGGGACATTCTTGACATGCCCTGCCAGAATACCACCCACACCTATCCTCTCTCCATAGAATCGAGCGTTCTCGTCATTCCGCTCAATAATGATTGTGCCATCAGCTTGCACACCAGCGTATAGTCCTCGGCTCTTCATGTAGCTGAACACAGGCTTCCGACTCTTCAGAATTTCTGATTCCAAGATTCCACCCGTGCCAACTGGTCCCGCGACAACAGAGACCTCTCCGCCAATTGACAATCGCATCTTGCTGAAAGCTTCCAATGCCTTGCGGTTGTTGATCACAATGACACAGTCATATATGTCCACACCAACCATCCAGCCAACGCCCAGTGTATGAATCAGAATGCCGGAAGGAGGAGACCAAGTTCCGTCCTCTTTCCGTGCGATCAAGACCCCTGAACCGCCTGCGCCAGAGACCCAGAGGCCAGTTCGCATCGTGCTGAATATGGCTAATCCGACACAATTCTGTATGACCTTCTGTGGAATTTTGACTAGGACCTTCGGCTTGTTCTTCGGGCCTGGCTCGCCAGGCTTGGTTGGGGGTTGTTCGGTGTAGAAGCCATCCTCTGAAAGTAATGCGTTAGTATTATTTGCTGAAACAGGGCAGGAGTATGGCTTACTGCAGAATGACTTCAAGATTCTAGCTGCTTTGTCGCATTCTGGTCCTAATTGTGTAGGCCAGAAAGCTTCTGAGCCAATCTTGTTGGTGAGTTTGTTGACAGGCACGCCGAGTTTCTCGAATGCGGCCCAGCCTTTGTCGAAAGTCGCCTTGCCTCCATGCTTGGCCTTATCCCAAGCAGAGACCTTCTGGCCTGGCTGTTGGTGTTGTTGCTTCTCTGCCATATTTTTGGATTGTAGGACTGATCAAATGTTCAAGTCTCGACTTTCAGGCGCAAGGAAGGCGGGGTAATTTGGGAATTGGTGGGGCTGGATCACGATAAAATGTTATTGCCTTGGAAAGATTCACAACAGTTGCAAATCATGATATAAGTAGTCCTCATCTATAGCTATGCTGCTAGCTAAAGTTAATTATAGCTAGAAAATCCGGATTTTGTTATCATTTTCCGGCCGTGGCTTGTCCGTTGGGTGACGAAAGGCCGCGAGTGCTATGCCTCAGCCACAGGGAAAGCTGGGGGGCATTGGCGAATCGTCCAATGATGTCATGCTTCACATGCTGACTACAATTCCTAGCCACCTGGGCCCCTTTAATACTCAGCCACATCTATTTTCCATTTCCAATATTTTTCGCCTCTGTTTGCTCGTACGCGTTATCCATTTTGGTATAAATGTATAGCGTTGGGTTTTTGGCTATCGATGCGCATGAGAAAGCCCGAAAATGCCTGGCGATATATTCAGAGCCGGGGAGCTCAGAGCTCGGAGCGCAGTTCGTGGTCAAGATATGGCTCGGTGTCGTTTTCGAAAGACAGGACTCCGAATCATAATTATCCATTCATACATCATTATCTTAACCTACCTCCATCTCTCCCACACACTACTCCCTTTCTCAGCGGCATTCTCTGCAATCTGATCACCTGTTTATTTGTGGCGGGGCAACCACGCTAGAAAATTAGCAAATTGGGTTGGGTACCTCGGAAAGTCGCGTCTCCTGTTTCCATTCTTATTATCTATGAACAGGATTGATATCAACATTTGCAACATTGCAATCACGTCTCACATACCCAAGAAATATTTAGCGATATCCTTTGCCACGACTGGCTGTTGGCCAATAGCTAGTCAATCTTCCTAGCCTCGAGATGCAGCAAATCGCAAGTGCAGATTCCAGGCAAAGCTAATGCACATATCGACCTCACGGCATAGGATCTCAAAGACAATACAGCATCCATTCCTAGTAGGTACAGTCTTTACCACATTGCTCGATAAGTCTACTCCCGAGAAAATAGCTCTGCGCTACAGTAGCGATCCCGCCTCCCCAAGATTAAAGCGTTATGTCTTTTGGCTACAGCGTCTCCGACGCCGTCCTCCTCGTCCAGCTTGCCTAGCGCACCGTCGAAAATGCACGAAAAGCCTGCGGCGAGCACGATGACCTGACCAAAGAAGTCATCTCTGTGTACACAGTCCTCGCGAATATAGAATCCGAAATCTCCGACCCCGAATCGGTTATCAACAAGGCTGACGACAATCGGGCAAGGGAATTGCGGCACCACATCGAAGGCTGCGAGCGATATCTTGGACGTCTGGACTTGGTGCTCACGAAATACAATGCACTCAGTGAGAATGAGCGAAGCTTCACGAAGCTCTGGCAGAAGATTCGGTTTGGGAATAAGGAGGTCACGAATGTGAGAGATGTTCGGCAGAAGATCACGACCTATACGGCGGCTATCTCCACTACATTGCAACTCATGTCCATGGGTTCGCAAGGCAGGGTCGAGCGGAAGCTGCATCGACAAGGCGGACAATTAGATGGAATTTGCGAGAAGGTCAATCTGGTACTTGCGAGATTGAATACGACATGCCCAGAAGGTACGGTGATGACGAATTACACAAACGATGACAAGGCATTCTGGAAAGCTTTCCGTCGGGAACTTGTCAAAGAAGGCTATTCGAGTAAAGTTTTGTATGGTCGTCCGGAAGCGCTGATTAAGGCATATGTGAGGGAGCTTGGCGACAGAGGGGTACTCGACGAGGGTTTGGACGTCTCAAGACCGCCTATACCTACCGACGTGGAGCTTTTGGAGCCGTCTCAGCCAATCGAAATACCTACTAGTGATATTGACGTTGATCCAACATACGGTTCGTCAATCGAAATAGAGGAAGAGCATAGCAACTCTAATACTTCGAACGATCGTAGTACAGAGCATGGGAAACCCCACCCAGTCTCCAGCTCCGGCCCATTCCACCAATGCGACAAACCTCAATCTGCTCTTCCAAGCTTCTCCGAAGACGGCGGAAAAGTGTCCGAGGCTATCTCAACACAACAACAGGGCTCGTCTCAAAATCCAACAGATGGATCCAACCCAAAGAGTAATCTCGATTACGTGGTGTTTACGAAGTACACATGTATTTATGCCGATTGGGAGACCATCCGTTGGTCATCGATAGGTGAATAATACTTCAAGGCTCGAGCCGGTTTAACAAAGAAGACGACTTGGATCCGATGCCCTTTCACATATGGTCGAATAAACTAATAAAGAAAACCTCCTCGAATGGCGGATGGATGACATGGACTGAGGGGATGACTATTCGGGGAACGGCGGAGGATCATGGGTTGGGAATCGTTAGTCGAGTTGGTATAGTTGGCAATTTGTGTGTGGTATTTCACATTTGTCTTCTCATTTTCTTGATTTTGAGTCGCTTTGCAAATTGGGCGTTGCAACAAATATCCATTGGGAAGTGAGGCTGGTTGCCATATGTATCCCAAGTTGAGAGCAATATGGTTTCAGTGATTGTTGTGTTGGAGTTATGAATCAGCGGTGAGTGAGAGAATAAAAGCCTATCGACACGTCAGGGCTCCAAATCAGGGGTATCCCAAGCAAATCTATCTTGACGCTATCACGGGCCGCACGGTGAACAGTTATGGTCGCAGACCGCTCATAAATCTTGTTTCGTTCCTATTTAGATTCAAAACAGTCCCGAAAGGTTCATCCCAGATAGGTAAAATTGACACTTCAGGCGACGCGAATCGTGTCCGTCTCCCGGATCAGCACCCGCATGCTATTTCAATGTGTGCAATGTTGCCCCATCCTTCTTCTGGGTATTGTTGCAGCATTATCCCAGACCTCGGGCCCCATTGCCAACAACAAACACCAACTTTTCAACCAACGATATGCCATTCGCGAATGCTTTAAGTTGAGGCTAACGTTATCGCGAATTTTTGATTGCTTGAGGCAAACGGGGACTTTCCAGGAGAATGAAGTCCAGCCCAGTGCTGCTGTCACTTCATATATGCACGTTCCACTCTTGAAATGAAGATCACATATATCCACCCGTGCCCAGAGGGACATTTCGTTCTTCAGACCAAACCACACTGCACATTTCACGGCTGTTCATTGAGTCTTTGCTCTTTTTCGTGCACGCACGATGTCTCGTGTTTACATCACCGCCAGTATGAAGCATAGCAGTCTCGGCATTTCCCTGCCAACTCTAAGTGTCGAGACAGCGGATCATACTGGTGGTGGCTACACGGTCGGGGGGTTTCATCCGTCTACTCTTGCGGCGTTGTCAGGCAAAGGCCCAGAGATCAAGAAGGGAGAGCGATTTGATCTCAAAGCGAATCTCAACACGCAGCGAACTTCTCTGGCTCTAGTGGTCAACACTTCGAAGCACCTTCCTCACCTCGAATGGTCTTCTGAGAATGGACTGGGTAAGTCAAGCTGTTTTCACTGATTGTAAATGAGGAAAGCTAATGCTCGAAACAGGCAAACTTCCTCTGGGTATTGGTGCAGTAGCAACCGCTCTTCTCGGAGTAGGCGGTCAGAAATTGCTAAGCAGCGGTGGAAGTTCTTCCAAGAAGCGACCCGAGGAGAAGAGACGAAGCGGAGAAAGCCGATCAAGCGAGAAGAGAAGGGATGATCAAAGTCGGACCAGCGAGAAAAGTCGGACAAGTGATCGGAGGCGCTCCTACGATGACCGCTCATCCCGAACATCCAGCAAAAGCCAGCGTGCAATTTTGCCCCGCGAAGACTACCGTTACATCGAAGAAGAGGATTCGGGATATCAATCCGACGACCGCTATGAGCGACGACGCGAACCCAGCTCTCGTATTCGGTCTCACGCCCGTTCTCGACGTTGACGAAAGGGGTTCGGTCGGGAACTTCAGCTTTTTGGACACACTGAAATGGAGTCAGCGGTGGCGTTTACGGCATTGGAATGTCGGCTATGGCTAAGTTATGTTTCGAATCTTGCAGACATTGCTGAAGAGCAGCTCGAAGAATGTCCTGCATTTGACGTGGCCGAGAGAATCATGCCGTGATTAGTGGGCGCAAGTCTAGAATATTTTAATCGCTTTTAAATAGATTCAGAGGAAGATACCCACGTGGCTCTCGGATAGAAGTAGATCTTGTAAGACTCGAGAGACCTGAATTGGGTGATCGGTGCTTTATGTAGGGAGTCAACGCGCGGGGAACGGAATAAGTCATTGTAATATCGTGCACTTGATCATCGATATCTTTCCCTTATTATCTCGACTATTCGCATTCAAAATTCCACTTTGAAGCAGCATGTATTACTTCTACGCGAAGGGAAATGATACAATTATGTTCATCAAACTCAACCTCCATGTACATCGCTTACCTCACTACTCCAAACGAATGTCTTTTCGCTCCTTAGTTTTCCTCCCAGATCGACTCAATTTGTCTTAAACTTTCCCTAAAACCCACACTTCACCATTCGATGAGGTATCGCTGGTCATATACAATCTTCCAGAGGCATCGAACAGAAGCCCAGCCGGTCTGAAGCATCCTGAGCTGGCCACTGGACCATTGCCAGCACATCTTGTCACGTCAGGGTTCCACATGACGTCGGTATATGAATTGGTGCTAGCCAACGGACCAGAAGGCTGGTACGACCCATCGGCATTCTTCTTGAATGGAACAACGACCAATTTGAATCCCGTCGTAGGTGAGCGATTCCAGGAGCCGTGGAAACTGACGTACAAGTTCAAAGAATCGGCATCGAACTTGCTATCGATAGGAGCAGAATGTGCCTGGAATACTGTTGCGGGTGCGACGATCTTCGATTTGCAGGTTGCGTCGGTGAATGTAGAGTTAGGGGCGAGCAGGAACGGGTCGCCGACTGCTAGCCCTGTGAAATCGCTGGACTTCCATACTGCAAAGCATGTGGGATATCCGTACCAATTATTATTCGGCTTCGTGATGTCACCGAGGTAGTTGAGTTTCTCGGCAGGGTTGTCAATATGGATGTCCTTCCCTGAGCGTGTGAACTGGTCGGCGCTGTTTTCGACGCTCCAAAGCCTGTGCTGTTGTTAGTCTAAAGGACTTTAAACCGACCTGGAAACCAACATTTTGTTATTGTCAAAGGTGATACCGATATCATTTCGTAGCCCATAGCCCATGTTGTACCCACCAGAGGCATAGTTGTAGCCCGCACTTGGAAGCTTAGAAAGATCAAAGACCTTGACAATTGCGCGAGCTGTTCCAGGATTCAAAGATGCCATGTCGAGATTTTCATTGGATCCATGAGAAACGACCAACAAGTTCGGGGCGTGTGCTCCGATAAGTAAAGTGCGAGTGGTGTGAGAGCCGCCGTTAAACATCCCTGTGATGACAGTTGATCGGGTTCCGACAGTCGCAGAGGAAGCGGTGTAAGGCCAGGAAAACACAGTCGTCATTGAGCTGGCATACAAAGTTTTACCGTCAGCGCTGAAGGTAATGCCGTGGTTGAGACTGTTAAGCGCGATCAATGTCGAACTTGATGTCACACATCCATCAGCACCCATTTTATGGATCGTGATACCCTTTCCGGACTGAACAACCAAAAGATTTCCGGCTGAGTCCCAAACCATGCTTCGGGGACTGGTTAAGCCTCCAAGAACCTTGGTGGCTTTCCATCCGCTGGCAAGAACGGAGGAATACACGGGATTACCGGCGCCAGAGCAAGCGGAGGGAATCGTGACCTTTCCAGTCGGGGTCGATGGCGCACTTGAAGTCGGTTTAACGCTTGTCGTCAAAGTTGTAGACGTTCCAGTTGGGGCAGCAGTAGTAGTTGCTACGGGTACGAGGTTGCTGGAAACCCAGGCGTTGAAGTTCGGACTACGGGCAGCATTCAAATCGTGGGTCCATTTGCCAAAGTCCTGGTGCACAGGGAAATCCGAAGTGTTACTGGAAGGAGTTGCAACTGCACCGCCTCCCCGTGCCCAGGCAAATTGAGTCGTACCTGTACCATTCAAGGCGTATTCCCCGCCATCATTTGCTTGCCACGAGGTGCAGCCTCGGCAAACCGCCTGCACTGTCCAGTGAGTGGCATTTGTTGTCGTGCCTTTCAAGTATGTCAATTCAGCACCATCGTAGCCGTTCGGAAGGTTTTGGCCACTGTAAAGCTGTTAGATTGTCCACGTAGTACCGAAAGAAACCATACAATGCAAAGCGGGAGGATCCCACCGCAGTCTTGCCATTAGGCCATGCCACGGTCAAAGGATTCCAAACCATGGTGCCACCCCAAGCGAGGCCAGCCCAGGGGACAGAAAGTGGCGCCGAAATGGAAATAATCGCATCGTATGGGTCTGTAACAGTTGTAGGAAGTGCAATTCCAAATTGTATCCCGTTCGGGCTTGTATAGCTCGAATAGCAAATTTTGGTTACCGAATCACACGCAACTTTAGAATCTACCTGTGCCGCGAATGCTATTTTCCCTTAGATATGAGCCTACTAGAGAAGTGAGATGCTCACCATGACCGCTAAGTGCTGCGGCACTACCGATGAAGTGAATAAAACGCATGACGGCTCAGTGATGCGATGGCAATGAGAAATTCGAGATCCCACTGCTCACGCAGATGGCAATTCTATTCTCTTTATGCACTGGAACAATCCCCGCACCGGCAACAGAGAGGCCATATTTAATCTGTCCCAATTACAAATATCTACCGAGGAGCCATAGGATATGTGAAGAATGTCGATAGACTTGAATGGAATGTGGCAACTGGCCAATCCGCGATTAGGAAATTGCAATAATTGCCAAGGAAATGCAACTGTAGTATCATATTGTAACAGGCAAAACTATTCATTTACCTCCGGGCACGAGACTGGAGGCACTTATGTCCAGATTGGGTTTCTAATTCGGCTGCGCGAAATGAGGATATAGCCCTGGCGTTGGCCAATAGGCAGACTTCTGCCCAGGCTCGTTTCACAAGGGTACCAGGAATGATAAATAAGGTTGGCATCGGGAGCGAACTGTGTGGGGTAGAGGGAGAAGGGCGGATATTAATCCAGAGGATACTCACTTTGTTTCTTCAGGGGAGCAGACGATCCGTGACAGCAAAGTCCGGCAGTTGGGATTCGGTCGCTCGGCTGTAGTGGATAAGTTGAGGTTATTCAGCAGGAGGGTATATGTGCGTCATTGCTAGCTGATGTAAAGTTTGGTAGACGCTATCTGCATTTCGACTATATTTTCATCTTGGCGCGGAGTAGAGTTTGTCCTCTTGTTAGAAAATATAAGAGATGTTTGCGTTGAAGAGGAGAGAAATGGATGGCGGGGTAAACAAAGCGAGTATTACATAATAAGCATGTACTGTAGCTATTTATTTATTTCCGACCGAGGTCCACCTCCACTGAACCATCGCGCAGAGGAACGCCGAATTTCACTACTACTTTCCTTTTCCCCGGAGATAGGTTCCTAGCTCTTTATCTGACAAATCTCTTACTCTCTGTATCAAGCTAGAAGCAGGTATAACTTCAAACATTTTAACTTAACTTTTAGAAAACCCACACAGTACCATGATCCAGCTTATCAGCGCGACGCCATCCCCCTACGCCCGAAAAGTGCGAATCGTTCTTGCAGAGAAAAAGATCCCCTTCGAGCTTGTCACCGAAGTACCCTGGGACCAAACAACAAAGACTCCGCTTCATAACCCCCTCGAAAAGCTTCCTATCTTGATATTCGAAGACGGTAGCTCGGTTTACGAATCGCACTATATACTCGAGTATATCGAAGCCAAATACCCCCAAACTCCCATGCTATCTGCAGATATAGACGAGAGACTCTTCGCGAAGCAGGTAGAGGTGGTCGCGGACGGGATATGCGATTCCTTGGTCCTTTTATTCTTCGAGAAGCAGCGCGAATCCCAAAGTCAAGAATGGAAAGATAGGCAGATGAGAAAGGTCGATGGCGGGTTCAAGGCACTCGCTGAATGGGTAGGCGACAAGGAGTTCATAATTGGAAACACGTTCGGGCATGCAGATGTGGCTGCTGGGAGCGTTTGTGGATACGTGGATGTCCGTTGGCCTGAGTATCCGTGGCGATCGAGATATCCATCTCTGGCAAAGTATGCGGATGGATTGAACGAGAGACAGTCGTTCCAGGATACTGTGCCTGTGGCCCAGAAGATCCAGGACAAGATTGTTTAGACAGAGGGACAGATTTTCATTACAATTCATTACTCTATTTCATATATTTTCATTGTCGTTCGACAAATTCTTGCTACCTAGGAGGCCACGGGCGCATTCTGTCTCCCAATCTCTGCCTCTATGCACAGTGAATAACCCCATCGCCGTGGGTGTGGCACTCCTGCGCTGCACTGCTCGTTGTGGATGCTGCTTCCGCGGATGTGGTACTCGGAGGTGGGGCCTGGCTAGATGTCGCCGTCGCAGGGGAGGAGGTCGCCGATGCTGTCGCAGATGCAACGACTGTTCCTGCGCACCCCTTGCCTGGTAGAGCAAGATCATAAGCATATGCTTCCACCGCGAAGTGCCGAAGTGTGGCACTGTTTCGCACCGCCTCTTCCGGATGCTCGGTGGCCAATTGGAGTATTTCTTCTTGGGCTTCCAGAATGTCAGCGAGTGCTTGAAGAGTAGATCCTCGACTTACTATCAGCGTAATGGTCAACGATACCCTCGGCGATCTTCACCGTGTGGTATAACCGATGAAGTATATCAGCGCCAAAGTATAGCGAGTCCTTCATTGCTGCTACAGTGTAGCCGTGTCCGCACATTGCTTCCAAGGACCATCTGGCTTCAAATGAAAGTGGACAGATGACTGTCTGATCAGGGGCGATTTCCCCTCGCCAGTGTCCAGCCCACCCTATCCATATCAGCAAGTGCTAGCAGACGAAGGTAAAGTCTTACCATCTTGACTGCATTGGTCGTCAATGTCATCACACCGAAACAGAACGCCTGTCTTATCACCGTTCACGACCTTGTCATACCACCCCGCTGGCTCAGCGGTGGGGCCGTTCCCAAAGTACTTGACATAGATATCGGACGCGTTGCCGTATCTCATGATATGATCCTTTGCGTGCTGGGCCAATGTAATGGAGTCATTGAATGCCCTCTGGAGTTGGGCGCGCTCAGTAGCATTGCAGGATACGTGGATCGGATATTGGTTTGTAGCTCCTTCGTCCCAAGTCCATGCTGTTTCTCGTTCCTGGATGAACTCTGTTGGCAAGGCGCTGCATACAGATGCGAGGGAAAGTCCCCACGTAAGGAGAGCTTGATAGAACATATTGATTATGACGAGGAATATATCTTGCTATTGATGTTGTTAAATTATATTTCGAGGTACTGGAGATTCTTATACTCGCTCAAAAGTGGCCCTTTCATGCCACTTCCATGGCCCAGAAACATGGTCCAAGGAAGTATTCCTTGTGCAGTCCCAAAGAACTACCTCCATTTGGAAGCTGTCCTTACGATACCAGCAAGCCAAGTCAATCTATCGATTTACCCGAACACGGCGCAACTGCTGTCACCCGGATGGCAAGCAGATTTTCTCTCGAAGGACTCCGAATCCAGGAAACTTCAGTGATAACTCTCTGTCCCACCGAGAATTTCGGTGCAAAAAGGATCGCACTATCTTGGCATGACATTTGAAAGCCAAAAACTATGACGGTGGGCGTGGGGCTATGTTGACACCCCACTGCCCAGGTTTCTGAAAAAAAAAGGGTGCATTGTTTCTAGTTGTGGCTGCATGGCTGTAGAAATTCAGCATCACAGTTGTTGAAATGGGAAAATACCTTGATGGATACACAAGAGTCTTGTGTGCTTGGCGATTAAATCCCGCTCACTTGCCCGCATTCTTGGCCCGTTCCGCTGCTTGGCACGCGGTGAGAAGCCTGTGCTAAGTGGTGCTGATTGCTTTCTAGCCTGTCGAATTTTGATGCCAATGCTGGGCATTTGGAGGTTGGTAACTATATTGACCCGGCACGTGTGCGTCGAGCTGCTAAATGCGAGAAAGTATTCATGAATGGGATAATACCAAAGATATAAGCCCCGAAGAAAACGCAGCTTGGTTCTCGAACTGCATTTTCTTTTCGAACATCATGGTTCAAAGAATGTTTATCAAATCTGTCTTACTTCCCCTGGTGGCATTGTCGTCATTAGCTCGATGCCAGACATTTACGCTGTCTGGATGTCATTGGCATGATGGGCAAGAGTAAGTTCGCCCACTCTTCCAGTCGACGAAATCTCTGACATCAAAATAGATATTGCTACCTCCCAAACGGATCTGAAGTCCCATTCACTCGATCTGCCAGTTCAACGCCCAGTGCACCTACTCAAACAACAGCCCCAGCTGCCGCCGAGGCGAGCGCGACCCCAGCGGCGATCCCAGAATCATTGACAGACTGCCATGCCCACGGAGCTACACAGTGCGTATAGTTATCCTCAAAGAATCGGACGAAGCTGATATGTCACAGGTTCTGTCTTGCCAGTGGAACTGAGTATGAAGTCCTCGGAACCCCAACTGGGGCACTCCCTACGGCCTATGTCGGCTGTCATTCCCACGGCGATGATATGTGAGCACTTGAATCTAGCATAGGCACCATTTCGAGACCCATAACTGAAAGTTTGTAGGTTCTGTTCTGCTCCTGCTGGAGGTGAGGTAGCCGTTGCCATGGAAGGCGCAGGTCATTCCGAGGAAGAATCTCACGAAGGCCATGATCATGAACATGATCATTCAGAAGGAAGTAGCGAGGGCTTGGACTGTCATTTTCATGCTGGAGTAGAGTAAGCAAGCCTTTGAGATATTTAATTTTTCTCTGACGGTTTTCAGGCATTGCGTGGGTGCGGGGCAGTCGGAGAGTTCTGAGAGGAGCTGTGAGGCGGTCGCGAGGGACTACAATATCCCGCTTCGAGTTGGACTTATTTTTGTGGTCCTAGCTGGCAGTGCTCTGGGTAATTGACGGGCTATTTGAACTTCATCAGAAGTATGCTAACGGTCTGCAGCGGTGTTCTCGCCCATTTTGCTCCAGAGGTTCACGAAGATCACGTTGAATAGCATCGTCTTCACAATCTTGAAGCAATTCGGGACTGGAGTCATCATTTCAACTGCGTTTGTCCATGTGAGTAAGTCAATCATAATTTAATAGCATATCTGACAGCGTACAGCTTCTTACCCACTCGGAATTGATGTTCGCCAACGAGTGTCTCGGAGAGCTGCAATACGAAGCAACCGCGAGCTCTATCGCAATGGCCGGCGTCTTTCTGTCCTTCCTGGTCGAATACATTGGAAGCAGACTAGTCATGAGACGGATCTTGAAGTCCAATCCAGCATCCGACAATGAACATCAGGTCTCTGTTTCTTCCAAGGAGCCGGCAAACGAGTCTCCAGATAGAAGTCTAGCGGGATTGGGTCACAGTCATGCTGGTCTAGCCCACCCTGACAATCATTTCAGTGTTGCCGTTATGGAATCTGGGATCGTATTTCATTCAATCTGTGAGTTTTCCCCTTATTTAGATACTGGGAGTCTGACATGAACAGTGATTGGAATCACCCTCAATGTCACCCCGGATTCATTCTACACCACCTTATTCGTTGTGATACTTTTCCACCAGATGTTCGAAGGCCTGGCTCTCGGAACAAGAATTGCTTCTCTGCAAGATAGCACCTCACTTTGGATCAAGCTACTCATGGCGGCTATCTTTGCTCTCATCACTCCAATTGGAATGGCTATTGGGGCTGGTGTTCTCAGCAAATTCAATGGCAATGACCCATCCACTATCGTAGCCATTGGAACTCTAGATGCTTTGTCTGCGGGAATCTTGCTCTGGGTCGGATTAGTAGAGATGTTGGCGCATGATTGGATGTCTGGGGATATTGCGAGAGCGGGGTGGATGAGGGCTTTCGTCGGCATGGTTTCTCTTGTGGTGGGGCTGGCGATTATGAGTCTTTTGGGGAAGTGGGCATAGACTTTAAGAAACAATTTACAATAAATGCCATATGGCAAGATCGAGAAGTCGAGATAAAATAGATATTGCAAGTTTGAAGTAATGTTCAGAAAGTTTAAGAATTTTAGAGCCATTTGATTCCTAGTGTCATCGGTGGATCTCGCTTGGGTCAGGATTCCTGAAACGAGGGTCGAAGTCCATATCAACATCCCATGCGCATCTTACGCAACGAGCAGTTCACCAAACATTTCTCGACAGACGCGAACGAGAAAACACTTGAAAAGATGGAGAATACTGCGATATCGGAGTAGAATGGGAGACGCGAACTACAGTAGCCCATTGATGCTGCCAGACGAAACGTTCACGCGGGGCTGCAACAGCGTGTCGTCAAGAGTCAGTTCCTACCACTCTGATGCCCCCTCCGCATAATTACATACACTCGTCGCCTTGACTATGCGCAATCAACCCTCGCTGATTATTCCAGAGCACAGTACCGTAAACTCCTGCCGGCCGCGAGTTTGGCTCCTGCAGCACATCCGCAGCTTCGATTCCGGCGCGTAAATCAACAACCCCTCCACCGACCGACACTCGCATGTACTGTCTAATCCTTCCCTGAGGGCGGTCAGTCGAATACAGAGCTTTCAATCTACCCTGGAGGCGACTATGGCCCAGCTTGACGGCGCCTGAAGTCCAGATGCCTCGTTTCTGTGACGAGATACCCCTCGTTCTACGACCATCTTCCACGCGAAGCCAACCTGAACGCACGAATCTGCCTCCATGCCATTCCTCCGCATACACAGAAACGAGTACCGCTGATGGCTAGCATTGAATCTGCCAATCCCGTCGAAGGGTACCGCAATGATTGGAGCGTACAACACATTCATGTCTCGAAATCGAACCACTGCAGCACCTTGACATAACGCTTCGGCGGCTACCAGAAGCTATAATGCTGGTCTGTAGGATTTACTACTGTGTATGCCTCGTTGGACAAGCAGTGAGGAGGCGCCGGGCACAAGAGATGAGAAGGATGCGGTGGCAAGCGCTGACATGGGGCTTGGAGGCGCGAGGTAAGAACCATCATGGCCATAATGCGTTTCTTCAGGAAAAGGCAACCTCAATAGCCACGGGCTTGAGGTGCGGAGTCTCTGGTTCATTGGTAGCCTGGCTGGGTGACCGGGGGGCTGCCTCTGGTTCATCCTACTGGGGAATTCTCGGCGCATCCCGTGAAACAGCGCCCGAAGTTTTTGTCTCTGCCAATTTTACGCAAGTACAGTATCTGGCAATGTTGTCCTCGCCGACTGGGCCCTGAGGGGTACACCCGAGTAAGATGTGCAACGGATGAGTATACAGGCTTGTTTTCGCTGTGGGCATCACCTTGCTACAATATCCACGGGGCCACTCCGTTGATTTCAACAAGCTAACTGCGATATTTGGAACAGCAACTTCAAATGTACGAAGCGCAACACGGGATAAACAAGGTAGGTTCGAGTATGATGTTTTTCATTCTGCTCCTTCCGTTGCTACATCTTCACAGAACCTTGAGCCAATCTCCTATTACGCCTTAATCATTTGCAGTTATATACCTCCAGTCCTCGTCTTTCCTTCACTCCCGTCCTTCCGATATCTCGATGGCTCTTCTCCTCACCGGCTCTCTATTTGCTGGAAGTGGATTTCTCCTTCTCCTAGTCCCTTGACGTCCCCTTGCCAAACCTTCCTCCTCGATAGGCAGAGCTGTAGTCCTTACAATACCCTTGGCGAGGGTTCGTCGAGCTGCTTCGTTGACTCAGGCGGATATGCCGTAAGTCTGCTTCGTGCTTTCCCGCGTTGTGTCTTGGGGCGTTGGGCAACTCTCTGAGTTTATTCCCTTCGCCGTCCCGACAGTTCTTTCCCGCTCAGCTCTCAAAGCCGGCATATTGATTGCGTTGTCCTTTGTCTATTTTCCGTATATTCTTCCACATGCAGACGCATGATTCTAATAAACGTTCTGTGGAGCGATCGGACAGCATGAGCAGACTCTGCAGCATCCATTAGCTCAAGCACAGTCTACCAACTTCGAACAACTCACCTATCGAGGTAATAGAAAGTAGGATGATCAGTTGTACAGCCAGCATCCTTCTCAACAGTAGCCGCTACATTTGGGCACGGTATGCAAACGCCCCCATCATAGTCCGGACGTGCAGTGGTTGAAGGAAACGCTGTGGTTCCCGTCGCTGGAGAGAGTGTGCTCGTGATGGTAGTCAGAGTCGGTTGAGCGTCGGCAAGTGCCAGTGTAGCCATCGAAAGCCAGATCCACAAGCGTGTCTGCATCTTTATTGATTCTGTGGGGTAGTGAAGTAGGTTTGGAGTAAGTTTATTGTGGGTCATAAAGTTCAAAATCTTTAACAGGAGTGAACGGGCCGGTCTTGTAGTATAAATTGTTTTCTGGAAATGCAATGAAATTGGTGGCAGGTCGCTTCTAGGCGGATTTGAAACAAGATGTACTTGGACAACTTGATAACGTTGGTCAGACTAAGCGCTTACTAGAGTTTGACGTCCAGAGCCGCCAACCCGCCGCATCCCATCCTCTTGGCCAAAATTATGACCATGGTCTGCTAAAAATAGAAGATCACCAGGATAGACCAGAAAAAGTCAGAAGTCTATCTCCCGCTGGGTCTATGGGGATGAACACCATCGCGGGATCTATCAAGTTTTAACTCCATTCCTTCTCATCTTTTCTAGTCCATCTTATTTTTTTTTGGCCGCTTTGATTCCCATAAATCCACATCCTGATCACTTGCCAACGCCAAAGCTGACATTCACGATCAATCATTTTCTCCAACCCTCTAATTCTATAATTAGCATCCCCATCTCCACCAAGCCCGCGGCCGCTGCCAACGACCTCCCTTATTTTCGTAATCGAGGCAGACGCGCACCACCAGAATAGACACGTAAGTGCCCCACGGCCCAAAATCCTAAGACCCAAAGTTTCGGAGACGATTATAGCATGCATGGAACGAAAATACTTGAGGCTCGAAATTCGTTGGCCGTTGACGCGCGGGTTGCGCTACGGGTTTGCCGCCCGGTTTCAAAGAGGCGTGGAAGCGCTGTGTTCATTGGCTGAGTGGGGGTTGGTTCGAAAATAGATTTTTTGCAGGGGTTTGGGTGGGGTTGACGCGCAGTATTATTCGGAATATGGTTCGATGACTTGTTTTTTGTTCTGTTTTTCTGTGCGCGTTTGATGCCAATCTTGATTTTGAAAGTTTCGGTGTATTATCGCGCTTCGTATTTTTAATCATGCAGAATTGTAAGAAATTTGCTTTGAATATCTCTCCGAGTGGTACATTCACTGGAAACTAAAGAAAGCTTTGCTGATTTACTCTTTTGGCGCACAGTATCTCACTCCTTGTGGCAGATTCACTGGCAATTGATGAAAGGCTTTCCTCTCGCTCCTTTGGCGCTTGATGTCTCACTTCTTGTGGGATATTACTGCAACATTGAGCTGAATATAGAAGTGATCTAATTCTAGATGTATTCCTCCTAGGAGAGTGATGGACTTATTCCGTTCGCACTGATTATACCGCGGATCCAAGTGGAACGTATTGATGCAACTTTCCGCAAAGCCGTGGTGAATGTAGTCACATTCACTACTTCGCCTGGCCCCGCAGTAATTGAATCCATTGCCCGCTTTTGCTGTGAGGAAAATCCCCCCGTCAACTCCAGCTCCCCCAAGTCTTCTACATTCCAACCTCGAAGAAGCCCTCAGTCCTCGCTGCCTGCGGAAACAAACTTCTCTCTTACATCTTTCCCCAAAGCTACGCCTCAATGCCTACCATCACCCGCCAACTTGAGATCGAGTCAAGTGAGAACCTAGTCCTCGTAAGTTCACTCACCACGTTGGCTGGATCATTTGTGACAATGTCCACTCCAGTGTCCTCCAAAATGGCTCGTGGGATAAACACAAATTATGAAGCAGTGGTAAGTTCCCGATTCTGCCTTCAATCGTACACTGTTCTGACTTCTCCACGGCGCAAAACCTTCCCACAAGCGGCGACCCCAATGATTCCTCTCGACGACAGCTGATGTGAGGTGAACACGCAATCATACAAAGACAATCTCGGCGACTTCTCCCCTGCGGACGATGCTCGGATCCTGCCTACCGTAGACAGAATATCAGTCACTGCTGCAATCAGCTACACCGGTCTCGGCCCAGACGGGTCCCTCCAAGAGCTCTTCAAGTCATCCATGAAACCTGTCAAAGCAACCAACGACGCTGAAGCCTACGGTAGATTCAAGTGTGGCTGTCCCTTCGAAGGAGCACCTTTCATTGCGTTCAGCATCATGGTGCCCAGAGATCCCAAGTCGTCTTTCTCGTCCAAGGACACAATGCATGAGGCAGAATTTCGCTTTCATTGTGGTGACGTTGCAATGTACTACAAAGAGTTGAATGCCTTCGAGACAGCGTCTCTTAGGGGAAAATCCCCAATTCTCGTATCCCCGAGAGCGTCTTGGCCATTGGGCTGTGCCTCCTGCAGTCATACCAAGATAATTCCAGCGGCATCATTTGGCCTCATTTCCCCGCCTAAGCTCTCACGTTTGGTACTTATGGTCGTGGATCAAACATCAAGCATTATGTCCACCTTGGAGAGAGGCTCAAGTAAGTTAATACGTTTTTCATTCACGCGGATATGACTCTGGCGGAGCTTACCTCATCTAGCGCCAGGGTTATATCTGCTTGCTCCTGAAGCTAAGGGAACGAAGACTAATGTCTCGCAGCTTGATCTGGAACGAGCTGCCACCGCATCATCGGCCTCAATGCAAATTTATCACTGCATCTGACGTCCGCGAACACCGCCGCATTCTCACCACTGAGCAAGCCATCGCTCACGCTAAGCAGGAGGAGTGTGGTGTTCTTCAGCCAGAGCTTCCTCCAAAAGATGGCTCCCCTTATGTAGGTGTCGATTACTGGAGCAATCAAGATTGGTGATTCTTTCTTCTTGGCGTGATGGAGGAAGAGGCTCCTTTCGACGGGTTCATTGGATTTTGGATTTTTATAGATCTAGAAGGCTTGTGTGTAAGACATCAAAGTCTACTGATAGCTGATCCTCTTCTCCCAGTGAATTCAAAGTAGGATCCTTCTAGCGCGTCAAGGTTTGCAGCCAATTTCAAACCCCGTGCATTTTCAGCCTCCACACGTTGCCAATCCCAAATATCTGCATCTACCCCTTCGTTGACCTTTTGGTCTGTCCATCTGCGTTCTGAACCTTCTCTACTATCTGCCGTTGGAGCTTCCTCTGGCTTAGAAACAGGCACAGACTTGCTATTCCATCCTCCAGGCCTCGGAGGAAGAAGGCCTGAAGCAGAGAGCAGGATTTCGGGATGAATAGTAAAATTCCCAGATTTTGCTACATAACGAGCGACTGCTGACGCGCAAAAAGCTTCCTTTGGGAACTCATCCATCACACATGTCTCGTCCGCATGTTCTTCATCGATTTCGTGGTTCGATTTTGGGTCTTCCTTGCGTTCTCGATTTCCGCGGAAAAATCTGGCAAATAAAGAAGAGTTTGTCGGGTCAAAGATATAAGCTCTCGGCTTTACTTTGCCTCTCTTCACAAAATGGCTCACAACGTAAATCCACTTTTTATCCCAGGCCAGAATCCTACTCCATACCTCATAGCGTTCTAGAATCCCAATTTCTCTTTTGAAGCTACATTGCACGCTTTGGAGCATCATGAATCTTGGTCCCTTTGCTATCTTTCCGTCTGGTGTTGTTACTGCACTTGGATCTGACATTAATTTAATAATGCCATGGCGGAACAAGCATGAGATCAAAGCATGACGCGAGACATCAAGATCAGAGAAGTATGTCGAATTGGATTTATGAAGGTTATAGTCGCATTCATAAAGTGGCGCATGCGATGTCGTTATAAAAGGTAGGAAAAGGGCCGCAGGACCGCTCGTGGAGTTGGTCTCTTCGTCGTTGTCGAGGTTGCCTATTGCTCGGGGAGAAGGATAGAAGCTATGATCCGAGAAAACAATATGTCGTAGAACTGGTCTCAGCATCCGAATCTAACATGTTGTCACTAAGTGTTCATGTAATTTGCGAATGTATCTTAAAGCACTTGTGCCATACATGCCAAACAAGAGGAATATTCTTGAGATTCAATAGTACAAGAGCGATAGCGGCGATCCTGAGCGTAGAGCCTGAACCCGCGATCACCGTCCAGAGGCCGTTGAACAGAGTGTTCCTGAAGGAGGCGAGGATAACAGCAGTGCAACCCGCGCCGAACGCAAGGGCAAAGTAAATGCAGGTTCTTAAGGGCTTGAGCTCTATTGTAAGCCCTGATTCAGACATCTGAAATTGAGAATCAGGCAAGACGAGCTTGTCTGAGCTCGGGAAAGAGAAAGTCTAGTGACGATGAGACCCTTAATTTCAGCATCTGGGCTGAAATGAAGTTGGCGTTGGAAGTAGACAAATGACACGTAAACTCGGAGGTAAGAAATGACAAGTGTTCGCTGTTGGAGCACAAACTTCCACGTGGAAGAGGGGTTGGTCAATTGTGCATCCCCACGGAGTTCAGGGGTGCTATATTGAAACGAAACTGTATTCCATGCAGATGCCTAGGCGGGTTGAAGCTGATGTTGGTTTCGACATCGTTGACCAATTGAACATCAACTATAGACGTTGCACCAACACTCCTGCAGTGACCACATGCCAAAGACTTGTACAGGGGAACTTGTTGACATGCCGAGGTCTTATTAGGGGTGCATATGGCAGAAGAATTGGAAGCCTTGACGTACCGAGCCGTAGAAGTGCATATATTGGAGTTTGATGTAAAAGGCCGACTTAGGATCGGATGCTACGGAACACACAATGCAATGGTCGTGATTCGCTGTGCCAGGAAAACCATGTTTGGAGCGATGCGACAGATAGTTCGCCCACAGAGTCTCGTGCCCAGACCCATGAGGCCCGTTGAGATAGTGAATGTCAAGGATCCCTTGGCCGAGGATCAAACTTCTTTATGCAAGCAGGAGCGGACGCTCGCCTGTCGCTGCGGTGGTGTCTTCATCCCATCCTGGCGTCGTAGACACTTTCCGGCCGAAGCTGCAAAAGCTACCAACTACCGGAGCTAAAAATTCCCTGGGTCATTGTTGACGTTCGCACTTAATTTTTATTGTTACAAACGGCGAGAACTTGACGGATCTCATCGAGTTCGAAAAATAGGCCCGGAGAAAAAGAGGGAGGCTTGGAGACGACTCCTCAATTTAATGTTCAGCTACGAGCCGATGGAATGGTTCTTAGTACTGTTCAAGCGGCGCTAGATAGCTCAGGATCTCCTGTTGTTTTTGCATTGCAAGAAGGTGGCATTGGCTATCGTTGGAAAAGTGCCGCCATAATTGCCACACTCACTCTTACTGGCTGCTCCTGGATTGCCTTTGGAATCTGAGAAAACTACTTAACTGGTCTCTCTGGAGCCATCGTGCCCATATTTCCAGTGCATCTCATAAAAATCGGGTTGTTGCAGCCGCGCTTTGGTGTGATCTTTACTCATTGTTGTTCATTGTCGAAGGAAATTGCTGACAGGATGAAAGTAATGCCTTCACAATTGGTTTTCCATATATGTAACCATCATCGGTCTCCCTCAGCGCTTTCAAATAGTAAATAAAAGAACTCCTGTATTTTTAGCAATGTAATTCAATCTCGTCTCTTCTGATAATTTTCTCTTCCCAAAGAGCCACTTCAATTCTGATAGGTTGTGACTCCACTGTGTTTAGTCAGCTTAACATGTTCTACCTTCACAACCCCTCTTCTTCTACTGTGCCAAACCCACCACTGCAGCTGGTAAATTCTAAGCTCCAGCCTCCTCTGCGCGAACCTGGGCACATTCACAGTACTTATTCGACAGAAAATTAAGGTCATGACTGACACAGGCAACAGGTTCAAGCGACGATTGAAAAGCCGCTTCTCCAAAGAGACCTCCTCCCGCTTCCCTCAACCCTTCTGCTGCAACAACGGATCTTGAATCACATACTTTTGTCCCTTATCCTTCATTCTCAAAGTTTGTCTACTACCTCCTACTTACTCAGCAGCGCTGGGCAGGAGCATAGAGATTCTTTCACCCGTCGGTGTCCGAATCGTAGCAACCAGCTTCCGGAACGAGAATACTACGCCGTTTTCCTCGTAATTAGCATCAAAGAATCCTTAAACAGACCAGTCACTAGCAGATATGCCGAATGAATTGTTGCTCGACATACCTAGAATGTCTCGTGCGATTCAAGTAATTCGGGATAATATACGGCTTCAGTTGCTACCAAAGCTCGACCAGATATCCTCCTCATTCATTTACCTCACTCACATCCGACACGCTCGAGCAATGGACGAACGATGCCCGGCGTCTTAAGGGCGACCTTGACGTGCTAGAACAGACAGCATTCACTTGAGCTACGGAGCTAAGGGAGATAGCAAGATCATCGATCAAGCTTGCTGGCGCTGTCACTGCCCAAGCGGCCCGGGATGAGCAGGAGGCCATCGACTTGGACGCACTGGCAGAAGAAGCATCCAACAAAGTAAGAGCATCCGCCCTTCGAACATTACAGAAGATAGAGGACTGTCTGACATTATTGGACATCATCAGAGAGAAATACGCGTTGGAATGTTATCAGCTCAGCACACATTACCACCTGTGATTGAGAAAGTCCCCCCTAAGATACGGTCCACGTGCCGGCAATACCTGTGGGGAGGGTCAACAGTCAAAGACTGGACCGTCGACATTGTTTGTGAATTGATCCGGAATAACAGCATTGCCATTCGGACGGAGAAGGTCAGTGCATCACAGGCACCAAGCGCACCACCTGAGCGATGTCGAAACCTTGGTGGACAAGCACCGACCTCTTCACCCATCACGTCTCCCGCTAAAAGACCCGCGCTGCAGTCCAACGAACCGGCAGCACCTCCCAAAGCTGGCACAGTCACGCAATCAATCACCGACCCTCGAGTATCTGAACTCGAGGTATCCCTTGGCAAGGCACAATCCAAGCTAACCAGTGTCGAAAACCAATTAGCCGTGTTTCTAAATGATAATCACTTCCTGAGATTGTCTTTGGTGCGCAATAACATGTTTGAAATGCAGCCACCCGACGCGTCATCGGAGGAACAGGCGATGGATCTGAGAAGGACAAGGCCAACGCTTCAACTGTCGCACATCAGAGTTTCTTCCCTCGCCAAGGCGACTGCCTTGGCGGATCACTTCACAAGACAGCCAATGAAACCTTTGAGGCCTTTCACTGCGAAATATCCTGAGCTTCTTTGGGAAACTGCAAGATTTGACGAGAGCGATATGGAGAAGGCTGCAGCGGCCAAGCGATTCTTTGAGATCCATATGCCTTGGGGTTCTGCCTTACTTAGGGACTTGTTGACAAAGGCTGCACCTGCTGAAGTCCACCAACTCATTGCTACTATTGAGATTATGGTCACCAAAGTCTGGCTCGGGACTGGAAATATGCACATGGACCCAGATCGCTTTGACAACTTCCCCGAGCCGGTCGTTAGACTGAGGGGCGTGGTGGTGTACGACTTTGTCAGCGTATTATTACAGCAAACCGCCATTGACTCCGTTTCGAAAGATGGAGGCCAGATACTTCCATGTCGGGAGGGCTACACTGTTTTTGTTTTGTTGAGAACCAAAGCAAAGAGTGAGTATATCTGGATCCGAAAAAATGGCCCCATAACGCTCTTCCAGCATGGACTTGACATGACACTGCGAAAACGGAACGGTGAATATATGCTTTATATCTGGCCGAAAGGAGGACAGCCTGGTCCTCAATTCTGTGTGGATGATGATACTGCCACAGATTACATAGACAAATATTACGTAAGTGGCTTTAACGACATGACTCCCCGTTTCAAGGAGATATTGTAGGGGCTATGGAGGCCTCTGGCAGGTTCAAGGCGAGAAACCTCCTCTCCAGTGCCAGTCTTTCCACCACCCCCCCGTCATCGTGTCAAGATCGTCTGCGAACCCCCCGAACCCCTTGACCGGATATTCGAATACTTTGTTCCTCGGACAGCGCTCCCTCCGCATGACAGTGTTTATTCCCGCATATCCCTCCTTTCCTCTGGAGCTCAAGAGAGTGGCACAGTGCCTTTCGTAGGCTTTTCCGGTACGGGATGAAAGCTTCGTGCCCCACGACGACCTCGTCGATTTCTCCGGCCCAGTCATGATAGTTGGCATACTTCACCTGCCTGTTCGCAAGGTAGCTATTAAAGAGTGCGTCAATGCTTCCCATATCCCTCCATATCTCTTCGTTCCCACCCAGTTCCTCCAAAGGTCGCTCTAATTCTCTATCTCTAATCATCATAGATGGCGGCCAGCATGCTCATCCGTCGAAAAGGATAGATAACTTTCGCAGGTTCTTGAAAATTGGGACCTGCGTTCTGATTAGCGGCAATTGCTACCCCACAATGGGGTCCCTATTTACTAAACTTCCTCCAGCCTCTTCGGTCATGGCTTCAATCGCCCCTACCAACATCTTCATCGACCCCTCAACGCTTTGATCTGATCCGTCGTCATTCCTGGTCCTTTTTACAAGATTGGCATGTCATCAACGGCACAATTGTAATTCTGGGGAAATAAACTCACTTGTTTATCAACGCCAAGTTTCCAAGCGATATCTCGATCTGTCTGAGATAGAGCTTCTACCTCAGAGGGGTAACCTTTAAGAACGAAGTCGAAGTTTCGTTTGGGTGCGTATAGGAACTCATGTCTCAACACCTCATCGTCTTCTAGAGAATCAATGAAGTCTGGAACCCTCCAGTCGAGTAAGTTGAAAGGTAGGGAGAGCGAAGATTTTGTGGCTTTAACAGGTAATATTCGAAGTCATTGTAGAAGACCTAAATGAGACATTCAAATCCCGCTGTTGAAATGAAATTAAAAGATCGTAAGCCTTGTTACTTATGTCGCTGTGTTTTCTAGACGTTCATAAACTAGAGAAGGTCGTCAAGTCTTAAAATGTATCTGCTCACTATTACCGCGCGAAGGTTTGCCACACGTCATGATCACCTCGAGTAAGAGCTGAAGTATTTTTCTCAAGGCATTTCATTTTACTACGCCTAGGTCTTGATGATAAACGTCAAGGCTATTTACCTGGTATGTATGAATGTCGTTGATGAATTTCCTTAACTACCACCTACTGCAGCAAAAGGCAGACTCGCTAGAACACTCATCTTCCGAGTTGGCCCGCAAGAGCTGCTCTCAATCACTGTCCTCGTCGTCGTCACTGATAGCTTCCAGCCCGCCAATGCTCACCACCTCCTTCGATGGTACGCCCACCCATTTGTCCCAGGGGTTGCCGCGGGTAATCTTCTCAAACCCGGGTTCAATGGGGTACCCTTTGATCAGAACTGGCGTGATGTCGCGAATAGCCTCTGCGTCGACGAAATTTACGAAAGCACTCGAAACCTATTGAGTATGGTGTGTCAGATCGGTGGTCAATATCTCCTAAGCTGCGCCGACCCATCTGTCCCACGGTTTGGTACGAATGATCTTTGCCATCTTCGTTACACAAGGATACGCCTCGAGTTTGACATGCTTGGTCTTCAGGACAGCTGGTTGATTAAGGAAGGTCGGGAAAGATGCCGTCACCTGTTGGACACGATTTGTCAGATCAGTGAGGCTGAATAAAGAAAATCCACGTACCCAATTTTTGTAAGCACTGAAGGCGATGCTACCATCCGCACCAATCTCGTTCATGTGACCTCGGAAAACACCTTCGCAGAGGTAAAGTGTCCTCGCAGTCACCTGGTACCGGATGTTGCTCTTGAGTGTCCGCTCTGCTTTATCAGCATACCTGTATTCGCCGAAGGGCCATGCTTTGACATCAAGGAATTCTTCTCTCGTGAGTGCGGACCTGTCTCGTGAATTAGCTGCGTAGAATACACACAAAGGCAATTGACTTATTTGAAGAACGACGGGCGATGAGTGACAACAGCAGAGCGTGTCTCGCCAACGGAGGCGTGGACCTCTCTGACAACACCTCTGTAGACGGGCCGGGAGGGGTTGTCCTGGTGATTTTTCGGCAACATAGCAGCAGTTTCGCCCTAATCTTGACTGCCGCTGTACCAGAACGTTCACCGGACGAGCTTCTTGAGCCAGTTAGTGATGTCTGTGACGCCGAGTACCTTGGTGTCAGCGCCCCAGGTGGTCTTGAAGAGAGGGTCCTCTGGACTGCACTGTGCAGCGTCGAGCGTTGCCTGGAAGGTCATGTACGGTGCAGGCTCTGTCAAGTTACGGGGTAGGACGCCCTCATTAAGAATCTCCATAGGGATATAATTGCCGATTTCGTGGGTTTTCTTGTTGAAGGCGAACTTCAGACCAGCGACAAATACAATTCTGCCTTGCTTTGCTGTTCATAACGTGAGTATTTGATCACGAAAATTCAAAATGCTACTTACTTTGATGGTCCCATTGGGTGTCTATCTTCGGTTCCTTTTTCAGAGGCATTTTGCTTGAATTTCGCCGACGCTGTCGACGGAGGTGTAGAACGAGTGGGCGTATGCGTGCGGTGAGTGACTTGATAGATCGATTCACCACCGACGCTGTCGGGAGCGAAAAAGCCCGAATTTGAATTTGATATGCTGCGAGCCCCAAGTCAGTTAAATGCCATGATTCTCGAATTGAGCGTGAGGGACAGATCGTGGAGGTCTTTGGAGCGGAGACAGCTGGGTGGTGGATATGAAAGGAAGAGAAGTCTGCCTCTTATTCATGATGATTGTGTGAGGGAAAATATTTCTGTGAGGGAACTTGACCGGCTTGAGCAAGGAAGATGAAGAGTAGTCAGGGAAGAGAATGGCATTACTTACTCTCTAGTTCTGGGGGAGGATTGCAAAGTGGTGGGAGGTTGCGGTGTTGGCGCGGTTGTTTGAGAGATGGGATCTGGATGTGGGGGAGAGAATGAAAAGGTCACCCCCACTAGCGCTTCAGCCGATGAAAGTAGCTTGTTATTGAATGGAAGGAATTTAGCCCAAGAAATATGACTCTGGATTCAATTTGACTTTAAGACGTTCTGAATACGAGTGACCAGAACTTAGTTTCCTCATCGAATATTCTCATACCGTGGTGTTCTTGGTCGAGCTTTTCCCTTGAATGTGTCCCGAAGTGCTGGCAATGGATTTAATGATTTTAGCTCTCGTGACGCTATGAGGATAGAGAGTGATTGAATAGTATGAATTTGGATCCCGAGAAATGCGGCTCCCGGAAACTGAGGCTGAAGTGCTCTAACTCGTATTGTCTCCATTTTTAGATGTTCTAGATATGAATGATTAGAATTCTAATCTCTTTGTACCGTTATATATCTGGAAACCTCTGCTATCAGCAAGGCTGGCTAATGGATTGAATTGCTTGAGCTGTCGAGTATGCTATGTTGACGAGATACGGGAACGCCAGGACAATTTTAGTTCCGAATGGTAGTGAATGGCTGATGGACCGACTGGGCCAAAAATGAGGCCAATGGCAGCCGATGACGCCACTAAATCAATGAAAATGTCAAGTCCTACAAAGAATTCATATTTTACACAAAGGTGTGGAAGCCCCCGCTGATGGGCTCGTGAGACAAGAAGGGTCAAGTGACAGCTGGAATTGGGCGTGAATCTAGTCAAAAGCATCTCCCAGAGTGGTTTGATAGTAAAAAGAGATAACATTGATGTCATAATAGTAAATGTTTGAGCATGAGGGCGAGGACGGATGCGGGGCCGCCGCTCCATCGCAACGAAATTGAATAGGGGCTTAAGCGAGGTCTCCACATGTGTGGCTTTGGCGCTTTTGGTGTGGTCTTATGAGCTTCTCTCGACTAGCAAAATTTAGGATATTATTTGGGGTGGAATGCACACGAATTTGCTCACGGGATGTCCAAGGATTGGGTATCTGCTCTCAACTAACATACAACGGTCCCGAAGCTCTGACTCTCGGTCACATGATTGGCTTATACCTGCCTCCTTTACCAGCAAGAATAGCTCTCAACTCGTCCTCCAACTCTCTCCGAGAATCAACACTGATGAAACCATACTCATAGATTTCATCAGCACAGAAATCCATCAAATCCACCATGTGCATGAACTTGGGAAAGTAGGTCTTGATATACTCCGCAATCCACATGATCTGATTCTTGCTCATCTCTTCACCGGCGAGATGCCAGGATCTTCCAGTTGCTATGTACGTGAAGTCATCAGGCTTCATCATGACACAAAGCAGAAGGAGCATTCCTCGATAATTGGCACCGTCCTTCTCACCTCTACGCGAGAACGCCGAACACCAATTCTTCCAAGTCCTACCAACGCGCATGGCATGACCCCAATTGACGCCCTCGGTACGAATCCTGAATATCTTACCCTCCTGCGCAAGACGTCTGTTCTCCGCTCTGACGAGACTGGACAGGTCGTAATTGTTGAATCGCTCGGCGAGAATACTCGACCGCTTGCCTTTGTCGTCCAAATACTCAACCAACAACATGTACTCAAACGCCATTCGGAACAGCCACAAATCTCCGTGTATAGTGCTTAGCTCCTTGTGGCACTCGGGATTTTGATGCTCGTGTACGTAAATGAGGAGAAAGTATGGCTCGCGGTCATACTGGGCGATTGACAGCTGAGTGAGGTCGGTGACACCGGTTTCCTTGACTTTGTAGCTCTTGCTTTCGCACCAACGCAGAATATGACAGAGTCGCTCCATGTAGACGACCGGATTGATATCTTCGATGAACTTGTATGCCGACTTCACATTCTCCACCTCGTTAGGATCGACAATGCCGTGGGTTTCTGAGACGATGCCGCAGAACCACTTGAAGTTGGCGAAGGTTGCTCGGTGTATCTCGGTGAACTCGGGAGCGACGTATTCTTTGGAGTAGCATCTGAGAGCGCGCTCGAATACGCTCTTTATACGCTCGTTTGGGTCTCCGTACTTGATCCAGGCATCCAAGAGCTCTGGAGGTGTATGGTCTAACAATTCACCGAGTTGCTCAGTGACCTGTTCGAATGGACTGAAGACGTGGAGGTTGTCGTTTCGAAATTTGAGGTAGCTTTGCAGGAGAATATCTTGGGATTGTCCAGCGGCTGCACCGGCCGTTGGGACAGGGGCGAATAGCGATGAATACTCGGCGGATTTACCCTTGCCCTTAGGGTCGAGACTGCCAGTGGCTTCGGCATCATGGCTTTGCAGGATACTGTCTTGGGACGGTCCAGCGGTCATACTGGACGTGGATGCATCATTTTGCTGAAGGTTAAGTCCGCCGAGTCTCTTAACTGGTGATAATTAATACTTCTACGATAAAATGCCATCGTGTTGAGAGCCTTACCATTAGCACGTTCGTCATTCCGGCTAAGACGGGAAGGTTTCTCCTTCGGATTCCGAGCGGGAGCAGGCATATTGTAAATGCGGTTGCGCAGGGGTATGAAGTAGAGATCTTAGGGGAAGATTGATGAAGTAGTCTTGGAGAGGATAATGTAGGCTTGCATAGAGCAGACAGGAGTTCTGCTCAGAGGTCGCTCGTAGGGATGGTTGTTGGAAGGTGAAGGCTTGGTTGGAATGACGATGCGGAGACGTAAAATAATCAGGCGGAGTCACGCCATAAGTTTCTGCCACATTCGAAATGAAGCTATTCACACGTCTCGAGTATCCACTTGATCCGGGCTGACACTGCCAAGTGACATCATTCTGCGCCTTCAATTCACAAAAGATTGGTGGTTACTTGCATTACATTCTATATTAACATGTTCTGGCCACATCGAAACAAATTACCGGTACTTTTCTGTCTTGGACTATCTCGATTTACTTGCAACTCGCTTGGAAGGAGCCGACGTCCAACTTCGATCTCGTCGAAGTCAAAAACCAAAAAGATCATCACATTAAGTCCACATCTTATTTCACAACAAACAGAGTTTCATTAGCTCTACTGTGGAATCTTTCTTGTTGTGGTCTAAGTGCGCGGACGTTGGATTGATCTTAATGACATGTCCGAAAATGAGGCGCCTGATCATAAGACCGGAACAAATTCACTCTCCTTACTCGCCAATAGCGATCTTTCTAGCTCGGCATATCCGCCGTTGTTCAAGTCCCAAAAAAAATTCCCCACCAAAAAATTGAGTACTCGAACGCAAAAAATGACAAAAAAGACTGCTTGTAATATCAACATTGTTTCCAGATTTTGTTGCTGAGTTGTTTTTTGTTTTCCGCCGGCCGTAGGTCTTAAGGCACTGGAATCCAGTCCGGCCTGTTGGTGTTAATTCTACAAATTTTATCCGCCGTAGGGCTTAAGTCACTGGAATCCAGTTCGGCCTGTTGGTGTTGATAGTATATTAGTTGTTGCTGGAATGTTGAGAACGAATTACAGAGGCAGGAAAAACAGCTGAAGCGGTTTGTTCTTTGTTGGAGGAGTTTCTGCTTATTTCAATACATAAGGGTGCGAAGTTAAGTGCCGAAGTTATTCCATTTATTGCAACACGGGCGTGAATTTTGCTTCCTACACCTGAACAGCGTCATCTACTGACGACCTTACCTGTCTTAAATACCTTTGAAATATATAGCTATGCTGTCTGCCGACGCAATGGTCTCCTGCCTTCTGCTTTATTGCCGTAAGACAGAAGCTTTGGAAGATAGGGGGCCTGGTCACGTGGTGCTACCCGCATCACTTCTCGATTGTGAGGTCGCAGCACTAGCAGACTCCACGATTATCTCTGAAAACAGTTAAGAAGCGATTAGAGAATTTTGGCAGACTGCTACAAAGCGATATGTCTAACCTCTGGGCAATGTAATTTGGTGCATTTAGTCACGTGAGCAATCTGGGAATTGCCTCGCGCACAAGCATGGGCAGCGAGCTCTCTTATTATATTTCTCGCAACCTTTCGTCATATCTAGAACGAATTATTGTATTTCTTCGTATTTGAGCATAGACCTTGGGCCCGGTTTATTAAAGCCCTTTCACACCGAACCCCAGTTCGAAAGTTACCAGATCCTCAATATCCTCAAATTTCACGGCTGTACAGACGTAGTAGCCGTACTCAAAAATGCATCCCCAGCCCCAAAGTAAAGAAACCATTGTCCTTTAAATTGCACCATCCCTTCAGTGAAAATCACGTCGTCCACCTGCCCCTGAAGCTCATGCACGCTCGTCGGCTGAAGCAGAGGAGTCTCCAATCTTGCCAACGGCGGGCCCTGAGGAAGATTGACGGGATCAATCAACATCTGCCCCGTACTATATTGAGCAGGTCTATATCCTCCAAGCCCCGTTCCAACTCCATTGTAAATCTTCAACCACTTGCCATCGCGCGTCTTGACTGGAGGTCCAGCAGATTCCATGAGCCCTTGCTCCCAAACATTCAACTTCGGGGCCCATGGCATCTGATTGATAGTGTAATTCCAGTGGATCAGATCCGTAGAATTTGCGTAATACAGGAAAGAATCCCCAAAATGCATATGATAAGTCCCATCTGGCTGGCGCTCGTTCAAGATTGCCCCGCTCTTGCTCCAGCCCTGCCTGGGTGACCATTGAGCCAGCGGGTTCTGCCAATCATAAACAACATCTGTGACATTCGGAAGAATCGGTCCATACTTCTGCCAATTCACGAGATCTGTAGAAGTAGCGAGACAAAGGCGCGCGGTTTTGCCGTCGAAACCCGTGTAAGTCATGTAGAAAGTTCCATTGACACGGATGACTCGAGGATCTTCCACGCCACCTTTCCTCTCGTAAGATTCGGTGCCTGTGAGGACAGGCTTGGAATAACGAGTGAAGTTGTATCCATCGTCGGACCAAGCGAGCCCGATTGATGAAGTTCTCGACGAATTCTGTGCGCGGTAAAGAAGCCACACTTTATTGTCAATTACTATGGCGGAAGGATTGTAAAGGTAGGCGGACTCCCAGTTGTTTCCGGGGTTCGGGAACATGATGGGATTGTTTGGGTACTCTTTGAACCCGAGCAAAGGGAAGTATGGAGCAGTGTAATTTGCTTCATTTTCGGTTGAGTTTGGTGTCACGGTAGGTACTTTGTCTGTAGAATAGACTGGAGAAGTGCCATTCGCAGTTGCGTTGAAGTGTTGGAATGGATTCTGTGCTCGAACAGAAGTTTGTAAAGAACCGAGCAGCAATGCAGCAGTGATGAAGCCCTTCCAGATTGCCATGATGATCAATAGAGTGGATTGGAACACAAGCAGTAGAAATTCGAGCGAATACTTACTTGACCCTTTGAATCAGGGATTACTCTTCAAAACTGAGAACATATCCCTAATGTTCCGTTTACAGAACTCGGAACATTTTGCTGATGTCATACTCGCGGTCTGAGGAGAAATTCCGCTTTCGACATAGGCCCGAATCAAAAAATTTCAAGCTCATTGTTGAGCTCCGTGACAGCATTATCTGACAGATGTTGAGGTTTGTCAAAGTTCCCGGTTAGTCATTGGTGCCCGCCTAAGCTTCGTCGACCCCGCATCAGATTTGCGAAAAAGGGGGGTAGAGGCGCTATTAGCGTCTTGGCACCTATTGATGTGCCCTGGAGTTAGCCTTGTTTGGTTCGGAGTTCGATGCAACCTCACTAAAATTTCGATAGATTTCACTGCGAGCTACGAAATACTGTAGACAAACAAGCCCGACAGCCTTGTGACGTGACTGCTGTCAGCGTCACTGCAGGGCCCGAGCGGGGACCTTCCAGCAACATGTGAGTACTCCATTTATTGAGAAAGATGGACATTGCGATGTGGCGTTGACAGCTCATTCGTTCTCCTCGCGATCCAAAATGTTGACTCTTTTTCTGATAGCAGTGGCACTTTCAGGTGCCTCGCAGAGTGTAGCAGCGCAAACGACGGACTGGACTCAATATGTTGATCCTTTTATCGGTACGGAGGGCTCGGTCCCTGGAACGGCGTTCAACGGCGGCAATGTATTTCCAGGCGCTGCAGTACCGTTTGGAGCTGTGAAGATAGGCCCAGATGTCACCTCATTCAACGCGAGCATTGGAGCGAATGCCGGATTCGAACCTGATGGAAATGTTACAGCGTTTTCTCTTACACATGTTTCTGGGACGGGAGGAGGGCCTGTGTACGGCGTGGTGTCGCAAATGCCTTTGGCATCACTGGAAAACGTGAACCTGCTCGACAACCTCACATACATGGCAACTCGACAGGGAAACGACACTGCGAGTGTCGGGTACTTCAAGTCCACATTTCAGAATGGGATCGTTACGGAGCTCTCCGCCTCAAGCCACACGGGCTTCTTGCAATACACATTTCCGGGAAAGGAAGACGGGCACATCTTAGTTGATTTATCTCACTACCTTCCGTCATATGGTGGTGGCTCGCAGTCTCAATTCTACAGCAACGGGGAAATCACCGTGTCGGCAGATGGAAAGAGATATCAAGGCTATGGAGTATATCGAGGCGCATTCAGCAACAGTATGGGATCCCACCAACTTTGGTGAGAAACTTGCTAACAGCTCTACAGTACCTGCGTATCAAATCTACTACTGCGGGGAGTTCGAGAGCTCTCCAAAGATGAGTCGTGCATTTTCGGGGGAATACATAGATCCATATTGGCCAACTACCTTCAATGAGCATCCCATATACGGCAACTCGACTACCGTCTCCGGTGGCCCATTGACTTACCAATATGCCGACCGAGTGGGGGCCCTGTTTACCTTCGGTGCAAATATAACGTCAATCAAGTCTAAGGTCGCTATCTCTTGGAAATCGACTTCTCAAGCGTGCCAAAACCTTGGAGCCGAGATTTCTCACTGGAATTTGACAGCCGTCGTTGAAGATGCGAAAAAGTCTTGGAACAATGAAGTACTTGGGAAAATCACCACAACAGATCTATCTAACCAAACTAGGCTCAAAATGTTCTATACTGGCTTGTACCACACCCATTTGATGCCAACAGATAAGACTGGGGAGAATCCGCATTGGGAGACCAGTGAACCAACCTACGACGACTACTACACGTTTTGGGATACATTCAGATGTTTGAATAGTTTGATGCTGCTCATTTCTCCTGATCGTGCTGCTGGAATTATTCGCTCTGCCATTGACATCTGGCGGCATGAGAAATTCATGCCGGACGGTAGATCTGGGTTTTACAATGGCCAGGTGCAGGGCGGTAGTGAGCAAGTCAACCCCTCTTATCGAAGAAAAATTCACGCAAGAGCTGATTAACGTGTGGATTAGTGCCGACAATGTTCTGGCGGATGCGTATGTCAAGGGACTACAGCTGGGGATCAATTGGACAGCTGGCTACGCCGCTATGAAGACCGACGCTGAATTGACGCCTTACAATACATTCGACCCTGGTGACACGACATGCAGCACGAAAGAAGGTCGAGGAGCATTACCCGATTGGATAAATCTGGGATACGTCAGCCCTACCTACTCTCGAAGCCTGAGTCGGACCGTCGAATATTCTTTAAATGACTTTGCGGTAGCTCAGCTCGCAAAGGACTTTGAACCAGAGAGCTACCAAAAGTATTTGAATCGCTCGGCGTAAGTGACGTAGCCTTCAAAACCTTTGATATCTCTGACTTTTGTAACAGTGGCTGGCAATACCTATGGCAACAGAACTTGACAAGCTTGAACTACACTGGTTTCCTCGCGCCATTGTACGCAAATGGCACCCGAGAAGCGCCGGGTGATTATGACCCAGAAGGTTGTGGGGCCTGCGAAGGTGGATCTGTTGCATATGAAGCTCTACCATGGGGCGAGTGAGACAATATTTGTGTGTGAAGCAATGCTAAATAGTTTACAGAATACTCCTGGACTGTCCCATTCGATATGGTGACCCTCATCAACTTCATGGGTGGTAATAATTCGACCGAGTCGCGCCTCGACGCAATGTTTGTTCCTGGACTCCGAACAAACGGGGTCGGTGTTGGTGGTTTGAACGGGGTTGGTACTACTCTTTTCAACCCTGGAAACGAGCCAAGTTTCTCGACGCCACTTCTTTATAACTATCTGCCTGGACGCCAGTGGAAGACTATTATGCAGACCCGAGGTATAGTTAATACGTACTATAATAGCGGAAGATCTGGCCTTCCAGGCAACTCCGATTCTGGAGCATTAGACTGCTGGATGATGTGGCAAATGCTCGGTCTGTACCCAGTGGTCACCCAACCTGTGTATTTGATTGGATCTCCTTGGTTTACCAACATCAGTATGGCTGTGGGCGAGGGTAAGCGTCTCGAGATCACTGCACAGAATCTCAGCGATAGCAGTTATTATGTGCAGAGGTTGAAGGTCAATGGGCAAGCTTGGAACCAGAGTTGGTTGTCTCATGATGACATCAAGAATGGGGGTACTCTGGACTTTGTTCTGGGAAGTTCTCCGGTTATGTGGGATACAGGTGTGCTTCCGCCAAGCCCAGGACATGTCACTACCAATAAAACGTTCTGATTGGCCAAGCGACCGCTTACAAAGTTCGAAGAATATTTGAATTTAATAAATTAACTGTGCTGCATTCTTGATATTTTCGAGTGTCAAATTGTTTCTAATTATTGTGATATTCATATATGAGTTCGTGGCGTCAATCCATTCCAGAACTGGCACCTGATCCTCTGGTCCACCGGGACCGTTTCCATCCTTGTATTGTTCGTTTCCAACACGAGTCGATTTAGTGAAAAGCCTTGCTGAAAAGTACCCCAGTCTGGCAAATTCGAATCCCCGCTTTCCCCATTCGGGTCCAAGAATCGCACAAAGTTTATCCAATAACCCATAACCACAGGAATTATTGCAGAGTTGTACGTCTCATAGGAGCTTCCTACCCCTTTCCCAGACCCCGTTGGTCCTACTCCAAAAATAGCTGGTGTCTCAAACACATGCGGCACCCCAAGCCCACTTTCAACGTTGTCTGCTTCGAGAACGTTGTAGCGGTAGTTCCAAACTTTCCGAGCATCGTAATAAAGAGCCATTGATTCTGAGACGTGAATCCCAGGACATTTCAAAGTCGCTTCTCCGTATGCGGCTGCCAAGGAGGGGAAGTATGCCGCATGTTTCGGAAGTGGCGTCATCTTGGGATAGAGAGTGTTGATGGCGATCAGATCGAAGTCAGTTAGCTCTGGATACTGAGCTTTCATAAACGTGGAGACATCTTGCAGACTAGAGGCGTTAGAGACGAACCCTGTTCCTTCGTTTGTGTCATCGCCGATCATGAGAGGGACTTTGACGAATTTTCCTTGGTCGTATAGACGATTTGGATAATCTTGGATGATTTCCCCGTCCACACAGGGTGCATAGGGGAATATCGGTGCTTGTGTCTGCCCCGGGTATGGATACTGCAAGTTGGCTTTTGCCAGCGTTGCAAGATCCTGGGAACGAAGGCAAGCAAGTTGATCTTGGGAAGTCCCACATCCGCTTGCATCTGCGAATTGGTCGAATTGGAACTCCAAATCTGATACTCTTCTCTGAGTTGGAAAGAAGACGGATTGTCCAACGCCCCCTACGAACAAATGATCGTTGCGTCCTCCATATGCAGCCATGTGTAGGACTACAGACCCACCACCAGCTGAGTCTCCATGAATCACAACGTGGTTTGGATCTCCTCCAAATCTACCGATGTACTTTTTGGTCCATTCCAGTGCTTTTCGTTGGTCGAGGAATCCAGCATTGAGATCTCCGTTCTTGCGGATTTTCTCGCTGGCAAGAAATCCAAACGGGCCAACTCTGTAATTGAAGTTGACAAGAACGAGATTGCCGCCCGACTTCTGAATCACGTCCGTACCGTTATAATTGGCATCTCCATTGAAGGAGTAGCCACCTCCCTGAATGAAAAACCAGACCGGAAGCTTCGAGTCTGAAGTCGCATTTGACGGTGCAAAAACGTTCACAAACAGACAGTCTTCGCCCTGCGTTGGACTTGGAGATCCATCGACCGCAAGACAAGTTGCTCCTACCTAGAAGACATTCAGTTCAAGGATCTTAATTGAGTTTGTCATCTCTTACTTCCGAAGCATCTTGTATTTCAGCTACGTGAATTGGGTCGGCGGGCGCCCTGAACCTCAAATCCCCAAGTGGCGGAGCAGCGAACCGCATGCCGAGCCATTGTTTGATTCCATTTTCTAAATCCTGACCTCGATACTTTGTATACCTCAAATCTACTATGGCCGATACAGGATCATTGGTCATTGACTGTAGAGCAGGTGTAGCTAGACCCAGGCCTATGAAGAGCAATAACGTGACTCGTGGCACAAACATTAGCTCGCTTTGAGATTTTGAGATCAAAGTATCCAGGCGTGAGAGTGATCTTTTAATATTTCTAATCGTGCGAATCTATATGTTTACATCGGCTCCATGTGCCTTGGGCCTGCATTTGCTCCTCCTAGTCATGCTTGATACATCTCTATCATTAATCTAACAAGCATAATACTAGGTTGTTGAAATTTCATTCCGGACCCCTTTTGCACAGGTTGTTGCGAAGTCTCAACCCACTTGCCAAATGCGGATCGGAGATTCGGAATAGTGAAACTCGTAAAGATGATCTAGCGAGCTCAGCGCTAATGCAGTCTTCGGTCTTACCCCGACAGATTGACATTTTCCGCAACTCTACATTATGACAGCATGTTTGTGGGGTGAGGCGGGGTACAATGGTGAGATACGTTGAGAGTTGTATCTCACCCAGAACGCTTCTCGCCCGGCCCCTGTTGAATTCGAGAATTTTTGGATGATGAAACTGCCTATGAAGGGAAAGCAGAAATGTTTCACTGCAGACAGTGGGCTTTGAATTCCAGTAGTCACTTCATCACCAAACAATTATGCCTATTCTGCTCGCCTCGCTTAACGCCCCTATTTTGTTCCAGGGGGGCCTACAGACAACCTCCTCCAGTGCACCACCCAAGCTCAGTCAAATTGGATACCATATCATGGGCTAAACGCTGGTGGAAAGCAGTTTCCGGATGATAATTATTCCACCAAAAGCAATCCGTCGAGTTCATGCAAATGTTGTCTTTGAATCCGTAAGCTGGGGCATTATCGAGAACCGTGTCGAAGAGTACATGGGCATCGTAGATGAGCATTTGGCTCTAAAGTATCGTCAATATTACTTTCTGTTCAGGTGAAGGAGTATCTGAGAATCTAGTATTACATCAGAATGATTTGCTTCAAATCTCGAGACATATCTTGGCAGAAGCACATTGTTGAAAACGTTCACACCATCTTTGAAGTTGGCAATGATTTCGTCAGTATGATTGAAAATCATTGGAGTTCTATCCAAAGGCGGCATCTTCACCAAGAAGAACTTCCTTGCTCCAGTATTGTAGAGATTATCCATCAGCTGAAAGTATTGGTTGAAGCGGGGTAGCAGGGTCTGATTCCAGTTCGTGTCGTTGGAGTACAGCAGCGAGAGAAGAGTAATATCGTTGATTCCGATCCAGCACATGAATATAGAATCAGTCTCATTCCGGAACTTATTCTCGGTGTACTTAGGCTCGTATTGAAACATGACTTGGTCCACAAGACTGTTGGGGATCGCACCGCCGCTGACCGCAAAGTCATATGTCAGGATAAGAGAATTGTTTTACATCGATGTAAGATATTCGACCCAGATAGGGCCGGCTGCCGAAGTGCCATGGTCGTCTGTAGGATTGCCAATAGGGTCGAACTCTTTGGGCTGTGGTCCGCTGATATTGAAACCGATGGCGGTATATGAATCTCCACTGAAAGAGTCAGAAAGTGCAGCCTCGAATCAGAATGACTTAAATGATGGTGCTTACAATGCGAAAATGTATCTAATAGCACTTTCCGGCGGCACAAACTGAGCAACAACGCTCCGGGTTTGGAAGACAAGTGCAAGAAATATAAATCTCATCTTTTCAAATTTAAGGGAAAGATGCAAGACTGAGCAGGTGAGTAAATCCCTATTTTTGATCTCACGCTTGTGAAATCATCGGGATGATCTCTTCCGGAAACCGACTTGCATGGCAAAATTCAACTAGCGTGAACAAGCGCTGATCATTTTACAAACTTGTGAACAATAAGCATTTGGTTTCCTGTCATGCAAGAAATACGCGGAGTAACTTAGGGGCTGAAATCACTTTGGCCCACTTGCAAGTCTAAAGGGTTCCGCCAAAAATGCCATTGAAAATCTTCGTTACTACTACTTCACAGCAAGACTGAAGTATATTCTACAGAAGTCGGAGCCACTGGGCGTTAAAATTGAAATCCTTTACTACTCCATAACTCAATTGAAAATTGCACACTGGGATAATGGCAGGAATTTAAGCATTATAGGATTGTTCGAGAAACATCTCTCAGATACAAAAATATTTTGCCGCGTGCCTTTTGCGCGTGTTTGCCCGTCATTTTCCTCCATTCGTTCTCAAACTGGTTTTCCCTGCTTAAAAGAGAAAAGGTAAAGTGCGAGTTCGTCATTATCCAAATGTCTAAGAGGGGGTTAGACAGTGGATGCCTGCTCCTAGTATAATTCCATGAACTTACTATTTTAATCGCTTGGAGGATATTAGGGTACCCTGTGTACGATACAACGAGTGTCTTCCCGGTAGAATCGTATTTATACTGCTGAGATGGACTGTATACAAAGAAGAACTCTTTTGCACTGTAAATGGAGAATTCATCACTCCAAGGCCCTTCAGGCTTTGATGTGGTCCGCCCCAGCACTGTTGCAAAGTCTGTTTGGAATCGTCGACAAATTTCACTGGTACAACGTTACAATATGATAGACCTACAGGTGTACAGGTACAGATAGCTGTTCAGGTAAGGATTCCAGGTTATCATTCCTTGGGTTGAGCCATGCCCCAAGACTGCTTGTGTCTCTGATGGATTGTAGATACGTTCAGGGGTATATTGAGTTCCATTCCAGTACTCATATTTACTGAGATCTGTTTGGCACTCGTGGGGTACTCGAGCCAGGTATATTCCATCGTAAAAGAGGGTTGTGTTGACACCACCAAAGGCATAAATGTAGCCATCTTGTCCCAGAACTGAAGAATGGTCGCCGTAGTATGGCTCTTTCTTCGCATCCCACCAGTGACTGCCACGTATTAGCTTCTAGTCGCTCATCACAACAAGAGATCCATACTCAGAAGTTCGCGTGCAAGTTGGATAGTCTCCGGAAACGTCAACCACTGCCACGCCCGCTCCAACGATATTATCTGTTCCGGTGGGGCGAGAATTCTTAAGGAAGTAAAGGACTCCCTGCGTGTCGGATCCTGGCTGCGCGATGGCATTCGTGATGCCCATTCCGTAACTCGAAGCAGGAGTTTCGTAAGAAAAGTAGTCGCAGAACATTTGCGCATTTCCATCGGCCGAAAGATTGAAGTCCGTAATGATTTGGGGGTTGTCAGTTGCATACGCAGCAGAATTCGCTTCAAGCAAATTGCATGGTTGTGTTTGGTAGTAGCGGTCTTCTGCAGAGCCGTCGCCGCAGATTAACGTATCTCCATAGCTGTTGATGGTCACCTTCCCAATAGTCCCAGCAAATCCCAGGTCCCGAATATTCTCTGTATTGCTACTGGTGACGTTCCCAAGCAGCTCAGCAGATTGTATAGTTACAGCAGAGGCAGCGAGAGGCAACGCAAGTGTGGCAATCGCTTTTGCAAATTTGGTGGAAGACATTTTGACGTAAATTGAAAACGCAGAGAGCGAATATTGAAATGTGACTAACAAGACCAGAATCTCAAATCTATCAATTCAAATCGTGCCTTTTATGAGGTCCTGTGGGTTTGCTTGGCACATGTCTGAACGGAGGTTCAAAATTGAAGCCTTGCCCAGCCTTCACCGAAATCTCCGAGCCTATCTTATTGCGGCTTCTTCCTACGAGGATTCACAAACCTTGATCGACGGGAGGGATCTTCGTACCTACCATAATACTGGGTGAAAAGCTCGCCTCGATGAGCTTAAATCGTCAATTTGACGTACTGTCAAAAGTCATCAAGTCCTTTGACGAGCGCTATCCGACTTTAGTCTTCGGACCTTATCTCGGAGCTTCTTTCCTGTTGGATCAAAATTGCAGATCTTTGCAGCTCGTATTTAGGTAAGCTTCGAATTAGTGGTGGCAAAATCGCCCCGGCCATAGTCCGAAGCTACAAAATCTGAACCATTTCAACAACCATCTTGCTCGCACAAAAAGATGGAAAATTACCACTTGGCTTTACGACGAATTTTATGTGACGTTGCACAAGATAAAATAGATGTCCCTGCATAGAAGCTCAATGCTAGGCGCGAGCCTCGAGGGTCTGACATTTTCTAGAAGTGTGGGGGTTGTTGCTCTTGACGTAAAAGTGAGACCTTCGGGGAAGTTCCGTCGCCCCCGCAATTTCCTCCAAGAACTTCTGGAAGCTAAGGGACGTGGTTAACGGTAGCTTAAATCACGTGGACCTGGGAAATTATGCTCATTGACTTGAAGCAGGGTAGCATTTTGGAATCAACTTCCCCGCATAATATTGATAAGATGTCCCAACACCCGTGTCTCTGCTCAAATCTTAAAGACATATCCATAGTCCACGATGTTCAGCAGTTTCGTCGCATTTGAGGACAACAGTCCTCCGCCACGATCTCGGACGCGACGGAATACCGTGGCCCGCGCCTGTGTAACGTGTCAGCGCAGGAAGGTGAAGTGCAATGGAGTACATCCGTGCTCGAACTGTCGAGCATCTAAGTCGGAGTGTGTATTTGTAGCCCGAAGACGCAGAGCAGGTGAAATGTAAGCCTTCCTGCTGGTTCCTATGTGGTCAGTTAGCTGAAGATACCTAGATCTGCGCCTAAAGGCGTCCAAGATTACCAGACTGTTTTCAGCAAGCTGTTCGGGGACGCGTCGGTGAAATCCATGATAGACTTACCGCGTGAAAGTCTCCTCGATCTCTTGAATAATCAGAAGGAACTGGGCGATCTAAAACCTGAAATAAGTCCGCAGAACCAACTTACTTTGCCATCGCCACAGAGTTCTTCCGCCGCAACAGAAGCCGCCCATCGCTTGGAAACTTTGGAAGACCGCCCAGCTGAAGGATTCGAATGGGATGAGTCATCTGATCATCTTCGGGAGGTTGTAGAAGACGATGTCAATGGATTGGCGTTGTCGTCGAACAGGAAGTCTTCATTCCTTGGGCTTTCATCGGTACCAGCAGCGGTCAAGGTTCTAGCCAAAGTATTCCAGTCACCGATACTTGAAAATATGCCGTCCTTTGCTGCAGGACACAACGAACAGTTATGGACAATTTCTCTCCCGGAAGCAATTCACGCAAACTCTGCTATGGATCTCCCCTATCATGAAGGTCAAAGACTAATCGATTCATATTTCACTCATATCCACGTCTTTGCGCCCATGATTCACGAGCAAACTTTCAGAGTTACGTATCTGTCCAACGAGAGAACTGATTCATCCTGGCTCGCGCTCCTGAATATGGTGTTTGCGATGGGTAGTGTGGCAGCATCGGGATCGGACTCCGACCAAGATATTATTTTCTACCAGAGGGCAAGGCAACATCTGGGGCTCGAAAGCTTGGGGAGTGGGCATATGGAGACCTTGCAAGCTTTGACTTTGATGGGCGGAATGTATCTTCATTACCGAAATCGACCCAACTTGGCATCGGCATTGCTAGGCGCAGCCATCCGCATTGCCTGTAGTCTTGGTTTGCATCGAGAGTTCCAAAGCGATGAAGCACACTTGAGTATCGAACGAGAAGTTAACAGACGGACTTGGTGGAGTATTTTCGTATTAGACTCATGGGCATCGACAACTTTGGGGCGGCCCTTGACAACTGACGAAAATGGGACGGAAATTCCGAAGAATATGATCGACGATAGGGTAAGTGGATCTTGCATTCTCTTGAATATCGGGAGTTCTAATCCCAAGTAGACCGGCGATGCGCCGTTCGAGCAGGCTACAATATATTCTCCCTTGATACATAGTATATCGCTTTGTAAGGTCGTCGCTCGGATTCAAAGGCGTCTTCAGATGTCTCCGATTCTAACGTTCAAAGAGATCTCGACTTTGGACCAGACGTTGGTCGACTGGTTCGAAGGACTACCCCTCTTTATGCGAGCTCCTAATACGTGCCCATGTCAGTTGCAAGACATTCGAGCAATTTTGAAGTGGAGGTGCCTGAACATGCGAATGATTCTTCACAGAGGTGCAGTACTCGACATAACAGAACGCCGAGTTCCAGTTGCCTCTCTTGATAAAGAAGATTATGAAGTTGTAAAAAAATGTCGGGAGATTGCGGCCGAATCAATATTCAGCATGCAGGCTGAGTGGCGTCCCAACAAGATGTCGGGATGGAATGCTGTTTGGTTTTTGTTCCAGGCATGCCTCGTTCCTCTGATGGCACTTGCAGTTGAAAGTGAGGACAACGAGAATTACCCCATATGGCGGGAACAGGTTATGCTAGGTATCCACCTTTGCGGTGAGATGGATCACTGGAGTCTTGTTGGCCACAAAACGAAAGAAGCTCTTCAACGACTATTTGAAGCAAGCAAAAGTCCGGGTACTGAAATGCCATTCGTGGACGAACTAGCAAGCTTCGAGAATGGAGACATCAATCTGAGAGAGCCTTTCTTTGGGGGAAGCTGGAATGACATCATGGGAGACGAATATCTCACGAGCCTTGGAACGGTGTCGTCTTTCTGGCAAAGATAACGTGAGAGTCATGCGCGGGCATAGATTCGTTCAATAGAACAGCACTGAAACGCTTAACTGGGATTTGAAATATGTTGTTCAATGCTTGCAGCTCTGTTCCCAAGGCCATCCGACCTCTTTGTCACAGACAATGCGCATGAGGAACATTGTTTACCTTTGGTGTCAAAGGCAGTAATACAAATTCATTGTATTCTGTCACTGAACAAAGCTTCGAAATTACTAATATCCGCTGGTCTACATAATCCACAGCTGTGTGAGCCGTGAAAAACAGATTTGGAAACAGGGTTCAGGCTGGCGGGCTCACATGAAGTTGTCCTGAGCTACAACAACATCCATGATTTGAATATAAAATAAGGATTCACACCTCCTTGTTACCCAGTATCAACTCCTTCCGACAAAATTTCTACGCCACAGAACAAGTACTTCCTCTTGAAAAGATCCACCAACACGAGCTTCAACATGGAGTTCAACACGATTTCGACGTTGGTCGCCGTCCTTGCTACCACCACAAATGCAGCTGCGCTGCCCCCTCGGGACACCTCTGCAGCAACTTCAACATCAGCTCCAGCTGCCCCGCCTATGGAGCCTGAACCAACCGTGCCAACATGGGTGGGGATCCTTCTGCCTCTTGTATTTGTAACACTCGTGGTTGGTCTCCTTGCCGCATGCATAGTTCCAGGATGGCTGAAACGCCGCCGAGAGCGTCGAGACAACCCTCGCGACTACTCGCTGAGATCTGAGTCGTTGAGAATGGAAAGGCTCACTAACACCCAGAGAAATGCTCCACCGGCGCGGCCCCGCCTTTATCCTGGCGGCTATGGGGGACTCCCAGTGGTACCAGCAGTACCATCTCCCACTAACACCCAGAGAAATGCTCCGCAGGCGCGGCCCCCCGTTTACCCTGGTGGCTGGGGGGAGTTCGGTGGGGTACCACCGGTACCATCTTCCTAAACAGACATCAGAGGTGCGGAGGCGGTGGACAAATTGATCAGCAGTCTCTGATGACTGACGCCAGAAGTATACCCAAGGTGAGAATTAGTCCTTGATTGCCGAAGGAAGTAGGAAATACAATACATTTTAGACAAACATTACCTTTCAAACAGATGCTAATGTGACCAAGATGGCCCAAGTGAATAAAGAAATCAAAGAAAATTGAGGTATCATTGTTTGGTTCAATGCTGTGTCAGGATCCTGATACTTGTTTTTCCCAACTTCGACATGTACTCGTGGTTGAAAGTAAAGTAACGTCTGTCCCTACGTAGCGAGACACACGGTGTCCCGAGGCAAAATTTTATGCAATCATATCTTATGTTCTATCCTATTAGTTTACTATTCTATTTGTAATATCCTATGATGCCTTAGTATTTTGTTCACAAATTTCTAATACAATAAATAAAATCTAAACGTTTTGGTCGTCGTTATCGTATATATGTTTATTGTAAAATTTGATACTTTGGATTTAACCCCTTATTATACCATAGATATTACTAGATATTCAAAATTCAGAGGCCTGATATTAAAACACGATATTAGATAAGAACTATATCAAGTACTTAAAAAGAACAAGCCTCGTGTAACTGGTATAAAAAATTTTCGCCAAAATGGGGGAAAATAGCGTTTTAAGGGTGTCAATAGGCATTCTTATAATAGCGCTTACGCTATACCGTATTCGAGCTAGCACAGTTCGTACCAAGCAAGCTCGATGTTTGTACCACCCTACTCTACTCAATTCTAGATCAGATGTTAAATGAGACGTTTGATCTAATTTTTGATTATATCAATAGTATAATTCAATAGTGGAGTCTTGTGAAAAAAGCTTTAGTTTTTGATTTTCTAGCTTATTCATTATTCAGCCGCTTTCCCGGTTTGCAGAATGTTTCCGCTTAAGTCCCCTTGGCTCTTGTGCTACAGGTTCTATAAACTTATCTTGGCCTACTTCCAACTCAGGAGATATACTTTGCAACGCTTGAAGTCGATCTTCAAGCTGCCTACACCATTTCGAGGAAAGCCCTTGGACAGTTTTATATCCAGACAATGCCCGAGCGTACATCTCTTTCACTATATCTTTCCGACCTGTCTGTGAGAGAAGATTGCCAAATATAAATATAATATTCAACGCTGATAAATACGACGACACAAATTGGGGGCCAAGAGCGTCCTCGTAGCCTTGCAGCGCTCGAATGCACATCGCCTCTACCTTATCTAACTTGCCTTGATTTTTGTAGACGATACCTAGATCAATAACCGAATTGAATGTTGATATATGTTTCGGTCCAAGTGCCTCCTCAGTACCTTGTAGTGCTCGAATATACATTGTTTTTGCTTTATCTAGTTTGCCTTGGTTAATATAGAGGGCGCCTAGGTTGTTGACTATCTAGAGTGTTTATATATGTTTCGGTTCCAATACCTCTTTAATACCTTGCAGCGCCCGAGTGTACATTACTTCCGCCTTGTCTAATTTACCTTGGTTGCAATAAAGGATACCTAGATTGTTGATCGTTTGGAGTGTCCATATATATTTCAGTCCCAGTATTTTCTTGTAGCCTTGCAACGCCCGGTCGTATATTGCCTCTGCCTCCGCCAGCTTGCTTTGGCCAACGTAGAAATTGCCCAGCTTATGCAAAACCCATTCTATTCTTTTTATATCTATATCTATCTTATTTTTAAGTATGGTTTGCTCTTGCTTGACAGCATGCTGAAGCAGCCGCCATTGTAATATTTAAGAGTCTATTTCTTCCTGCATGGGAACTTTAGCAGCGACGCAGCCTAACGCCAGCCGTGTAAGACCCTCGTTCCATTCTTTGTTAAATATGAATATCATCTATGAGTGCACATAGCTATGCACGCTATACCCTCCAGACCCTAACTACTATTGAAGAGCCTTATCCGGATCAACCAGCCCGAAGCTATACAATAGAGAAACGGCTTTATTAAAGCTCAGTTCGTCTTTCGTAAACTCTTGTATCTATCGATCGTTTAGGAAGTTTGCGTATTAAAGGAGTTCGAACCATATATCCTATCGATCAAAATATGCCTATAATTTGAGCAGAATTGCCGACGCCGGGTTTTATTATTGGATCTGATCGAAAATGATTTATTATATTATATATAATAAACGATTTTTATAAAATTTTAATTATAAGTTTGTGGTCTGGAGCTTCAACCACGATTACTTGTAGAGCCGAAGATAGTCTGATAAAATTATCGATACGTGCTCTAGGTATACACCTGCTGTAGATAGAGCAAGAGGCAGGCCGTCTAATTCTTTAACAAGTTCTACAGCGCCAGGGTCTGTCTTGTCAGTCTTATTTGAAAAGTTAAATAGCGAATGATATACCTTTTATAATATCCTTCCGTCCTGACATATTCGACAGGATCTCAAGACTCTCCTTAACACCCAACAATTTCTGAACATGGACGCGATGATTTTGGCTGACTCGCGAAAATCGTGTTATAATAATAATTGAACTCTGGTCAAATTGGAGGAAAAATTGACGTATATTAACTGCCGAGCGGTCGAGATTATTAAATATTTTAGAATTGTTGTAATTATTATAAATCATCAGCCAATATGCATTTTTTTGCAGATCAAACCAGGCCTTGATTATATATATTATTTGATCAAGGTCGCCCAAGTTTATATTAATAAACAGATTAATCGAAGAATAATATTTCAATATTTGTTAAGCGATATCTCAAAAATTAAATTTAAAAGAGTTGTAATTATTCGCATTTAATCAAAATATTGTAATATATTTTTCCTTATATTGCTTAATGTATTCTAGCGCCAGTTGAGTCTTTCCCATATCACCAAGACCATGTAGGACAATACAGGTTCGATTATTATAACCATGAAGCAGCTCGTGCATCTTCGACAGCTCCCTCTCTCGCAACAAACTGTGCAGCTTCAGGGAACGACGTAAGGTTGAGGCCGACGGCAAACTCTTCGACATCGACACCTGTGCCGGTCAGTTTCATTGTCCAGGTCGCAATATTTAAACAAACAGCTTACCCTTGTATAGCTTATGGATCTCTTCCTCCAGCCGCCTGATTGCCTGATCCTTTCTCTCCCCGTAGTTTGGCACCATAGAGATACCGAAGATCCCAATCAAGCAATACGCTTCATCCTCTTCAACCGTAGTATTGCGGCGCTCTGCCCAGGACCTCCGTTCTTTGATACTGAAATTCGATAAAACATCGCCTCAGAGAGCACTCTTCTCAATACTGGTGATCTCGTGTATCCTGGCCTCAAGCGTCGATTTATTCCCAAGTCGCTCACCCTCCAAGCTGAAAAAGTCAACCAATCTTGGCGCTATAAGCTCTTGAAGCGTCCAGCCTCGAATGAATTATCGGCTTTTTTTAAAAATATCTTCCCATGCGGTTTGGTCGTCCGTTCTATTATTAGATTTGGAGACGTCTGAGAGGTAAATATAGTAACACACAGTGTCTTGATATCACCAAAATATAGAATTGATTATTGTACCGAGTTCAACTGCATTTTTTTTGTCGATGTAGTAAATATTTATCTAGAAATATTGCAATCTATCAATAATAGCCTGCTTCGTATAGAACCATATCTTCTCCTACCTATCCTTATTTTTTTTTGTGCCAGATTCTACGTCTTGAAAACTAACTTCTTTTTTTCCTTAAGTGTAAGAAAGTATTACATAGGTAGAGACATCGCCGCTAATGGTTTCGCGAAAAACGATCTTGCTGTCCGGTTTATGTTGCAAGAGGCGTATAAAAGCCATAGGTGGAAGTTCGCGAGCAATTTCATCGCAAGCGCGACTCGTGTAGCTCGGGTGACTTGTTTGGCATATCGGCGCAAGCACTGCGATTCAAAGGTCGATGGGTGCGAAGCAGACGTCAAAGGACTGATCGTGAGACGGATACGCAGTCGTGATCGTAGGCGCTACGAGGCTGCATCGTGGCGCAGGCTGGCCTGCCAATTGCATGGCAGAGGCAGAAACAATAATGAGGACGCTTCGTCTCGCTCATTGGAAGCCCTAAGCACCCGACTGCATCGCAGATTCTGTCACAGCTTGCTTATCTTTATTGAATGTTGAAATGCCGCAACGCATCTGAAGTCTTGCGTTTTCGACTCAAAGTTGATCAGTAGTGTATAAAATTCAATAGACGAAAGGCCAAGTGGAAACACAGCCGCACAAGACCTTATCCTTTCACGCTCGGCCGGACTCGCTCCTCCATCCACACTAAGCTGATTGCATTAGGATGCCTGATGCAAATTTCATCTGGTATTACTCTTTACTGTCAGGCCCCCGAAATTCGAAAAACTTGCGATGTTAACGATATAGCAGGGGGGTAGATCTCAGGCATCAGATTATGCAATGAGCAAATCGACCAAAAGCGTGGGCAAAACCTTCGGATTTCACTCGCTGCAGTGAGGATCCTGTAAAAGAACGGCGGGAGAATCGTCTAGTGCAAATTATGAAGCTGAAAATTGAGAAGGGGAATGTTAAGATGCGAAATTAAATTTAGTGTCTCGTTGCGGGGTGCGTCTCGCTATGTAATTAGGGAGAAAGACGCGCCAAAATCAGCGCGCCGGGCAACGCCAAAAGAATGTAAGGCGAGGTTGTCATCCAACAATTTCCTCATTAAAGGTCAATAGTTGGTATGAAAATGATTGCCCAAGGATAGTCAAAGCGACGAAACGAGAGATGACCCTTTCAGACTTGAATCATACTTGACACACAAAGAATACAGATTCCTTCAGTACTAGAACAATCGAATTACAACAACATGTAATATCTAGACAATACCATAGTCTCAAAACAAAGATGTTCAACAAAGCTATACGTTGTTCTCATTTTGAACAAGACAAAGAGGCTGGTACTTAAATGAATGCTCATCTTGACCATCTATATGTCATTCATCAAAATTCTAGCCTCTCCAGACTCTTCGTTACCATTTGGTGTTTGAAGAGCATAAATAGACAAAGTAACGACTGAGCAGAAAGAGAGACCCTGCTCCAAGGAAATGAAATCCGCACTCTCAGTCACGGCTCTGGTAGTCGCTCTCGCCAGCTTTACACTTGCGCATCCCCCTCCTCAGCATGACGTAACCCTGAGCTCAACAAGAACTTCCATACATTCCCATTACAATTCAACTAGAACGTCGAGTAGTCATCCCCACTCTTTGACGGGGACAACTACTCATCATCGCAATTCCACCAAAACACGGAATAGTGATCATCACTCCTTCACAGGAACGACAACCCACCCTCATCACAATACCACATTGTCAACTACTAGCCGCCACCCATCCCTCACAGGAACAACAACTCGCCATCACAATAATACCACAAAGACGACCACCAGCCGGCACCATTCTTCCACTGGAACGGCAGCCCGTGGCAACCACTCATCAACACGAACGTCAAGACAGCACCACTCAAGTTCATCCCCAACCGCAAGTTCCCGGCCCGTATTTGGAAGAAGCACCTCGGTCCGCCACGATACCACCGGCGGTGCAATCCCATGGTCATCAACCGAAACCCTCATCCTCGTCGGAACCATCCTCTCCGTAGCCGCCGCTCTGATCATCCTCTTCGGTTTTCTCGTATTCCCCGGTTGCTTCGGCCTCTGGGGATGCATCAAGCGCCATCGTGACCAGGGAATCATTCAGGAGGGACAGTATAGGGAGTGGATTGAATTGCGTGGTATAAATAGGAATAGAGCGAGTGCTCCGGCTCCAGGGCCGGCTCCTACATCTGCTCCCATCAAACCTGCGGTTCTTAAACGTAGTAGAGTGGAGGATTTGGCGCCGGGGTGGGAAGATGTTGAGTTGGGTGAGGTGGAGGATGTGAGGTATCGTCGATGAGGAATGCGAGAAGGAATCATGTGGGCTGGCCTGCAGATGTATAGAATGAAACTTACTTTTATGTATAAATCGTTCAAAAATGCCTTGCGTCTTTTTGGGAAGAGTAATAGTGTGAAGTTTGGGGAATATTAGAATGAAATTTGATCCACCTTTTAAACCAAAGATTCGCCATTGGACATTGCGATTTGTACATTGAAACTCGAATTTTCCCTCGCAATGACTAACCATATATTGTAGTCGTATGATAAAGAGGTATCATGAATCAATTTTCCCATTCTTGTGTCCTGTAAGGGTGCTTAAAGTGGATAGTGAATAAGTTAGGCGAGCATCATGCCCAAGGTCCAAAATAAGTTTTCCCCCAACTGGAGAACAGACCATCGTTCCAGCCGATCATAGCACCCCTCAATCCTGCCGAACTCAGTTGTCCCGAGTATATAGATGGCTTTTCCGAGTTAATGACAACCCAGATCTTTGAAGTGATTCCGGGTGGCAGATCTTGCGCATAAATGACGCTGAATATCAACATTGCACCCAGAATTGCCAACCCGCAAAACATCGAGCACCAAGGCCGCCGCATCTTGACACCACGGGCCTTTTGGTGCGAGCTCACGAGCATAAGAACAATCAAATCGATGATTTCAAATAGCAAAGATATTGAAGTGCCGGCAACCGTTCCTTTGAGCCATTCTTCTTGCTGGATTCCGGGTAGGTCGATACAACCAATGCCTTTATTGAACCTTTGATCGATATTGTAGATATGGCAGTCTCCGTCGCGGACAGCGATGCCGAAGGGCTGGAAGATAGGACTGCACCACCGGACTTGTGGGACTATTCCCCCTTTGACGCCGTCGACGGCATGTTTTAAGCCGACAATTTGGAGAACAACGATGCAGATGAAGAAAAGAAGCGATAATGCGGCAACGTAAAATGAGGAGTCCCTATATATGGGCGTCTCTGCCATGTTTGTTAATGTTCGTGATGCTTCTCTTTCTCGTGCATGGTGCCGTTCCCGGTCAACTCTTCTCCTCCTCTCTTCTCGGTTGATCATTTCAATCCTTTCAGGATCAACTCTTCTCTCCCCTTCTCGTTCGATCATTGCAACCCTTTCAGGGTCAACTCTTCTCTCCTCTTCTAGGTTGGCCATTTCAACCCTTTCAGGGTCAACTCTTCTCACCTCTTCTCGGTTGATAGTTTCAATCCTCTCAGCTTCTTGAACATCCTCTAAAGTCAAAGTCAGCTTAATGGCATTCAAGTATTGAGCTATTTCTTACCTGATTCAGAATTTTGTCCACCATCCTTGTCTTTACTTTGAGCCCAGAGTGTGAAGTCTCTCCATGCGAGTCTAATGCGGAAGATCAAGGCATTTTCGTCCGTAACGAGAAATGCAATTTGCGACATACTTCCAGCATCAATGAGTAGGACTATTGGTGTCCAAACGAGGACTTTATCTGGAGTAAACTCCGTTGAGATGTATCCCTGGATGAAGACAATAATCGTGAGAAATGTGGTAGCGAAACACCATAACTGTGAAATTTCCCAGCGCAACACCCGAATAATCACGGTAGGAATGTGCACGATGAGGATAATGACGAGGTAGATCCACGGGAGAAGAGCAAAGCCATCTGGGCGGAGATAGGATGAGTTTGTTCCTGGAAATTCATGGAGACCGTTACTTTGGAGTTCCTGCCATGACAGAGACAGGGTCGAATTGATTTTGATTGTAATATTTCCACAAAGGTCGCTCATCGTTGGTAATGTTTCCTGGTAACTCCTGGACTGTCGAAGAGTGTGATTAAAGTGCAAAGCAAAGCTGGAAAATTTGTGTGGTTTGGGGGGAAATTTATTAACAAGCTACGCCTCGAGCAGCACACTAGTTTTTATGATCGAGCCTCTTGCTGAAATGGGGCGCAAGCTCAGCCCCTTTTCCAATGAAAAGTCAGACAAGCGCTCTGTGTTACCACTTTGCCTATAATGATGAGGTTTAGTTTGAGCCAGGTCTTATAACATGGTGGTTAATGCAGCAAGCAAGAGGGATACGACCGCATAAGAGCCTAAGACTTTTCCAAACATCCAGTCATGTCCTCTTCGGAGAGAGGGCCTAAAACACTGCCCCTCGGGGGCGCATGCAAGGACTCAGGAACAGTGCACTTTGAAACCCGAAAGGTTGGCTCGTTTAACACAAAAAGCAAAATGGCTGCAGCTTGCGAGCCGGGTTGCTCCCCGAAGCGATTCCTGAAACGCCTTCTCATGGAGTCATGCGCACTGATGGCAATTGGTCAGCCCGGTGACGGGAATGAAAAATTAGGCTGTAGACATCGATTTGAGCCATGCCCAAAGGCTTACTATTTTCCCTCTGGTTCGGATGGTCGGTCCTGCTGATGGGTCGCTACTCTGCTACTGCTGTGATGCCCGACTCCCATGGGATTCGCTGCCCTTCCTGGAAGCAGGTATGATTTAAGATGTCTACATCGTTGACGTCTTGCTCGCCTTTCCGGATCCGCCTTGGCAGTTGCTGGAGCTTTCAGTCTCCCCCGGCGCGAACCTTCTGCTACAATTTTTATCTTATTGATTATCCTGTCTCCCAAGTCCCTACTCCAGCTGATGACACAAAAAGACCCCAAAAGTTCCGCATCTTGGCTAGATACAATCTCTATAAATTGAAACAGACAAAGTGTACCTACAATTACTACCAATAAAACTTAATCAATTCAAACATTTGATCAGATACTCCTCCATTTGTGACTCTGTTCCGAAAGGCTTTTCTGGGCGGCCCGCGCCTCGCGGGATGCTTCTCCTGTCTGGGAGAAGGTGGAACACTCCTCGAGACTTCACCCCTATGGAATGCTCGAGAAACCAGCACTTATGCCACACGCGTGACCGTCTTATGCCGCTCACGTGACTTAGTCAAAATAGTAAGGCTAGGTGTGAACATAGTGATTCCGAAACTATAAATCTGTGGACGCAGGGACACATGTTACTCCTTATACTTCCTGTCTCTAAACCCAGCCAGAACCTCAACAGTACCATCTCCTGCCTCGGCCCATCTCTTTGCAGAAATATCAGGATTCAACTGCAACGTCTGCTTCGCTTTAACCCACTCCTCCACAGTGACCGGCTTCTCAAATCGAGATTTCGCCCCCGCCTCCCTCAGCACAGGAGAATCCAGCGGATTCAACACCATTTCATTATGTGGTCTTGCAAAATACAACAAACCAGTCCGATCGTATGCCCACTGATCCTTGGGTGGCGTGACAACGCGATGCACTGAGCTCTTGAGCCAGCCGCCTGTCAGATGCGAGATCGTGTCTGCGAGATTGACAGTGATAGTTCCTGGCTGGGCAGATACCCAGGTCCAGTTTCCGTCGTCGCCCAGAATTTGTAGGCCTGCGATGGGTTGCCTAAATAGCAGCGTCACAGTTCCCAAATCGGTGTGTCCGTTTCCAAGACCACCGCCGCTAGCTTCCCATTCTTCCGGGGTGCGCTTCCGGTAAAGCATGTAACGGAAGTGATCTTCTGACTTCTTTTCATAACTGTGTTGCTTCACGAGGAAGTCCTCATCTGGGAGCTGTAAAATGATAGCAAAGAGTCGAAGAAGAGGGAGGACCACATTGCTATGTAAAGCTTTTGAAAAGTGCTCAATCTCGGGAAGATGAGCTTTGAGAAGATCCGGCTGAGCATATTTCCCCTCAAAGTCTTTTGTAAACTTTGGGATATTGTATATCTCAACATTGTCCAAGGATTTGTGCTCAAGTCGACGGCCGCTTCGTCTCCATCCATTGTAGTCAGCGGCCGCGTAGTTGCATTCGTATTTGGCCTTCTCCTCGGTAGGAAGCGCAAAGAAATGCTTTGCGAGGGTAAATTGATTGTCCACTTCTTCTTGAGAAAGACCGTAGTTCTTCACGTAGAAGAAGCCGACATGGTGTACGGCATGTTCTAGCTGCTTGGCCAATCTCTCTTTTCCACCTGGCCTATCGTAGTCCTCGAGGTCCAGAGTCACGAGCTCCGCCCAGTTGAGCTTTTCATTTGTCTCTGGGGGGTGCACATATGGCTCAAGATTTTTGTAATCGTACTTTGAGAAGTCAGGGGCGGAGCCGTCAAATGAAGTCGTCGCCGACTGCTCGGTAATAGTTGACGTGGCCATTTTCGATGTCACACCGAGGCAGCTCTGGGACGCCTAGTGGAATAAATATATGTTACGGTATTATTGATTGACGAATCCAACTGTATTTGTCTTTGTTTGTCCATCTTAACTCCGTGCCACAAGAATGGGATGTAAATCTTGCGTGATTTCCACCCCGCATTTGGTCATCTAATTGCCCCTCATCGGCCAAGACTAGGACGGAAATGCATTGGTCTTTGTACTAGGGTACCATCGTTGTGGAGCCTTTGCAACTCGTCTCGGTTTTTTTGCGACTTATAATAATATCAGATTATCTTTGTTATCTACAGTGGATGAGATGTGATGGCTCGTCATTTTAGCTCTCCATTCGCCATATCTTCTCGCTTGCTGATTCGGCAGAAAGGAGGAAAAGCATTAAGCGAGTAACCGTGAAAGGGGTTCTGACCCACCTTGCTCCACAGAATTTTATTGAGTCTGGGTTCCGGAAAATTTCTCGGGATCTCTCCCTAGATGCATCCCAGTTTCTTGGTGATCCAGTACGCACTTTGCGATAATTCGATATGCGGTGCGGTAATTTGGTGCCGAACAATGTGTATCGCGTGGGCTCACGCGTACTCTTATTCTTCATGTTCTTGTTCAGTAGAATGAACTTTATACATTGTTGCAATATAAGCATTCTGATTCACGCCGTAAGAAGCATTTGATTCCAACAATGGCAGAAATCCCCGAAGCTGTGCTCTTCAGCCCTCTAGCGGAAGACAATGAGAAGACACAACTCGGACGTCCAAACTCAAAGATCCACTCAGACTCTCAACTATCAGAACCCATTGAATCCTCCAACTCATGGGAGAAGCCTGGTCTCAAAGCCAAAGCTCATCGAATTTGGCGCAATATCCAACGATACATCTGGGACGATCCAGACAAATCAGCCGTCGAGAAGAGATTTCTACTAAAACTAGACTTCTTCCTCCTCACTTATACATGTCTCGCCTACTTTTGCAAGAATCTTGACCAACAAAATATCAACAATGCGTACGTATCTGGCATGAAGGAAGCCCTGCATATGGGTGGTAGCCAGTTGACGTATATGTCAAATGTCTTCACGGCAGGCTATGTTGTTGGGCAAATTCCGGCAGTGATTCTATCCACGAAAATACGACCGAGTATCATGATTTCGACTCTGGAAATTTTGTGGGCGGTGCTTACGTTTTGTTGCGCGTCTGTCAAAACCGTGAACCAGTTGTATGCTCTGAGGTTCTTGATTGGACTGTGTGAGGGAGCTTTTTTCCCGGTGATAATTTATCTGATCAGCTCCTGGTGTAAGTCTAGCTCGTCAATATACTTACTGCATCTAACAAGAAATAGACACAAAGGTTGAGCGTGGCAAGCGAGTCACCATTTTCTACGCAACTGCCACAATGGCTGGGATGTTTAGTGGATATTTGCAAGCGGCAGCTTACAAGAACTTGGACGGCGCGATGGGACATGAGGGTTGGCAATGGCTGTACATCATTTGCGGCATCATCTCGCTGCCAGTTGGTATCATCGGATATTTCTTCAATCCCGACTTCCCCGAGAACAGTCGAGCCTTCTACCTAGCACCTGAAGAAACCGCTTTGGCAAGGCAACGTCTCCTACGTGATGGATATAAACCTCTTGGGGCTTCAGCATGGGATAAGACGAAAATCTTACGCATCATGAAGCAGTGGCAGTTTTGGGTTCTGCCTTTGGGCTATTTCTTCGTCCAGAGCTCCTTTCCATCGGCACAGCCCACATTCGCACTCTATCTAAAGTCAACTCATCGGACCATCTACCAGATCAACGTTTGGCCCACGGGTCAATCAGCTATCGGAGTCGTCGTCCAAATCGCGGCGGGCATGCTCTCGGATTCTCCGCTCCTCAATGGCCGAAGATGGCAAGCTATCGCTCTCATGCAAGCGGGTTCATTCATTGGATGCGTCATTCTTGCAGCTTGGAATGTCCCTGAGGGTGCCAGATTCTTCGCATACTACATTTCGTATATGTGTGCTGGCGTACCAGGAGTTTATTATTCGTGGTTTCCAGAGTTGATACCACATGACCATGAGATGAGAGGATTCATGACTGCGTTCAGTAACATTGTCAGCTATGTCAACCAGATTTGGGTTGCGGATGCGGTGTGGAGAACTGTCGAGGCACCACGGTTCAAGCCAGGCTTTATTTTTGCGTCTGTAACAGGAGTTTGTATGATTATACTGAGTATTGGGCTACACTTTCTGCAAGTGAGGGATACAAAACTCAGGAAGAAAGAAGCACAAGAGGCTGATCGGGTGGACGTCGAGGCGCCGGCCGAAGTTGAAAAGATCAAGTGACCAGAGGGTCCAAGCAGGTATTTGAGCTGTAATCGAAAGCTAAAATATACGCCTCTCATAGGGAGTACTACAAGCTAAAGTATATCCCTGCAAACGATTTTGCTAATAGATGTCTATGGTTTTGGGCATGTTGAATTTGCCTTACGCGGTGCGAAGAAGTCGACGAGCAATACGTGATTCCTACAACACAGAATTATCCTTCTTTAATCCTGTTCTCGTCTCAACATGCTCCTTCTTCAAATGATGCTTCTTAATAAAGACGCTCGCGACCACAGCCAACGCCGATATTCCCGTATATAGAATCCAGATATTCCTCAAACTCCAGGAATAAGCCTCCCTCACAGCTGCCTTCTGATCCGGATCTCGAATGGTGTTGACAAGCATAACATTGGCAGCCGCATTTCCTCCACCCAGCGCTTCCGTGATATTTGAGGGAAGGTTTGTAGGAGAAACGGCCAGTGACTTAACCCTGATATCCATGGAGTTTTGGAACAAGACTCCACCAATAACAACTGACAAAGCTGTAGCAATGTTATGCATAAACATCCACGTAGCCGTAGCGGTGGCGTTATCATCCTGAGGAACCAAAGCCTGGAGTGCAATCATCGGTGCTTGAAAGAGTAAACCCGCCCCTATGCCGGCTACAATTTGCACGGTAATGATTTCTACGAGACTGGAATGCGTCCCGAAGAGAATATAAAGACCATTTCCGAGAAGCATGGTGCCAACTCCGACGTAGATGATCTCCAGATACCGTCCAGTCCGGTGGATGATCACACCCACGATGATGCCCGTGATGGCCTCAGTCGTAGTAATTGGCATGATGAGCAGGCCTGAGGTCAAGGGTGAAGACCCTCTCACTGCTTGGAAGTAGAGCGGCAGGTAATATTCTGCACCAATGTAGATCTGCAAGAGTGAGCACGTGTGTGCAGTTTGAGCAGCGGGATATTACCATTCCATGCCACAAAGCCAGTAGCAGGCAAGCGGCATTTGACCGATTCATGAACAAGCCCAAGGGCATCAACGGGTATTGTGCAAGGCGTTTCTCGCTGTAGATGAAGAATATAGACATCAAACTTCCGAACACAATCAAGCAAATTACTTGAGGGGAATCCCAGGGAAAAGTCTTGCCGCCGAAGTCCAGGCCGAGGAGAAGCATGAGGACCAAGCCAAGTATAGAGACGCTTCCAAACCAATCTATAGCTTTGAACCCCTCTCGAAGCTTGGTCTGAGGGTTATGAACGTCGAGGAAGATGACGAGAAGGATGAATGTGGCGCCTGAAACTGGAAGATTGATCCAGAAGTTGACTGTCAAGGAAGAAAGCTCAGCATAAATGACTAATAGGCATCCTGAGATGAGACATACATCTCCAAGAGAGTTTCTCAGTGAAAGCTCCTCCGAGCACGGGCCCAATTCCCCCAGCAACAATCCACACAACTTCCATAAGTCCAATATAAAGACCTCGGGTCCTAATAAAATTAGCTTGCTTCATTGAGAGTCTCACAAACTATTCTTACCTGATGCTAAACAAATCAGAAATCGTGATGACAACTAATGGGGCAAGACCTCCACAACCAGTTCCCTGAAACGTACGTCCCACGATAAGCATTTTCATTGAGCTCGCCTTCGCACACAAGATCGAAGACCCAAAGAACAACCCATTAGCTATCAGAATAATGGGTTTCCGACCAAATATATCAGATAATTTGGCCCAAATAGGGCCTGATGCTGCGCTGGCGAGTAAGTATGCCCCACCAATCCAGACATAGCCAGAAGAACTCTTTAAATCGTGGGTGATAGTTGGAACCGCGGTCGCTACAATTGTTTGATCCAGGGCGGTAATGAACATTGCCAGCTAACGATTGAAGTTTGTCAGTTTGGCCCCAGTTCCCTTTGAAAGGGAAGGACTCAAAGGAATAGAACTGACGTAGAGACCGGTCAAGATTGCACCAATTCTGAGCTTGCTTCGAGACTTCTCTAGCTCAACTGACACTTCTCCCAGTGCCATTAGCTCAACAGGTTGCTGGCCTGAGGTCTGCACAGCTTCGATTCTATCATTCTCTGGAATATTGACCTCGACATTACGAGCGCCCATGGTTTCGGGGGCTTTTCAGGATAAATAGATGGAAATTGAACCACAGGGTTCGTTTGTATGTTAAAATAATTCAGAGGTAGTCACCGCGAGTGACTCTTTTGTGGCCCAAATCTCACGCCCCGGTTATTTTCGGCGCCCTAAAGTTGACCGCGTGCAGCAAAGATGGGGGCTTCGCTTAAAAAGGGGCACAGCTTGGCCGCTTACTCAGCAGTACCTAGGTAATCTCGAAAACCTCGGCCTTGCGCTTCTAAGGTCTTAAAAACAAACAAACAACATCCGGACAATTATTCTCCTGCTTCGGCACAAATAATCAATTGGCTTAGTGCCATGCAAATCTGGCTTTCATTTTGCCTGTGGACCTGCCCATGCTCATTGGAGCGCATCCGGAGCGGAGCAAAATGCGGGGTCTAAGTTTTCCCATCCCCCATGTGTTCCGATCGTCATGGAGCTCTTATTCTACCAGTTCAAGAGATGCTGCAAAATTAACAGCGCAATACGAGCAAAGCAGGCTATTGAGGCTCCTCAGAAGTCTCGGGGCCCTACCGGTAGCCGTGGGTAAAGAGGTGGGTTAGATCTCATATATACCGCCTTGTTTTCCCCTTGGGATTCCATCATTATCGCGACAATGTCTGGTTTCTTCATACCCAAGCAGAGTGTTCTGCTTGCAGTACTCTTCCTTTTGTCTGCCAATGCTACTACTAGTTCCCTTCAGCCACGACTCGACGATGGACTGGCCTTGACACCGCCAATGGGGTATGCCTTCCACCGCCTTTACGACCTGCAACAGCTAACCTTTCGCAGATGGAACTCCTACAATCACTACAACTGCGCCCCGAACGAAAGCATCGTACACTCGAACGCCCAAGCATTGGTAGATCTGGGGTTACAAGCACGAGGATATCATTATGTGACGATTGACTGCGGATGGACCCTACCCAACAGAACGAGCAGTGGGACCCTGACATGGAATACGGCGAGATTCCCGAGCGGTTTTCCAGCCCTTGGAGAGTTTATACACAAGCTTGGCTTTGGATTTGGGGTCTATTCGGATGCAGGCGTGCAAATGTGTATGACTGGAGAGCCTGCGCAAGTAGGGAGTTTGTGTATGCTCTGCAGGCCCAGCGATGGAGAAAGAAGCTGATGCAAGCCAGTTCATGAGCAGACCGACGCAAAAACATTTGCTTCTTGGGGGGCTGATCTCTTGAAATGTGGGATTCTACTCGCGTATCCTACCACTCCAGCTCACGTTTGTAGATGACAATTGCTACTCCGAAGCCGCCACAGGCTACTCGAACGTCGAATACGCCCCCGTCGTTTCCCCCGCAGCAAGATACCAAAATATGACCTCTGCCATCAAATCCACGAACCGACCGATGGTTTTCCAAATATGCGACTGGGGCGTCGATTTTCCTTCGACTTGGGCGCCTCAATTGGGTCATTCCTGGCGGATTACGAACGATATTATCCCTGCGTACCGAACTATACCTCGAATCCTTAATCAAGCGGTCCCACAGACTTCCTTCGCGGGTCCAGGACGCTGGTTGGATCTTGATATGCTGGAGGTTGGGAATAATGTGTTTACTGTTCCAGAGGAGCAAACCCACTTTTCGCTCTGGGCAATTATCAAGAGTCCACTCGTCATTGGTACCGCGTTGAAGGATTCTGTGACGAGTATCAAGAAGGCTTCTCTTGATATACTACTGAACAAAGACGTGATTGGGTACAACCAGGACTCTCTTGGGATTGCGGCGAGTTTTCGAAGGAGGTGGACTGAAGCAGGATATGAAGTATGGGCAGGCCCGTTGAGCGGCGGAAGGATGGTCGTGGCTGTCATCAATCTCCAGAATACGTCAAGAGACTTGAATTTGAATCTTCCAGACGTCGGCGTGCAGAAAGCTGGCTCTGTAAAGGATATTTGGAATGGAAAAACGGCTAGCAACGTTACCACATCATACACTGGTCATGTTGAAGCGCATGGGACGCTTCTTCTAGAGCTAGGAGGCACCACTGCAGCTGGAAATTATACTGCTGAAATATCTGGAAACAGGTAAGCCTGATCCCACAATTTGTCTTCTGAAGCTGAATTCGTTGCAGAGCAACCTTTTCCCATGTCTACGGCGCCACGTCCAGCAGCAATTACAGTGCTAAGCTCACATTCCCAAATACTTCAAACCCATTTTCAGTCAATGCATTCGGTACCAATTACACAGTTGCAGCAGGATCAAGCACACTCTCTATAACCACCACCCTCAATGCCACAGACAGCAACACATTGTCCATACTTAGCCCTACGCCTCCATCATCCCTCACAATCTCACCGCCACCGCCGGCTTTCTTCCCCAGTACATCCTTCTCGACCTCTGGCACCGCAGTCCGCACAACCTGCCACACCGCGCTCTGCGCTCCCGTGGGCTCCAAAATCGGCAACATCACCCCCACCAGCTCCGCATCTCTTACGATCAATGCACCTTCCTCTGGCCAAAAATTTGTCGATGTCTATTTCTGTAACAATGACATTGCATTCTCTACCTCATGGAACTACGGCACTAACACGCGGAACATGACGATAAGTGTTAATGGACAGGTGACGAGAATCGAGGTGCCGTTGAGTGGAAAGAGTAGTGAGCTGTTTAGCCCCGGGAAGGGGTGGGAAGACACGGGGACCTTTGGGGTATTGGTGGGTGGCTGGAAGGAGGGAAATAATACTGTTGTCGTTGGAAATCAAGGAGGTGCTGCGGGGTCTCAAAGTTATGGCGCGGACTTCGTGGGCATGGATGTGTACTTTTGATGACGAACGTATAGGAGGAGGACGTTGTGCAAATAATAATCCACATAGCCCCATAAGTATTTCAATTCATACGGCGGATAGAATAGACATTTATTCAATTGACGTGGATCTGACCAAGAGAGTTAGCACGTGAGAAATTTATGAAAACCTACCCCCCTATTGCCTGCGCTTCTGAAAGCATGCGCCGGATACAAGGCTTGCCTCATTCCCGTAACAATTAAGCAAATCGCCCCTCTATAAAATCGACATGCTTCCCCGCATTGACGATTCCCCATTGGGTCGCTGCAACACCTTGTCGCATCTCCGTTTCAGACATGCCCCTCGAGTTTCATCATCACAACATCACCTCGATAGAACAATCTACGATCCTACACTTTTAATGATTTGATCTCGACACAAAAAAGGAACAATAATTCATTCTATCACGTCACATATCTCACGAAAATCCGACATCCAGACACAATGAGAACAGCGATATTTATATGCGGGGCAATGGCGGGGTTAGTGGGCGCCAGCAACATTGGAATGGACCTAGATCGCGAATTCGGTCTCTTCCTTCGCGCAGCAGCATCAGGACAAAATCTACAAGTAAGTATTGGCTTCTTCCAAATCTTCGCCTTCAGATCTAACTGACAACAAAAACTAGACATTCACAGGCCAACTCGGAGGCGAGCTCCCCGAAGCCATCACCAACACCGGTAATTCCGACCGACCCTTCCAGATCGCAGGAGGCGAAACATTCACGAAGCTCTCTGATGCCGTGGGTAAATCCTGCTCGAACCAATTCGACGTATGTCAAAAAGCGGCGAATGCACCAGGCGGAGGAGGTGGTGGAGGGGGAGACAACAAGAATCCAGGCGCGCTTACGGTGCAAGCTTGTACGGACCAGCAGACCGCATGCAAGAGCAATGTGAACAATAATGCGGTTAGTAGTGCTGGGGCTGCTAGCAGTACGACGGCGCAATCGACGACTTCGACGGCTACGACGAGTTCTTTGGGGATATTGAGGAGTCAGGATGCGTTGAACTTTTATTTTTGTGATTCCTAGGGCGTCAGAGGGATGGACAGAGAGTAATTGGCTGGCGTTTGGGGTGGCCCGGGAACGCTAATTTGATTAGGATAGTGCAGCAAGATAGTACCAGTGGCTCAGATCTGGCGCATAGCAGCTAGGGTAAAAGTGCGTGGAAGATATAATTGCAGCAGAGTCACAAAGTACATACTTGAGGCTGGAACTTCTAAGTGATAACCTTTCTCGATGTTATATTTAATGTCTGCCCAATCTTGCCTCAAAATTTTGGAGCTGGAAGATAGCTGGCGAGATGTTGCCCATTTCAACGGTGAGGACGAGGCCATGTCGGCGATGGGGGATTTTGGAACTGACACGAATTCAAAACAAAACCTGGAAACATTATTAGAGGCAAGAATAAAAATTATATTCAGCCTCCAGAGAAAACTCCGCGATCCTCCAAAATGAACTACCGTAGGGATCTTAAAACCATCTCGAATTCTCATAAACGCTATGATGCCAACGCCACCAGGAATTAAAAGCCACTTTTTGTCGAACATCCCCCAGATCTACTTCCATTAAACCATAGACATGAGAACCCGAAAAGAAAATTCGTAAATTCGTATTGCATCCCACACCCTCAGTCGTCGTCATCTACCTCGTCCAGTTCCCCCACCGAAGAAATGCCGGATCCATCAGCGTACAACGGACCGCCTTCAACTTTCAAAAGTTTGACGATCCTATTGTTGACTTTCAAATTGATCATCATGGACGGAGTGATAGCATGAGGAGCCCCGAGTTTGCTGTAATTTGCTTTGATCTGACAGAGATGTTTCCCAGCCATCCACCACACAAGAGGCGCGACATACTTTCGGCCATATGAGGCAAATAGAGCAGAGGCCTTAAGCAACGCCCATTCAGTGCTATCAGGGTGGCGAACAGGGTCATCGGGCAGCAGTGCTTGTGTTAACGGTGTGTCTTCTCGGGGTCGGATTGCTTGGTACTTTTCGAAACAATCATCGCGAATAGGGGCAAAACTTGGCACGTTCTCGTCTTTGGGGTCTCGCGAGAAATGGCGGCTCCATGATCTTTTGATAAAAAGCAACTCCTCGTCCAATTGATCCAAGACTCGCTTCCATTCATCGCTCGTGGCTGCTTTTTCTCGAGCGACTTTGTAAACTCTTGCGAGATCATCATCCCAGTAAGGAGGCTCCGAAGTACTATTATGGAAGTCCTCGAGCGCCTTATCGATAGCCTTGTCTGCTACGCACATAAGATAGTCGATGATATGATTGGACCTCGTATCCAAGTGTTTGCTCTTGTATGATGGTTTGCGGGGCTTGATTTTGACGCGCTCATCCTTGAATCGTTGGTACGCAGCATCGTCGAAAGTGTAACCCTGCTTTGCCTGGTCGACTAATGAACTGAGTAGAGTGCTCATGTATACAGCTGCGCTACTGCTAACACTTCCATCGGTGTAACAAGCTGACTCCTTGAATGACGTACAGATTCCCAACATGCTCTGCTGCATGTTGAATGAGAAGGCTTTCTTGAGGTAGTGCGACACAGGGTCTTGTTGCCCTTTGACGAGATCTTTGTACTTGGTCTTGTCCTGAGTGATGTACCCCTCTTGGACTAAGTCTGGTTGCTTGGGAACCTGAGCATTCTCGAAGTTCTCAACAATGGTAGGCTCCCAGCAGACCCATGCGAGATCCCCGTCATAATCGCCCCCAGAAAGCATTTCGGCAAGTGATGGCTTTCCAACAAAGGCTTTGGTTGGAAATATGATGATGTCTTGAAGCCCCATGAACTCTGCCTTAACAACTGTCTTGACTTTTTGAACATCAGACACAAAGTGAGCGGGAGATCTGGCGACTAGGATCTCGTCGCCGTTCAACCGCGCGCCCGTAAACCCAGAGACGTCGTCTTTAAAGCTTGAAAAGTCGATGTAGACCTCGTCTGGTTTGAGAACGCCCCAAAAGTCAGGCACCATATATGCGTAAGTCGACTTGCCAACGGTGATATTTAGTCTTTCCTTCAGCTCGTCGCACTTACTTTTGAAAAGAAATCTTGTCATCTCCTTCACGAAATGGAGAGAGCCTGGTTGGAAGCCGGCATCTAACATCATATTTAACCGTTCCTCAATGGTGGAGGGTAGCCCCGCGCGAAATGGAATTTGGCCTGCCTTGAGCTTTTCTTTTACACTGCTGTTGCTTTCCCCAGTCCACTGCCGCAACGATGGGCCGTCAACCATGCCACTCTGCAGAGCTACAAGAGCCTCCTTAAGACCCCTTTCAAGCAACTTAGCAATCGCCTTTCGCATCCGAGGTTTATCTTTTGCTCGATCAACGAGGAGAGGGAGAAGCTGGAGGTTGAGATCCGCTGATTTCAAAGGACCCGATGGTCGATTGACCTCAAACGTCATGTGGCTGGCATCGTCGGACTCGCCACCCTTCTTCTTACTCCTGGTCCATTTCCTCTGGGACGCATATGTTTCGATCCAGATTTTGTTGCTCTTGTCTTGGTGATCAATTGTCCAGAAGCCTTTGGCCTCCCCAAGTCGCCCCTGAAATCCGCAAGGCAAATAGAGAAGGCCAAGTTTCCTTGCCACCTCCGTGGCAAGAGCAAGCGACATCCTGCCTGCACCATCGGTCATGTTGTGTTTATCGCAAACTATGTCGTCCTCTGTGCCATCTGGTCGAATATGCTTTCCACAATAAATATCGTCTTTGTCGTGGATCTGAGATCGCTCGAGAACAACGGTTGCCGTGTTTCTCGACAGGGCTAGCGCAGTCCGCGAAAAAAGTTTCAAGTAGCTTTCGTTGGTGTTCTTTCTCGTTGGGCGTAGCAGATTCAACAATGCAGAAATACTCAACTTGAAATGGTTCCCCGCATAGCTGGTCTCCTGAAGCGGAGATTTGACAATCCGGAAACCATTCCCGTCAACGGCAAAGAAAAATAGACGATAGGCAGTCGCGGCAGCAGAAGCATCGTCATCATTGTAGTCTTTCAAGATATCTCGCTTGCGGTCTTTCTCTTTTGGCTTGCAGTGGAACGGCTTCCAGTTGCGACCGCACAAGAGGTGGACACCATCGACCAAGTATTCGATAACCAAATCCCGGCCGCGATCTCCGAGCTCCTGTAGAAGTCTAGGAACATGGCGGCCTGCAAGATGGGGAATATCCAACTCTAAAAACCGGTCTTGGCCAAAACGTCGTCCCAGTCGATGCGATAAATCGAGCTTCATCGGGTGAAGTCGAAGTTTGAAGAATGGGTCTGTCGGGCTTGACCCGCTGTTGAACTTCAGGGATCCAGATAACAAGACGCCATGAGGCCCTTTGATATAATTTTCTTGTGCAGCAAGCCAAGCTTGTCTCTCACTTCTTTCGGGAAATTCCTTGTCCTTGAGCGCAGGAAGCCCTCTGAGCGCTTTCCACAATAGATCGTAATCACTGAAAGGAGAAGGATCAGGAATTTCGATATCCACAAGAGGAACTTCGGCGTGTAGAAATACTCGCACAATCTCGTAAGCCACAGCAAATGAGGTTGAGTTCAGAGAGGGGGGTAGTTGGGCTAGGAATGAATGTTAGTTAGATCATGCAGAACTAAAGAGGGGATTACTTACGAAAGCAATCCTCCAGCCGCTCTTTAAGGATGTCTTCATTTGAGATTGTCGCTTGAGGCAAGTCACCAGTTGGATCAATAGTGATTTCCCCGACATCCTGAGACAACTCGTCGTCAACGTTCTGCGAATCAATTTCACTTCCTTGCATCAGGCCAACAGGATCGGATGTCTGGGCAAGTTCCCTCTCGAAACTAGATCCAATGCCAAACTCGGAGCTTGTGTGGTTTTCTTTGTCTGCTGAGATCTTCTGGTCTCCTACTGTAACACTGGAGGGATTCTCTTGAGTTTGGACATTTAAATCTTCAATATCAGGAACGGTTTCTTGGGTATCGGGTAGTCGTGATCGTGACCTGCTGAAAGACTGGCTCGCGTTTGAGAATACCGCAGAAGTGTCTACTGTGGCGTTTGACTCGAAAGAAGTGTTCGCAGACCTCCAACCTTTTGCCTCTTGAGCAATGGGCCTTCCTCGTGGTGGAGGAAGCATTGCGTTGGCTGATTTTGCAGCGAGGGCCTCGGCTTTTTCCTTGTCCGGTGTCTTAACCTTCTTCTTAGGACTCGTTGATTCCGTATTCTGATCATCTCTCTGCCGCTTGGATTCAGGCTTCATCTTCGGGAAAGGCAATGGGCTATCATCGACATTCGGGGCAGGTGGATTGCTGTCGAAAGATGTCCTCCATCGAAGTGGAGATGCCCTGTGTTGGGCCTTAATTGCTTCCGATTTCTCGTACAAGGTGGTAAAGAGTACATGCAGCAATTTCACACGTTCATTCGAGGTGACTGGTCTTGCTTTGTGCCTAGTAACTTCAGGGACAACTCCTCGTTCAGCTTTGGGTTTGGACACCCATGCAATATAAAGGCGGTCTGCTTCCCCATGAAATTCCCTCACCGGCGGATATACCTCGCCTTTGCAGACGAGAAAGTATATCATATTGAAACATCTTTGCTCCTTATTATTTCCGCGCTTTTCCGGCGATCTAACTTCTTCTGGGCTTGGGAGATCCAGGGACCATTCGTGGTTGAGGTTTCCAATTATAGTCCTCACCTCGAAATCTATGTCCTCCTGCTTCTTTGACTGGGAGGCAGACGGAGTGGAAGGCATCTTGGGCACGCTCGCTGTAGCCATATTGGATTTCTGTGGGGAAGGCTATGTATCTTGGGGAAGTTCCTGGGTTGTGAACGAGGAATTCGAGGGTACGGAAATGGTTTTCAGGTCCTGGTGAATATGTTAGCAAAACCCTCGAATGCATATGATCGATGGAGCATACCCGCAGATGCAGAGTGAACGCCAATGCAGCTAGTTTCAGCCAGGCTGACGGGAGGCACTGGAAGGAAGTCGAGGGAGAGATCTCACATCAGAATCCTGCGGCAAGAGCCTCGAATTCCCAGATAGCATTCGAGATAATGGCAGTGAATGACATGCGCGAATGAATGACAGACTTAATTTCAAAGAGATGGTGGGGGTCGAGACGAGGAACTGACTTCGGCTGGACGATAATGCCTGTGCAGCAAACGCAAGGCTGGGGTTGGAGGGGCTGAAGATGCCAATTGAACGGGCATGCGAACGGAAGGAGGGACAATTGGCAGACCAATACAAAGATGAAGATATACTTTTCAACGAACGGCACAGGAAACGCAGCAGAATCAAAGGAGTGTGGTATTGCAGCGAGTACAATGGTGATTGTTGAAGAAAGTGAGATCCGTTTTTCACGCGGGAGACGCGTTTGGAAGCTTCGAAGGGCCCACCCGGAGCTAGTGGGCAGGGGCCGCCTGGGGGAAATTGCGACCGGAGAACACGAAAAGTGAAAGACAGCGACCTCAAAAAAGCATCAAAAGCTTCAGTTGAAACTGAGATAGCCCCTCCCCTTATAATGAAGATACACACACTGTGTCATCGTGGGTAGGAGAAAACGCTGTCTCCGAAGCGAGTGTGGTGGAGAGGCATTGCGTGGGGGTGGGAAGTGAAGAAAGGTTTGTAAGTTGATACTCGAGTATCCCCTTCTAAAAGCCAAGAGAGAAGATGGAAAACATATACACGCTTCCAGATGGGTTACTTGCCCCTCACCCTTTCCTTCTCGTCGATTCCTTTCTTTTTTGGGGCAGCTTTGCCATGAATTGAATTGTGTCATTGTTTGCATTGAATATTGGAACCCCCCAAGACGCCTATATATTCCTGCTACCCCACATCGCCTCGCGAGTCATATTTATCCTCATATTAGGGCGCCAACAGGCGCTGAGTAGAAAAGCTTCGTATCGTTCCTTTCCATGATTGGAGGCATCTACCCCTCATCGACTGCCCCATCAACTCGGCAGCTCGCCACTTGCCGGATCCGCATTCAACACCCCGCAGTTACTGAGCTCCTCTTTTCTTATTAGCCTCACAGTTAGTCTGTCCCTGCATGAATCGCGTATACATCTTCGATGCGCTTCAATCATCTTTCATTATTCCACGGCCCTACTTCACAAGATGAGATCATCCTCCGGACCGAGGAGGAAAACCCGAGCCTTGTTCCTGGTACCTTGAAAATTCATTTCGGGTCAATGTCTTCCACGTGAAGCTGGAAAAAGTTTCCCAGGATGGTCTTCAGCAATGAGGGGCAGCTTCAAGTGGATAGCTGGCACATAAAATGGAAACTCTCCCAGCTGTAAGAAGTCATTTCATGTTTTAGTCTAAGTCTACAATATGTTTCGGCTTCTCCTGTGTCTTCCTCTGGTAGCTGGCATTGCCAGTGCCATTTCTTTGAACGTGTCTGCTACTGGTGGCAATGCCTCATCCCCACTCATGTACGGCCTCATGTTCGAGGACATCAACCATTCTGGAGACGGTGGAATCTACGCGGAGCTGATCCAGAACCGAGCCTTCCAAGGCAGCACCGAATTTCCCTCAACTGTTACTCCTTGGGTCCCAGTTGGCGACGCGGTCCTCACACTTCAAAACATATCCAACCCATTGTCGAAAGCCCTCCCAACTTCCATCCATGTTGCATCCAGTGCAAACTCCACAAATGGCACAATTGGACTCCTCAATCCAGGGTGGTGGGGTATCGACGTCAAGCCGCAGAAATACACAGGCAGTTTCTGGGCACTGGGCTCTTACAAGGGGAAGTTCACGGTCAAGCTTCAATCGAATCTAACACACGACGTATTCGCAAAGCTTGAGCTGCCATCTTTGTGCGAATCTGGAAAATGGGTTGAACACAAATTCGTATTGGAGGCAACTGTTGCTGCACCCAACAGCAACAACACCTTCGCTCTTGAATTTGATGGTAGTGCTGGGTCACTAGATTTCAATCTCATCAGCTTGTTCCCTCCTACCTACAACAACAGGCCAAATGGCAATCGCCCAGACCTGATGGAAGCTTTGAAAGATCTAAATCCAAGTTTCTTCAGAATACCAGGTGGAAATAACATGTAAGCACCCCAACTCTGCCAGCGCACACCACTGACAGTCGCCCAAGCGAAGGAGATGTATTTCACTATCCATGGCGCTGGAACGAGACGATTGGGCCCCTCACTGAACGTCCTGGCCGCCCAGGGACTTGGAGCTACCAAAACACAGATGGGCTCGGATTGGTAGAATATCTAGACGTATTTGGGCCCTTTCTCTCTCTTGCCCTCCCCGACTAACGCTCGTCAGTGGTGCACTGACTTAGGCATAACACCTATTCTCGCAGTCTGGGCCGGCATGTTCCTGGGCAACGAAGTTGACCACATCCTGACTGCAGAAGAACTGGCACCATGGGTCGACGACACATTGAACGAACTGGAATTCATCCTTGGTCCTACCTCCTCAACTTTCGGATCTCTTCGCGCATCCCTAGGCTATCCAGAGCCCTGGCCTGTAAAATACGTCGAGATCGGCAACGAAGACAATCTCTACGACGGCGGCGCACAAACATACGCCGCATACCGCTTCTCCATGTTCTACAACGCCATATCCGCAGCATACCCAGACCTGACCATCATATCATCCACGGGTGATCTAACTGCTGTTGGAGGTACCGGAACAGACAATCCCACCGCGACGGATTACCACATCTACACCCGCCCGAACCTTTTCGTCTCGCAGTTCGGGAAGTTCGACACTGCGAGCAGAGAACACAAAACGTTGATAGGAGAATATGCATGCATCCAAGGGAATGTTGTCGATTACACCGTAGGCGTGGATTGGAATGCCCCGCGTATGCCATGGCCAACTTGGGTTGGAGCTGTCTCTGAGGCGATTTGGAGTCTAGGGATTGAGCGGAATGGCGACGCGGTACTGGGTATGAGCTATGCGCCGGGGTTTCAGAATGTCAATAGCTATCAATGGGCTGTAAGTATTTATTTTCGTACCATTTCCCTCTTTGGCATATCGAAATTTCAAGCTGACCATGAAATAGCCTGATCTCGTCTCCTTCGCCGCGGATCCAGCCCAAACCGTTCGCTCGACTTCGCACTATGTAATTGAGTTGCTCTCTAAGCATCGATACAACTCCACGGTTCCGGTCACAGCGGATGAAAATTTCGGACCTGCGTATTGGGTTGCAGGCGTTTCGGAGCCGGGAAAGTATACGTTCAAGACTGCAATCTACAATGCTACAGAGACCGTCCCTTTTACCATCGCTTTTGAAGGCGTAAAGGAGGGAACGACTGGAACTTTGAGCGTTCTCAGCGCACCGGATGGGCTAAGCAGCAACACACTTGAGAAAGGTGTTGTATCAGATGTAGTAAAGGCAGATGTCAGCAAGCTGACTGCTGGGACTGGCGGGGTATTTGCATTTGATTTGTCGAACTACAATGTCGCTGTCCTGACGACTTAGATCCTTTGATAGATAGAATCAACAGTACCTCATATGAAACAGGACAGTTGTCGCTAATCGCGGGAATGTGCTACGCCGAGTGGAACTTTCAAAATTCGCAATATTTGGTGCAGACTACTACCAAGCAACCCCATCCTCTAACCTAATCCTGACTTCATACCCCTTCAAATTAACCCAAACAGTCAAGGGATCCCCACCAACTTGCTCACTCACAAACCCATTCACATCCTCATTAATGACTTTCCCCGGAAACGTGACCGGTATCGAAGCCTTACAAACATTGCCAATGCCACTCCCATTGCCCAAGCTGCTGATAACCACGGCATTTATCATCCCATTACTACTCTCATATCGCATGGAGTACCCACAGTTATCCCTCACCATTCTCTGCGCAAAATACGCAGCAATATCATCATGCTTCAAACTGATAACCGGCCAGTTTACTAGCCTTGTGACCTCTGCAAGAACGGTCTCTACCCAAGCTTGGAGTAGAGAGAGATTTTGGGAGATTCCGTTGACAATGATGGGGCTCACGCCGACGGTCTTGAGGTTGGCTTGGTGGAACATGAATGGGTCGTGGTGCAGGGAGAGGAGGTGGCGAGTGTTGGTCGATTTTTCGACTTGAGGGGTTAGCTTGGGATTGGCACTGGGGAAGGGAATGAATACCGGTGAGAATTGTATCCAGAGTGGAGGATGGATCGGCCGAGTTGAGGGTGATATATTCGGGGACCAGGAGGTTGGCCGTATTAGTCTGCTCATCTTTAAGCTTGGGCACAGGATGGATCAGAGGGGATATTTACGTTGTAGTAGATATTGGTAGCCCATCTGGGTGTAACTTGTATCCCATCATAACCATTCGCCGCAGCGGTCGTCATAAGAGGCCAATGTTCGTTTACCTTCTCATCGTCAGCATAACTTTCAATTCATTTTTAGCAAAGAAATGGGGGGTTTAATACCTGATTCAGCAACAAACTCCTAGTGTTATCACCCACCGCATTCTTAACCCCACAATCCCCCCAAGCCCTCAAGGCATCACCGTTGTGCAGCCCCGTAATCGCCGGAGGAATTAATCCTTTCCCGCTCCACCGCCTTGCTCGACTGATCCCAACCATATCTAGCCATGCCTGGTTCCAGGTAATCTCTTTGTAGATATCACTATACGTGGCATCATTCTCGTTCTCGTGCGTAAATGTATGGCTGACGTGCATGAATGCGTCTCGATTCGAGGCATTTTGGAAGAACTGGGCCAAGGTATCCACAGAGACGCAGTCAAGGTTGTAAGGGTAGGTGTTTGTATTGACGGGCCAGAGGGAAGTGCCGGTCCCCAAAGGTTTTTTATATTCGAGGGCTTGTGAGGGCGCGGTGGACTCAAAAATTGGAGAGGTCGGGCAGGAGGATGGGGAAAGTTGCCAGGATTTCTGAGGATTGTTAGCTGGTTTAACAAGTTGGGGGGTATATTTACACCGATGTTTCCGTTCCCGTTGTGCCCGAGCTCCATTGTAAAATTACTTCCGAGCGGGAGGTGAGAATTGATGCTTGCCATCCATGGGATGTGTGCTCCTACGTCGTCCTTGTCGATGCGGAAAGTTGTTCCATCAGTGAGTAATGTAGCGAGGAACATGTCATCAACTATCTTGTTAGATTATATAGCATTGGAAATGAAGGAGATCACTAACCTTGCGTGTTAAATATCAATCTCCTATATCCTGCATCTTGAATTTATTAGAGTAAACAATCAATGATAGCTAGACCACTCACAAAGTCCTCTTGTTGCCCAATGAATCCAGGCATGTTGCAACACCCCGGAAGTCAAACTCCAATCTGTGGCAAAGGGCATGAAAAATACCATCTAAGACGTTAGGCGCATCTTTTCTCGAATGGGATACATACTTGTTGTCTCCCCGAAAACGTATTGATTACACCAGCCACACTTGTAGATGTAAATCCATTCGTTGTCCCAAAACTTGCAAAGGCAGCCGTCGTACTTGAATTCGTAATCGTCGCGGGGTAATGATAAAGTCCCAATGTGCTCAATGAAGCCCCTCTGATACCCATCAGCAAATAAATCCCCTGGATGTAGTTACTCACTGCACCAATCCCGCGGTAGGAAATTTCGAGTTATCTGTAATCGATACAAATTGCTCCTGCGCATCCCCACAACAACTTCCCGCCGCCGCAATTTTTGTTCCTGACGCACTCGAAGGAATAACGTCCAACCTCACCATTCGGGTGCCAAAATTTGCTTGGTAAGTATATAATGCATTCCATTGATCGGCTGTCAAAGTAGACACAAACGATCCGCCTGAACTATAACTGACCTCGGAAAGTATCACGATGCCGCCATAATTCCCTGTTTCACTTGAAGAGTTCAGAGTCGGAAGGGCAGCGCCACTTTTTGGAACCAGAAGAAGTTCGTAGGGGATGCCGTAGTCATTTAGCCCCGAGTACGCCGAGTAGGCGGAAGTTTGATCTCTTGCGATGACTAGAAATGTTCCTTTTGTAGTTACGGTGTTACTTGCTCTTCTCAGAATATTGTGGCCCCCACCATCATCACATTTTGATGTGTTTGCCAAGACACGTCTTCCTTCAATGACAATTTCCAATGTTGGAATCGGCACAGGACGGTGATGTATGGTTTGGTTATTCCACTGTAAACTTTCGGATGGTGAAGAACTATCAGGAGTGACACGTCGAGCACGATGAGCACGATGGCTATTGACCCCAAATGGAATAAGAAGATAGCTACATAATAAAAGTACGAGTAATGAAAACATCTCGAGACTGCTAGGAATCTTTGTGGAGACGAAACCCGGGGGAATTGTGCCAAGGTACCGTTCATATACCGTAGACACAACGGAAAATATATCATCAAGGATAATCCGGCTCATTTCCCCGCCTCATCGACCTGCATATTCGCCACACCCACGCTATGATTTCACAGTGGGAACACAAACTTGAATATCTAGTACGAGCGTCTGAAGAAACCGATCAGGGCGATCCGAAAATTCCATGCATTGGAAGCTATAGATTACGTGGATTTGCTTTGGAAACGCAGCTCAAAATAGCCAATGTATGATAACGCCTTTATATCAAGAGTTGGATGAGGGAGAAGCTTTTCTTGATTCGTGGTCTAACTAGCGAATAGGTTGCATTGGGTAAATGTTGGAAGAATAGAAAGAAATCAACCCCGCTGTAAACTTAGCCGCGAAATCCGACCACACGTGGTATTTACTCTACGCAGATTATGTTTTCCACCTGTGTAGGAGATAAAATATAGCTAAGAGTGACGTAGATGATGAGGAGTACTCCGAAAATCAAATGAATATGATATGCTTGAGCATCTGTGTTCTAATATTGAAAAATTGACAAACTCAAAAGGACATAAACACTCCTAGGATTTCCAAGACGGATTAGGCACGAAACTCTTACGGAGCTACCGAATTTGGAACGGCGGAACCGGAATTCCCACGGCGTTCTGGGGACACTCCCTAGTCGGCGGATTAACAGGGAAGGCACACGTGGATAGGCAGCCACGTGCATTGGAGTCAGTGAAAAAGCTTTTGGTTTATTCATCCTCCCAGCTTCAAGGCTCGTTGTTCTCTTGGCCGTATAAATTTCATACCAACTATAGACCCATTTTTGCTCAAGATCTGAGTTCAAAGGTTGGCCAACACGCCAACCACACCAACCACACCAGCCACGGCCATTCCAGTCTGCTGCGCAGCGCCAGCTTTGCTGGTCGAGGTACCGGTACCCAGAACTTTCTGTTCCACACTGATAATTGAGCTAACATGTCCATCTATAGCCGTCTGGACCGCTTTCGGGACATTCTTCGTATACCATGTCTCTGTAGTAACCTGCTCGTATATGTAACCCGACGTAGCGATGGAGGGTTGTAACTTCGTCGGAGCGGCAGAGTAGATAGCTTCACCTGCTGAGGTATAGGCTGGAGTATCTCTCCATTTGGTCTCTACGCTGTTGAGAGCGGACGCAAGTGACGTGGAGGCTTTGGCGTCAATATGAGGGGTAGAGGAGGGGAAGAAAGAGGAGATCACGGATCCACTGTCAATTGTTAGTTGAATTTTCAGGGTCGGGGGAGGAGATCGTACACATCAAGGCTAGAATCGGCTGCGTAAGTAACAGATGCGAAGACGACTAGGGAGGACAAGATAGTAGTAAATTTCATCTTGGAACTTGTTGCGAGGATGCTCTGGGAATCTTGGCAGTTGATGTTTTTTTTTTTTTGTGGCGGATTCGTAAATTTGTATGAAAGTGAAAGACGAAGATGGGACGTATGAGATACTTATTGGGCACCAAATCTTACGCCAGTCGCCAGTCTGTCAATGACTGTGCCTCAGAAGGATCTCATAACTTCGCCTCACACCAACTCCAACCAACAAGGCCACTTATAAGATTAGGCACCGCATCCTGGCACGGGGCGGCATTTGCCCGATCCTACATTTTGTGGGGCTGTGACTAGAATTCATAGATACCTTTGGATCTGTGAAGACAATTGATGGTAAAAATGGAGTCTCAATGATGTCGTTTCCTTGCTGTGCCACCTCCCAGCATGGAGCCCCCGATGACTCAACCTAGGAACTTCAAATCGGAGACTTTGCGCACACAACTCGATATACTTTATAGTCCGAAAATTCTGCAACGTGGCTAGGCAGTCATCATTGAAAACGTGGCCGAGTTCCGTGGAATTTTGCCGCTTTTGGTAACCTTTGAAGTAGTCAGTTGCTAAATTGAATCAAGCTTCAGAACGACCTCGTGAGGCAATACCACACGTGATGCCTTTTTCATGCCTCTTCTACTCTTTGGCTGCGCTGGACGAATGGCTTTCTGTTAATTTATCGGTTCAAATAATACAGACTCTGTCTCCAATCCTGGGGGGAGCTGTGTTGGTCTTCCAGAACTGCTCGAGCGTGCGGCTCTTTAAGTGAAGTTTTTGGATCAAATTCAGATCGTGGCATCAAATGTAAAGTAACTGCGGGATACGTAGACTTCGATTGACAGTGGTAAAGCAAGCCGAGCGGGTCTAAAATCTCAAGCCGAAATAGAATCATCGCTATCCTCCAAAATCAAAGAATTGAACGCTTCAGATGTGTGGATGATGTTGAGATTTTCCAACGGGGCTCCAACACGTCCGGAAAATTCACCAACAGACCACCGTGTATGCTCCCGACGCTTTCATCGTTACTAACGGTGTAATGGACCTCATCGTCCCATCTCTGGATGCGTTTGCGTGCCTTAATGGTGGCAAGGGCTTGGCCAGGGAAATACCGGTGCATAGGTAAAGCAGGAGGATTTGAATATAGATGCACGATATACAAGATACCAGCCTGTTTGAACAGAGCCTCAGGTTCTTTCGCCAAAACTAAACCCAGGGCGTCGAACGCCCAAAATACCTCTACGGTGGTCAGATGAGGTGTGGCTGCCCGCCAGTCGGATATCTAGGCCTGAATTGTCTCGAAGACTCGGCGGGGTGTCCAGCTCGTTCGCCGTAGATACCAGAGATATGAATTAACATCTAAAGCAGTATGCTCCATGTTTCTGGGTAGAACGTCGGCGATGTGCCCTGGTCAATTTTCATTGGCGCCGAGAAGCAGCATCAGGGGTTGCAGAGAAAATATTCTCGAGAATTTCATAGGGCATAGACAGCGTTTTAGTTAGTGTGCGGCAAACTTAGTGTACGGGCCGTAAAGTAGTTAACGCACGTACTTTTGGCGTAAGTGAGACGAGTATCTACATGCACTGAATACTGCAGTGCGTTTAATTAAATTTGCACCGAACTGACAGTGTACTACATTATTACACGTGACCGCAACAGGGGGGTACTGGCACGTCGAGGAGCAGTTTAGAGCCCCGGAGGGCCCCGGGGAATTCCAAAATAGGGGGGAAAATCAAAATGGGAGTTATTTGATTAAGTATCTGAGGAACTCTAAAAGATTTGGGCAATTGAAAGGCAACGGAAGACGGAATCTTGCGATTTACCTTAC
>Ga0247778_1000304_pt1 | contig 77205 bp, 75 predicted proteins | sample UWRJL049202B5_FD_179939 | JGI IMG/M metagenome (GOLD analysis project Ga0247778, IMG submission 179939) | Plant litter microbial communities from Arlington Agricultural Research Station in Wisconsin, United States - UWRJ-L049-202B-5 | ecosystem: Environmental > Terrestrial > Plant litter >... | reverse complement strand
TTCAATAATTAAATTACGAAATATAATATTTTTTTAAAATTATATAAATTTATATTATTATATTAAAAATTTCTAAATCGATTAATTAATTTATTTATATATTTAAAATTTTCAATTTATTATTTATAAAATTCTAAATATTGTATTTAATTATATAATTTTTATTTAATATTATTAAATTTGAAAAAAATTAATTAATTTAAATAATTTAAATTGAAATAAAATATTTATTAAAATATTTATATTATATATTTTCTTTTTGAAAATTTATTTATTATAATTAGTTTTTATATTTTATTTTATTTTATTTTAATATTAAAAAATTTGGTGAAAAAATTATTTTTTAAAATAATATTTATTGGATCCTTAAATTTATTATTTTGTAAATACCAAATTAATAAATATTATATTTGAATATTAATTATTATTAAAATATTATAAAATTTATTATTTATAAATATTATATTAAAAAATATAATTTATTAGATTTATAATTATTATATAATTTGTAAAAATAATAAATTCTAAATTTTAAAAAATAAATTAAAAATAAAAATATATTTAAATCTAAAAAATCTAGAAAAATAAATAATAGTTTATATATATATAAACTGCTTTTTAGCCGTTTACGCGGGGCTAATGAAAAGGCCAAATAATAAGAAGAGTATACCACATCCCTTCTAATAGCGGTTTGAACTCAATAATGAGGAAAAAGAATCTTGTATTGATTGTCCTTTCTACAAAAAGAGAGATCTTGTATTTATATGCAAGATCTCAGGAAACTAGCTAAATCACATGATCAAGCCCATCACCAGATCACCACTACACTAAGGCGTGGTACGTGCGCCTGCCCTATGACATCTTTATATAAGGCTTTTTTTGGTAGGTTATTTCTAATATAAGAGAATAATACTCGCAACGAACACGATAAAAAAATATTTTTCTTTAAGATATTATTAGAAATCAATAAGAAAAAACTTTGTGAATTTATTAATAATAAAATAATTATTAAAAATAATCAATTTTTTATAATTTTGCAAAAATAAAAATTAACCATTAATCATATAAAAGTAATAGATCGAATAATACGAAAGCAAGATAATGTTTTTGAATCTATTATTAAGGAAAATCAAATAATTTTTTATAAATTTTTTATTAAATTAAAAACCTTATTGGAGCCGAAAATTATCTTTACTAGGATTATTGAATTAAATATTACTAATATTATAAATATTTCCTTATTTTAACTGCGAGAATAAGGTTAATAATAAACAATCAACCAGATTTTACATTTAATTTGATTTAATTAAAAGTATTCATTAATTTTTTTTAATAATATTTCATTCAATTTTTTAATATTTTGAGAATTTTATTTTTATAAAATTTAATATTAGCAATCATACATTTATAATCTTATCTAAAATAATATAATTAGAGTTCAACCGCGGCTCTCTTAGCATTTTTCAAAAGACTGATAAAGTTGTATTTATTATAACAAGAATTATTAAAGTAGAAAATCAAAGATAAAAAAAATCGCAAAAGTTGCAGTTAAAATAATGAAAATGCTTATTACAACCAAATCTCTCTCCAAGAAAGCTAGCTCAAAAAGGAAAATTGTAAAATTAAAATCTACAAATAAGAAAAATAAAACTAACAATAAATCTAATATCAATAAAAAAAAGTCTAAAATAATACAAATTTGAAAAAAAAATATAATTCTTAAAATAAAAAGAAATATACATTTAGCGAAAAAAAAATATATATCGAATTTGGGAATAATTATAAATTTATAATATTTACTTTAATCTCGATTAAAAATTTCATTTTATAAAAAATATTAATATAATTTCATTTTTTGCAAAATCACATACTCCATAATCTATAGATTTGATTGATTAATTTATAAATCTGGCACCTTTGAATTCATAGATCTTGATCTCTTTCGATTGCGAATTCAGCGAATTAAATCCATGGATTATTTGGGGATCCATGGATTCGATGTAAATCCATGGATTGACGGTCACAGAGTTCGGGTACGCTGGGAATACAGGGTATGGAATTTCCTCGAATCCTCCTAAATCAAAGATTCATACGGTGATGATTATAGCCCTCTTGCATTTTTTCATAAACACATCATTCTTCAGCAACCTTTAGCTTCAAGACGAAAAAGGTTCTTGAAGCCCCGTACCATTCTAGTAGTCCTCTCCAAGCGTCTACCAAATCCTGAAACGCCACTTGCAGAGATCGACGGATCTTTCCATCCCAACGCCTCGAACCTGTGAGCATACGGTTCAACCAACTCTCGATCGAGAGGCTCGAAGGTAGACCGCCAGTCCGGGCCATTAGGATCTATTCCAGAACCAAGTCTAAATGTCGCTCGGATCCTGATCTTGAATCTCACTCCGTCCTTCAAAGCCGTAATTTCGAATTTGGTCCAACAAGTACTGCAATACTTGATTCCCGCGCAAGTTGAACAATTCAGATTGGGATCGACGCTTTCAGGGCGACTCGTAGCACATTCCATGCCTACCATCAAACTGTGCATTGACATGTAATGGCCACATGGACCCCGAAAAGAATCTCCGGCCGGCATCTCAATACCCGCCAACTTTTGGTCCTCTTTCCCTTCGATACAAGTTTGCGCTCTGATGTAAAGGTCTCCATTTTCGATGGAGGCTTTGAGGTCCCATTTTACAACAGGGTTCGTGTTCTCTGACGTGTACGATTCTTTGTATGATTCCAATGTGGCAAGGGCCGCTCTGGTCTTTACACCCATACGATGCAGCTTCATTGCCCATTGAACCACGGAGAAGTTGAACTGGCTGTGAAACCAGCCATTGGCCAAGTCGTGCATTGCGCAAGGATATATCTCTCCTGCGAGCTCCCATCTATCCGGATCCGCAGTACCCAAGGGGTCGTGGAATCTCTGGCAGTAGTAACAGAAGATTATAGCGTCGTGACCTTTGTCCCGAAGCAAGAGAAATTTTATCCGCTGGCGACATGTGGCGTCGAGTCTTAATCTTTCGGAGCACTCTGCGCCGATTGATCTTCGCAGAGTATGATTGCAGAGGCACAAAAGAGTTGCATATTCAAGAGGGAGCAGCCTTGCGATCTTTCTCAGAATTTTAGCGGGAAGATCGTCTAACTTCAATTTGACTGCTCGAGACTGAGATGCCCGAGAGGTCTTGTTGGAGGATATCCGTCTGAGTAATCGGGCTGGGAAATCCATGACGAGTGAACAATCCTCGTAATACGGTATTAAGTCGGATCGCAGGGTTTCCCAGATCAAGATATAAGCAGGGCAGGGAGAGTGAACGAGCAAGATTCAGTGCATGATGATTTGTAGGGGGTGTCTTCGTATGTTCATGATTGCAGCAGTTGATGGTACCTTGAGTTGAATTTAGGAAGTGAGGGAGAAGGTAACATGAGTTCGACTTTAAGTGATGCTCAAGTCGATGTGTTGATGTAATATTTCTGGGCCTAGCGTCATGGCGGGTCTCCATTGGTCCACGTCTGGATATGACCTCTTAGCGTAGTTGCCGGAGTAAGGAAACCAAATGACGAAGCAGAGTCCAGAATTTATGTTCTTTCCATCCTCACAAATATAAAATAATTCCGCTGCCACTTTTGAAAAGCACAAAATTAAAACATAATTTCTAGACAGTGAAAAGATTAATCTTTGCTGTGGTAGTCGCTTACGCCCCTTTTCACTGCATATGAGGCGGGCTCTCTGCAATTGAACCGAAAGAACAAATGCATGACGGGGAGAAACCTGTACTGGCCTAAATGTTGAGATACTGCAACGCGTTCATACCAGGGAGAAAGGATATTCCCATAGGTCAGCCATGAGCTCAGTGTTCCTTGGTCCCTCCAAACTAGACCGGCCTACTGCGTCGACAGTCTCGTTAAATTTGACGGCCTTATCAACATTAGCTTCAAGAACATATCAATCCAAATTCCGTTGTTTGAAAGGTTCGGGAATTTCAGAGATACGTACCAATCTGCGCAAAGGAGCCCAATAGATTCCTAGCACTCCCAACACCGTCTGAATAATATTTATGTCTTCCGAATACGGTCCGGGAACAATGATCGGATGACATGGCGGCTCGCCTGCCTGCATTATGCTTTCATATACCTACAGCAATTGAGTTAAAAACTTCTCATAAAACCGCCATCGCGAAATTCGTTGTACCGTTATAATAGGAAAAGGAACATTACGAGAAACGCACCAGAAAGAAATTTCCCGCTACGAAGGCGGCGTGGGCAGTAAATGGACACAACCGCGTCATATCCAGATCCTGCGCAACAAACCGCTGCAGGAGCGCCGCGATTTCATTTGCTTGCTGAAGAGCCGTCTCGGCGGTTTTCACCACAGATTCTGTCGAAGCGGGACTTTCCAGGGGACGACCTGAGAGTGTTGGTATCATTGACACATGGAGCAGCAATTTACTGAGGTAGTATATTGAGCACACGGATGCGAGAAGCTCGGGGCTCTCATCGTAGCGTCCTGCTCGGGAGCCGAGATCTATGATGGGCAGGTCAAGCGACTTTTCGATCGATTTGAAAAGCTTCCCCAATTGGCTGAAATGGATTTCTCGTTGGGTGTGTGACTTCGTGGCTGAATCAGAGTTGAAAGCCTGAACTTTGGTCCTTGAAAACTATCAGCTTCTTCTTGGTCCTGCATTGCTGCTCTACATTTGAAGAAAAAGCTAGATCAATTGTACTGAAGAAGTGATGAAGCTTACCAGATGCCCAAGACCTTTACTAATTCCGCTATCAGCGAGCAAGGCAACAGCCCGGCTGATTTGCCAGTCGGAACATAGTCGACGCTTAATTCCCAATTCGCATCCATCTTCTGGCTCAAGTTAAGCACCACTCCCTTCAACGATCCTCCTTTCTCAAACTGTGCTGGAAGCGGTAGCCCCACAACGTCCTCACATGCTCTACTAGAATCCGATTTATTATGACCAATGCATAAGCTGCACCAACTAGTCCAAAAACACCGCCTCCTCATCTCGCGATCAAAATGCCAACTGAGGCTTGAGGAAACAAGTGTTTCATCTTCGTGCAATTTATCGTATTTAAGAAGTTGACATAGTTGATATGCCAAAGAAGCATGAACTGCACTTCTCTGAATCTCGCCCTGCGAGAAATAGTATAATTGTAAAATTTGAAGAGCCTCGATTTTGACGAGTGTGGGCTCATCGGCGTGAGAGAGGACCGCCTTGCTTGCTGAGCGTGCCCATACCCATGACTTATCGGAAAGTGTGTGTACGGGGAGAACTTTGATGTACTGTTTGTATGGCGAGTCTGGTTCTTTCAAGAAGATTGCTGCCAGTGCGAAAATGGCGCGGATGAGGAAAGGTGGAAGCTCGTTTTGCATGTAGAGCTGGAAAGATATGGTCTTGTGGAATAGCAGAGTGGCGTTGTAGACTCGTTTGAAGTAGACCTCTAGGAGTAGTAGCCCCATTTCTGTTGACGGTAATGCGGCGGTATCTGACTCTTCAGTCGTTTCGGAAGCGTGCAAGTCATGATTATCGGTGCTGATGCGCTGCTTTTTTGTCGAAGGTTGCAATGCATAATCCGAAGGCTGCGTGCGATCCTCCTCGGTATGCTCCATGGCTATGGGGGCTACTAAATGCACTGTTGCTCTTGACCGGCGTGCTTTTATATTCTGTGCAATCTTCTTCCGGTCCGGTGGGAGTGGATAGCTGCATCGAGCTTTCTGTTTGCGGCATCGCATACACGAAGGTTGCTCGCGATCGCATTTAAGTTTCTGATCTCGACATCGTAAGCATGCAACAGTGGGTTTGGACTTTGGCTGGAGATTTTGAGGTTCTTCTGGGCTTGTAGCATCACCCTCGTTGGGAATTTCCTGCCGAATTTCCTCCATCCTTCGGATTGCTCCAATTTGGTTAACAGCTCAAGACCTATCTTTCGGCGAGACCTCTACTTTCTGAAATGTGTATGAAGACTGTTAGGTGTGGAGAGTCTACTTCAGCGCAAGATAAATTGGTCACTTCGAATCTGTGTCATCAAGGTAAGCATTGAGATGACTTCGGCCCGAATTTAGCAAAAACTTGATTGGTGCTACCCCGCCTTTTTACCCCTTTTCTAATCTCGCTACAGTGGAGAAGGATGGAACCCTGTAAGGGGCGAAATCGCTAAAGCTTCAGGGGACGCAGAATGTCTTCGGTAATCTGCCAGGGAAGAATGCCTAGGTAGAAATACTTTAAACCTACAAAAGATTGAGTTAGCCGGCAGATCCAAAGCTAATTCACGAATAATTTTAGCGATGCTAGTAACATGACTTAGAAATGGAGAGCCAGCCGTAAATGTCTCAACGTGTATGGGCATTCGTAGCTCATTCACTATTTTACGAACAAAAGAACGATTTTCTACTTGCTATACAGGGAGAGTCTCCGTATTGAGATGAGATTTGATACACACATAATACCGTAGCAGACATTGTCCTCATTCCATTTTCTTCGGCGGTCAGCCACTTACCTAGCTATTATCAGCGACATAAAAATTCAGCAATCATGCCCGACATCTACGCGAACATCATGACCCGCGATGCCACCGAAATACAGCGTATAGACAACCAATTCCAACTTATAGCCGAGTATGTCCCTTCGCGAATCTCAAGAAAATGCTGGAAGTCGTCGACTTAACGAACCCCATCAAAGAGCCCTCGACTGGACTGTCCACCCCTCCATATCCGCCAAACTTCCAAAGTCACGAGCAATTGCCGATTTCGCAACGGGCATAGGTCGCTTCCTTCGTTCTCTTTCGGTGGATTACCCAGGGGCCCACCTCGACGGTTACGATATTTCCCTCGCTATGTTTCCAGCATAATCTGAAAGGCCATCTAATGTCCAGCTTCATGTTTCAAATGTCAAAGAGCCTCTACCCACGCAGTTGCATGAAGTTTATGACTTGATAAATGTCCGTTATCTCGTCGCAGGCATGGATCCAGATGGCTGGGCACCTGTGCTTCAAAACATGCTTCTTGGACCGAAACCCGGGGCTACAATCCAGTGGACTGAGCCAGCTATATCGCGGACACAGGTACTTCGAGGAAAAGATGATTCGATGACCGCAGCGTTGAAAAGTTTCAGCCATATGTTTAGGAGTCCAATGATGAAACGCCGTTTTGAAAATGGATGGAGCACCCTGCCGAATCTAGTGGAACAAGCAGGTTTGACGGTTGAGGTAGGTGTTGTTAGCTGTGACCGGGTAGCGGAGAATCGAAGTGCGTTGGCGGAGAATGAATTTGTTGCCCTCATGGCTGCTGCACGGAAGATGGCAGAGGGTGGTATATCGGGAGCATTGGAGGTTAGTAAGATTAATGAGCTGGAGGAGATAGCGAGGGGCGATATTGAGAGCGGGGCCTATCCGCAACATAGCTTACATACAGCGATTGGGTTCAAGACATAGGAAAGCTCTTCAAAATGCGACTGTTATAGAAGCAGGTTTCTATTTCATTTTGAAGTCTTTGGGATCCTGCTATATATTGTAAATCATTTCCAGTACAGGATGCTTTACTGAAAGACAGACTGAAAAATAAGGGTTTGAATATCGAAAAGTCTTTCTAACTAGACGATTTCGAGTAGGAAATTAAGCGCCAGACAAGCTGATCACTGTCGATATTCAGTTTTTGCTTCCTTGGTCCTGGATTGAGTAAAGCATTACAGCAAGGGATCACTTTTCTTCGTGGTATGAGAATTAGAAAGAAAACTTGGAAAATTCTTCGAATCTTTACCCGATCCGGGATCAACCAAAAGAATGAAGATGATTTTGCTCTTAGTTTCATTCAACTCAAATTTGAACTTTGGATCCCCTGGATCTTGCTCTCTATTTTTTGCAACCCTATGTCCTGCTACAATTATGTTTCGCTCCTCATTTTTCTCGCTTCTGTGGCATTTTGCCGCTCTTGATATCTCTATCAGCACTTCCTCTATACATATATACAGTATCATCGACTGGTACGAAGTGACGTGGCTTCTTGCAGGTGCTACACGTCCATATCTGGCATAGATACCTCTGAATATCGTGTCCAGTCCATCTCGGCTTCTCATCCACTGTTTGTGACCCGCCGCAGGTTTTGCAATGCACGGTCATTGACTCCGGCAGAGTTCCATAACTGAAGCTCAGATAGTCATCCAGCGAGGATTTGGTTCCTTTCATGGTCTTTTTGACGTTCAGACTCTCTGTGGTGCCTTTTACCCAGGGAATTGAACTATCAACAGGGATCAAACATCTTTGGAAGCCGGTACAGCCAACTGTGTTGCATGTCTCCGTAAGATGAACGACGTAATATTCCGGGTGAGTCTTCCAATACCGAACGACATTGTCAATGGATTTACGCTTGCATTTCTCACAAGCAACTTCCATGGTCAAATCAGGCTTCCGAATCAAGAACTCCTCGTAAGCGTATGTCTTTGAGGTAGCATATGATTGTGCAGTCCTGCTGCCAAGTGTGCTTCGACTCAGTCTGTCCAACATTTTTATCAAACCAGCATTTTCGCTGCTGATCATATCCTCGGTGTCGATTTGGTCTCTGGCTGATTGCATAGATCCTCGTGTCTGACGTTGCCTGGATTTCTTCTGAATCGGTAAATCACTGTCGTTCCACTTGTCACGAATCGCTTTGAGATCGCGTTTTGAACCTCCTTCCCAAAAAGTATCGTGATACTTGGCCTTGATATCCATCTCACTTTTCGATTCTAGAACTCTAGCTGTCCATTCCAATACGCTGGGTGGGAGAGATTCGTACGAAAAAAGAGCACCATCCTCTTCTAATGCAAGCATGTCGGTTATAATCTTCCAGGCACTTCTTCCATGAGTTGGCACATAGCTTGTTCCAGATTCCTCGAGTTCTGGATTCTGAGATAGTCGTATAGAAGTGTAATACTGTATGCGATCTTGGAAAAAGGTACATTCAAGGTTCAAGCCGGCTAGCTTTGCTGCGACTGTCAGGGCCGTGTCCATTTCAATCGAGTATTTGAGCTTCCAATTGTAAAAGAAATGCTCGGGATGGTGAACAAAAATAATCAATCGAGTAATCTTCGCTATAGTCCGGTCTTGGTATTCGACATGAAGTTTGATAGGAGGGGTCGTCCATAGTGTGAGGCACTCGTGTCGATGCTCGATTTCCTTCTCAAGGAGTTTCCGGTTTGCTGCCCCAAAAACTATCTCAACCTTGGCCACTGCTGACTTTCGAAGTAGATTACTCCAGGACAAATGTAGGTCATAGACCTTGGGTGTGTATGCATCTTCCGCAACCCAGTCAGCTCCTCGATTGCCCCCACTAGCTCTCTTTTCTCTTCTGCTGAAAGTATCGATCCAAAATGCATTGGAAGAATTGAAACCGGATTCCAGCAATAGTTTCATGCAGCAATTTGTATCATCCGCGATTTCGCCGTTATGAAGATGCTTGGTTGTCTTGCTCGGATATCTCAAGTGAAGGAGGAGAGCGGCTGTATTTGGATCCCCAGAAGGCAGAACAAGCTCAGAGATTGGCCTTGGGGGAGTGTGGGATGCTGATTCTTTTGCCGCAAATATCCCAAATTGCTTTTTGATATCGAAATTAGCTTCGCTAATGGGTCGCTGGTCGAACTCATCCAACTTCTGCAATTTGATTAGCTGTTATCGCTTGCTGCGGACTTCACAAGCAGCTGAAGAACCGAAGAGCTGGATAGACGTACCAGCTGCAGAAGACGCAATTGATCAATTTCAGATGAGCTCAACGAAATGGGGGCAGGCAGACTCAATCCGCCAAAGAAACGGTATTCCATTGCAACAGCCGCCATTGCTAGACAGGATTTTGGAGTCTCTCGATCAGCAATATGAAATCGTCTCTACTGACCAAAAGGAACGAAGTTGGGGTAGATGCATTTCAAGAGGATTGGCAATTGCTACTTCCCAAGATAGAAAGAGCCACTGAACGACACTTCAAAGGCAACTCAGCAGCATCCAGTTGTCTCAGCATCGAAATATTGTATGCCTGAGTAACGAACATTAATTACGAATTGAACGAGAACTATCTGTAAGCCGGGATTGGTTCGAGGGTGAGTCGCTCTCCTGATGAGTTGACTCCAGCCTGCAGGGTTTCCTCTCCTCTCCTTTCCTCGCTACAAAATCTATAGAAAGCATTACATCTCTAGACACAAGAAAAGCAAGGAAAGTCGTGAGTTGGAAGAAAAGATGAAAAGAAATACCAAGGAAAAAAAGAGGAAATTTACCTAGTCATCTGGCTAGCCCTAGGAAAACAGACATGATTTTCAATTCTAGAAATCTATATCCGGAAAATATGAATTACAAAATGATTCAATCTCTAATCCATTTGCTACTTAAATTCCAATCTGGGGTGAGGGGATAAAAATGCCGAATATTTCTATTTTCCCTGCTGTTTGACTCTGTACCCTACAGATTTCTTAAATTCAGATATATGTTCTTCCAAACTTACTATCATCACGTCGCTGTCGCCCGCCTATCTTACTCTTGCTCTGCCTACTTCGGTAATACCAGCGTCCACGAGACTGCAATGGTTGCCACAGAAATACGGGAGGATTGAAAAAATGGATAAATAAAAGGGACAGAAACAGATGGAGATAGAAGTATAGGGAGCTAAAAGGAGAAAGGCAATAGCAGGAGATAAAAGTGCCACGCTTACAAGGATTTATAGAAGGGTGTCTCTGATCTCAAAAGCCCTGGTAGCTCTCAATTTTCACATATGTGCAATCCTGCATTGTTACTTACGGGTGTAGCACTCCCTATACTAAATTGTGTCGTGAGTGCTGCACACCAAAGTCAATAGGAGATCCACTCCTCTACGCTACGGCTTCTCCATGGAATATATACATGAACAATTTACACGATTTGTACAAATGTATCTTTCCTTTTCTTTCAACCTCCTCGGCAAGGAAAGTAATCGAAAACTCTTACAGCGAGGAGAGGAGAGGGAAAATGAGGGAAGGAAATGGCGAGGAGGGGAGATCCTCTACAATTGTAAACTCTCATACATCCGGATCCGCCAAGTGTAGTGTCTCGAAAATTCGTTTGTTCATATAGGCTGCCAAATACAGTATACTATTCCATAATGCTATTATTCATGAGATTTGATAACGCTTCGGAACGAAATCAAAGCCATTACACTCGAGCTCCGAAATTTTACATCGCAGGAAAGGTCACGGACAGTGAACTTAGTATCAACACAATGAACAAAACCAATTTCAATATTTTCCAACATATCAGCGATGTAACGGTACCAGAACTCGAAAACCGCCCCGGATGCATGGTTACTGACACCTAGGCGGGTCTGGTTTTCCTAGCGAAATGAGAACCGAACCAAGAAAAAAGAAAACGAGAGAGAATCCAAAAAGTTTAATGGGGGGCCCAAATGACCAGGGCAAAAAATAAAATTCAAATCTAGTCGTGCTAAGCTAGTAGGAAATTAGAAAACTTGGTCGCATGATAGTTGACCGGGCAGATTGGAGAGTATACGAAGACGGCGCAGACTTCTATATAAATTCATACAAAATTCTTGGAATGAACAAATTTATAAAAAAGTCAATATATAAAGAAATCTAACAAGAGAAAATAAAGTATATTAATATTACTAAGGATGTCTTGTGGATTGAGGGACGAAAAGCATCATTACATGCCTGGATCCTGTCGAGCATCGTTGGACTCGTGCGTGTTTAGAGCGCAGCTACCTTCCCATTCGGGGCTTAACAGATGAACATCAGCTATGTGCCGACACGACCCCGCAGTTCTTGGAATCCTATGAATAGAGCACCTTTGAACTAGAGCAAAGAGGTGCCTTTTGACGGGTCAGCGCGGAAGATTGTCATCGTAGCGCAGAGCATAGCATCTAGCTCGGAGACTTTATGCTTTGTCTCTGTGCAAGACGACGATTCCAAGAAAAGAAGCCGAAAAGAAGCGAGCGGACGGCAGTGATAAGATTCAACTTGAGATTCAAGTACAGAGGGGGAAAAAAACGGAAGTATTCACATCATAAAAGTCTCGTCAATAAGGAGGGAAAGCGAGAGCAAAAAAATTCAAAAGTATCTTCTAGTCGTACTGAGCTGGAGAGGAATTAGTGATTGTTGCTTCGGATCACACATCACAGATAAACTCACGATCGAACTCAGAACCATCTCGGAATACATTCAGATTGTGAACGAGATATCATAACTGCATGGGCGTTAGAGAATATTCATTGCAGTCATTGAGAGTGAAAACGGACCCATTAGACCATACGACTGACATGGAAGTTGTCTCAAAATCTGCTTATTTTACAATATACAGCTATCAAGCTCTGAGCCGATGTTCTCCCGATATGATTGGACCACCGTCGCAACTTTGAAACGCCGACGAAGAAACAGGTAGAGGAAAGCATGAAATACATGACGAATTGGGTTGGGAAAAGCTGAAAATAGAAAATAAGAGTGAATAAAATCAAATAAAAGGGGGCTGCACAGAGAAGAAGCGAAACGTGACTTCCATTGGGCGGACAACAAGGCGCAGCTGTTTCAGCGTCCCTCATCACAGGAAGCTTCATCTCGAAATCGCATCGCAACGCAGTCGCAACTCCTCGAGCTCGGCAACAACAACACAAAACCACGCTCCTTGCAGCAACAAACATCCCTATTATATTCGCCCTCTCGCGCCTTTGTTACCCTTTCCTTGAGCCCGGATGGCAGGCCGTTTCGTGCGCGCGTCGAAGTATCGTAAGCTTCGTCACCCCCAGCAAGGCACGAGGGCAAGCTAACCGCCGCATCAGGGCATGTCTTTGGAAAATCCACGAGAAAAGAGTCATGCTACGATAATCTGCACATCAGTCGCAATGCGTGGGACACGAATTTGGTGAAGGTGGGCACCCACAGACCCCGGGCAAACATGCGGAGCTGATAGCATCCAGGCCAACCCAGAATATCTGTCCGTCAATTGGGAAGCAAGCGGTGGAGGCGCGTTCGCTGTTATACCAGTCAACGAGAAGGGTCGATTGCCTGAGCAGATTCCGCTGTTTCGAGGGCATACAGGGCCGGTGTTGGACACAGATTGGTGGGTAGGGACGACCTGTGCGCCGAGTACTGCTGACGGTGGCTAGGAACCCATTCAATGATCGCGTTATAGCCTCTGGGTCGGACGATGGCAAGGTTTTCATATGGCAGGTTCCGCAGGGGTTCTCTCTGTATTCAGATGCAGAGGAGCCAGCGGATGTTGCGCCTATGATGAAATTGACGGGACATTCAAGGTAAGCACACCATTCGACCCTTCAGACAGCTTTTAACAAGGCGCAGAAAAGTCGGACAGGTTCTATTCAATCCTGCCGCCGAAAACGTTCTCGCATCGGCCTCCGGCGACTACACAATCAAGCTTTGGGACATTGGTACGGGCAAATCGAACCTCACCTTAAAGCATGGTGATATCGTTCAGAGCTTGTCATGGAGTGCGAACGGAGCAATGTTGGTCACTACTTCTCGAGACAAGAAATTGCGGATATGGGATGTACGACAAGAGAGACCGGCGCATGAGGTAGCAGGACATTCTGGGGCCAAGAACAGCAGAGTTGTGTGGATGGGCGAGCATAACAGGGTGGCTACAACTGGATTTTCCAAGATGAGCGATCGACAGATGGGTTTGTGGGACGTTGGAAGTCCTGCGGAGCCAATTGGAGGATTTACTGTTTTGGATTCGATTTCGGGTGTTTGCATGCCCTTCTGGGGTAGGTTTCCCGCAGGAAATTGCGGAAATGTACTGACAGCATGCAGATGATGGAACTCAGTGTTTGTATCTCGCAGGCAAAGGGTGAGTCTGTTATTCCTGTCTTGCGAACATCACTAATAAGTCAGTGATGGAAACATCCGATACTTTGAGTACGAAAACGACAAATTCGAATTCCTATCCGAATACAAGTCCGGTGATCCTCAACGAGGTATCGCCTTCTTACCAAGACGGGGCATCAATGTAGGTAGATTGCACTCGTTCAAGCTTCTTTCTAATTTTGGATAGGTACACGAGAATGAAGTCATGAGAGCGTACAAGACAGTCAACGATGCCTATATCGAACCTATCTCCTTCACAGTTCCTAGACGAGCTGAGGTCTTCCAATCAGACATTTATCCACCAGCGGTCGGCACCAAGCCGGCTGTTTCTGCCTCAGAATGGTTCTCAGGCAAAGATGGAGTTCCAGCAAAGATTGATTTGGAGAGCGTTTATGAGGGAAATGCTCCAGTCGAGGTAGCTTCTGACTACAAGCCACCTGCTGCTGCACCAGCCCCCACCCCTGCCAAGGCGCCGGCCCCGGTAAAGAAGGAGAATGACCCACCAGTTGCGACTCGTTCACCACCCCCTACCATGTCTGAGCAGAAAGGATCGATTGCAGCTATGGCTTCTAAATTCCAAGATGACGATGTCGAGGATGATGACGATGAGACCTCGAGCTTCGAAGAAATACCTAAGCCTACTCAAAAGTCCATCCCTGCTGCCGCAAAAGCAGAGCCAAAACCATCATCCCCCACCAAGCCAACACCCACCAAAACCGAACCACCAAAGCCTGCTCCTGTATCCCAAGCCACACCACGATCCGTTCAATCTCCAGCTGCCGCCGTTCCCACAACTATTCCTACATCTTCTGGTCCCATCTCAGCTGTAGGCTCAGAAGGATCAGTTGAGACTTCTCTGCAACAAATCAAGAGTTTGCTAGAAGCACAGACCAGAACCATCACAGCCCAAAGCGAGAAAATTGGACAATTGGCCCAGGAAGTTGATACTTTGAAGATGCGGGTAGGATCAGGTGCACCAGACCAGAGCGAGAGAATTAGACAGCTGGAACTGGAACTGGAGGCCGCAAGGTCGTAGAGGGATGAAGTTATGATTGGATGAGGGTATTCCTAACGGCTGTGGGCCATTGTAGTGCTAGAAGAAAAGACCTGACCTGACCTCACACAACAATAGTTCCCAGAGACAGCACTGATTGGTCCCAAGTGACTGGTCCGATTGTAAACACCCGATTTCCATTCTCCACTGTTTTCTTCTCGTGGGTTGGCGTCATTTCATGAAGAATGTGTTCCGGTATGCGGTTGACGCATCAACATATCTCCCTCCCCCTTTCTCATCCATCCTCCTCTCGTTAATTTCCCATAACTCTTTAACTTCCCACCCTCATCCCTACCAATTATCCCAATCCCAAATCTCAAAGAATGCATCTCCCGAATCCCATCCTCTTAGCCTTGTTCAGCGCCAGCGCAATCTCTGCCCATCTCCTGGATATATTCCCTCGCCATGCCGAAGACGAAGCAATATGTTCCATCTACACAGTCGTGGAATCACCCGTCGTGATATCGACGTGTTTCGAGAGTAATACGGTGCTGGTTGTGGAGGGGTGTAGTACAAGTTTGGAGGTTACGGGGGCGCCGACTTGTGTGGTTACTACTGTTACGAGGAGTGAGACGATTGGTAGTAGTGGGTGGGCGGGGAGTACTGCACCTGCGTATGTTTATCTTTGTGAGACGAGAAGGGTGACGATTGATTGATTGATTGTTTTTTAGGGAAACTGGAACTGAGATTGCGCCTATGACTAGAAGTGAGAGCGCGAGTATGACACCACCAACAACAGGCACACCAACAGGCACGGGAACAGAAACAGCGACAACATCACCAACAGTCCCCATCATCCCTCCCCCCTCGTCCTCCACCTCCCCCACGACCACACCCCCACCTCCTGCTTCCTCTTCAACCCCATCTTCTACCCCATCCTCAGTCTCAACAAGTCCAACAAGCACGCCAACCCCCCACATCTCCCTCGACGGCCTCTGCGGCCCCCTAACAGGCGCCACCTGCCAAGACAGCACCTACGGCAACTGTTGCAGCGGGACGGGCTTCTGTGGGCATGCGGCTGTGTTTTGTGGAGATGGGTGTCAGGGGGGGTGGGGGTATTGTACTAATGTTAGTAATGATGGGACGTGTGGGTTTGGGGTTACGTGTTTGGGGAGTCAGTTTGGGGATTGTTGTTCGCAGTATATGATTTGTGGTAGTGATGGTATGTTTCAAATCCTTACTTTTTTGGAGAGGGGGGAGGAAGGGGAGTGGGAGATTGGGGATATATGCTAACTAGGGATTTGTAGGACCGTATTGTGGGGCGGGCTGTAATCCGGAGTTTGGGAAATGTAGTCCTCCTTGAGGGGTATGATATGGAGGAGGACTGGGGTGATAGGGGTTGGGCGTTTGGTATGTTTATGCGGGGTTTCGGTTTTATGGTGGGAAGCTAGTTTGGACAACGAGTACTTTCAAATTATATCTCACTTCGACTGCATCTTTGGGATGACTTATCCTGCGTTTTGTCTTTTTGTTTCATAGCTCAATATCAACGCTTCAAACTCCCACTAGGCAACTCAAATACCTGCTCATTCGTCTCAAATGCACAACTCTTCAATGATACCTTCCCTCCATCCTCAGTCAAACAATTCCCACCATTCTTCACATTACCCGTCATCTCATAAGTCCAACTCTGCCCCTTCACCCTAGGCGCACAAGCACCCAACGTAACGCTCCCATCTTTGCTCCCCTCAAGACATTTAGTCGCCGAAGAAAGAGCACCAATACTCCCATCCCTCTTCACCCTCCAAACCTGCTCATCGCCACCCGTACAATTCGCCCATCCCAGCGCCTCGCCCGCAGTAAGACAATGCCTACTAGCAGTATTAAACAGCAAGCCCGTCGGCACCACACTCCCCACAACTTCCCTCGACGTCGAAATCCTAAATACAGCCGTCCCATGACTAACTACGCTGGTTTCCACTTTCCTATGCACCACTTTCTTCTCCCCCGTCCAAAGATCTTTCGCCATCGCAGATGTGTTGGCGGGGTATCCGACTCTCTCCAGCGAAACAGATATATTCGCCGTTTCAGGACCACGATTAAGAACCGTAAGCAACCTGTCACCATTCCCAAGACTCTTCGTCAGGACATCAAATGTGGAATCACGACTAACAAGCGTAGCCTGCAACCCCAACGGGTCCTGATCAACAGCAATCAAGTTCTCATTCGTGAGATACTTAATCTCATCAGCCGTCAACCCAGGAATCCACGCCGAGATAATAAGCGGCGCACCAAAGCTAACCCACAGTCCAAACTGGCTCTTCTTCTCGTCCAGTGTCAAAGACGGATGATCAACGATCAAAAAATCCGGATCATTAAAAAACCCCGGTCTCTGATACCTAGCCAGTAGTATCTCATACTCATAATTCCGCATTACACCTTCCCAACCAGCCGGGTCGTCAAAAGTGGGGATATCAGTTGAATGGCGCGCTAGATCGCCGTATTGGGGCACCCAGTCCATGACTGTATACCAATCCGTGAGGTTTGGGCCGTCGGAGAAGTAAGCTGGTGCTGATTCGGAGAATATGAGGGGGTTGGGGAGAGCGGAGAGGACTTCGTGCCAGTGGGAATATATAGCTCTATACGCAGACTCCAAACCGCCAGAATGGGCTTCAGAGACGTAGCAGCCGTCTAGCTTGAGGTAATCGATTCCCCAGGATGCGAAGGTCTGCGCATCTAATTCCTCATGTCCCAAACTCCCAGGATACCCGCCACAAGTGAGATTCCCCGCATCAGAATAAATGCCGAATTTCAACCCCTTTTCTTTAAGGTATTGGCTTAGCCAGATGAGGCCGCGGGGGAAGAGGACGGAATCCCATTGTAAAGTGCCGTTTGGGGCGCGGGATGGGAGGGGCCAGCAGTCGTCGATGTTGACGCGGTTGTAGCCTGCGCGAAGGAGGCCGGTGGAGACCATTGCGTCTGCTGTTTGGGTGAAGAGGGATTCGTTGAGGGCGCATTGGAAGCGGGCCCAGTTGTTGAAACCCATGGGGGGTGTGGGGAGGAGAGGTTTGGAGGCATGGATGGTGAGTGCGGCTGTCAAAGCAAGTATGAGGCTTTGGAAATGCATTTTTGATGAAATTGGAAATAGAGGTGGCTCAGTAGCTGATACTGTCAGGCTTCAGGGAGGAAATATATATCATTCCAATGACTGTAGTCTAGCAGCGCTAATAACCCAATCCACGCCGCGGATCATTTCTACATGCTAGTGTCCGTATCTGCAGGTACACTGTACCGTAACGTTACTAATAACACAAACGTTGATTAAATGCAGAAGAAACTTTTCTCCGTAGGGCGCACGAACCACGTCATATTAGCCTTCGTATGTTCCTATTCGATTGTAGAGGACGCTGATCCTGCAGGCTAAGTATGTCGGGCAGGAAAGGAGGGGTATCTGTCACGTGCGGAGGGAACCCCTCCTTCCGAGCACGGTGGCAGAGGGTTGAAAGTGGAGCAAATTCGAGTGGCGACAGCTTAGGCGAGAAAACGGACTGTCTGAAATGAAGCAAAAGTCCATGCGTGGTATATAAAAGGATAGTTTGACGCCTCAGATAAACCCGTCTTCTTGTTCAAAGTCTTTTAGCTCTCGGAGTATCACCCAGGCTCCTATTATGAATCCCTCGAATATCGTCTTAACTGCCACTTGGCTTCAAAGAAAAAGCACTGCAATCTCATTTCCCGTTCCGTTCAAATGCCTGTTACGGCGCGACAGTGCAGTGGCTTCCGAAGTTCACGCCATGGAGGCGGACAGAGCCTACGATTCGTAGTGAACCTTCCGTCTACCTAGCTAGGAACTTCAAGAACGCATGATATATCTTTCGTACGTCAATATCACTGCTGTAGCAAACTGACCCCAAGCTTGTTTGCTAGGTCGTCGACTTCGTAGCTTTTTTACCAAAGGGCACTTTCGAAGCTCAGTTTGTTCCAGCAGATATACGTTCTAGTAAATGAAAACTTCCAAGCCAACTTCTTGGATTATTGGGACAATCCTCCCTGTGTTGTTGGTCCAAATAGAAACTCATGTAAGGGAAAATAACATAGATCTGGACCTAGAAGAGGTAGGAAAATAGGGAGTTGACGGTCATGGCGCGTGCATCGTAGAGACCATAATGACTACATTGATGCAAATTCGATGAGGGCCAATTTGGCCCCCGATCATTTGATAGGATTTCCCGTGAAGTAGAAATGAGGTGCTGCTGTAGCCAAGACGCCATCAAAAAAAGGATCGATTTAAGGGACATCAAGCTGACTTCTTGGACTGGAAGGTTTCGACTTGGAACTGAGACGGCAAGTGCGCAGTTAGTTTCCTTGGATCGTCGATTTCCAGAACGTGTTAGAAGACGATACCGTATCAGCTTTGACGTGCATGCTGCTTGTACATCAAATCAAACAGCTTCAGATCTTGCAAAGCATCTTCAGGCGTGGTCTTGATCGGTTTTCCCTCGACGACACAAGCATACATGGTCTTCAGCTCAACCGTATATGCATCTTCGAATGACGATAGAATCTCTCTCGACGAAGCTTCTCCAGCCTCATTCAGCTCATCGACCTTGACCACAATGGGAAGGCCTTTGACATATGGCGTGTTGTATTGAATGCTGACAGTCTTGTTTTCTCCGTAAACCGCCAGATGAGCATCGAATCGAGGAACATTGTCGATCCCACTCTCGTAGTTAACAGCAAACGGTTCTCCAGATTTGTTTCGGTAGTTGAAGATTGCGGAATAGAATGGCTCGTTGGCAGAAACGCCGCAGACTGATTCAGGGAAGCCGATGGCTTCTCTCATCAGTGAAAGATCATGAGATCCAAGACTTCCTAAGAATCGACAGAATTTGACATCCTTGTCCGTAGCAGAACCACCAAAGGCTTCACCAATGAGCTTATCGAGGTTATTTGCTCTTTCCTGGCGTGAATTGGGAGGGAAATCAAAGAACTTGACAGGAGACGTCCCCGATTGATTGACGAAATGACTGTTCGGTCCGACTATGTCCCGGGACCTTGCATAGAGTATCTTTGGTATAGAAGCGACTTCCCTCTTAAAGGCTTCCGTAAATGAAGGAGCATATCTCCGCATATATCCTACGAATACTCGATTTCCTCCCGCGGCCTTTTCAGCAGCAATTATTCGCTCCGCAGAAGGTATTGAAAGAGATATTGGTTTCTCAATGAAGACGAATTTGCCAGCCTCGAGAGCTGCAACGCACAATGTTTCATGGAACTCGTCCGCGGTCAATACGAATATGATGTCGACATCTGGATTTTGGACGACTTCGAGTGGTTGGATTGTCTTGTGAGGGACGTTGAACTTCCAGGCGCAATGATCGACTGTCTGTTGGGATATATCGCAGATGGAAACAACTGTAAAGCTGCCAATGTCAGCATTTGGCCAATGGAGATATTTGAGATGCATACAGATGGTTCAGGAGAGCCAGAGTGGGCAGATGAATGACCTGTGCTACCTCTCCAGCTCCCAGGATACCCACGCGTAGCTTCCTTGGGGCGGTGTCGGTCATGCTGACGGGATCTTGGGACGCGTCCTGTTGCTTCGTCTTGATATTTTTGTTTTTTCTTTTGATATAGTGAAACTGTGTTTTGAAGAAGTTAAAAGGGAACCTGGAAGCTTGCAAGCGCGAGATGAGGGGTCCTTCCGCCAAGAGAAGCCCCTGTTCAGTGAGGCGGGAAGCCTAGCCCCCTTGGGCAGACTCGCTAAATTTCTGACTTCACTCTAATGTAACTTTCACTTCTTTTCTTCTTCTCCACATTTTTCACTCGTCTCCGCTGTGCGCTCGTCGGAAATTGCATCCAGGATACGAGTGTATCTCTTGCGGCCATGGTAGAAGACATATGTGGCTTAGGAGGAAGCCTCAAGACGAGGACTACTCGCCGTCGGCAGGCGTTTGCGCCATTCAAACGAAGCACTGCACCCATCATGTCCTCACTTGCGCAATAATTTGGATCTTGTTTCGTGCCGGATATGGACACCTTGTGCCAATACGGTGAGTGCAGATCAGAGCCACGGAGCTTGTGTGAAGTTCACACTATATTATATCTCTAGCAAGAGAGTCTGCTTTGCACCATCTTGATGGACTTGAATTTTCTTTTGAACTAATTTGAATCAAAGCACATGTCACTTTTGCGTCCAATTAGTTGTCTGATGTCTTGATTCTGCTATACTGCCCTTTTGACTCCAATCAGATTTTGACAAGGTCTAACGACGGAGATCTATAAGCACTTTCCAATTCTAGATCATTTGCAAAAGAGAGCTCCAACCAGAAATCAACGAAATCATACGACACACCAGTATGAATGACAAATACTGCAGCTGTATGGAGAACCCCATCGAGCTTTCCCAGCGACAAGTGTTTGCATTCCGACGACGATTCTTCATGCCTCTTCCTTCACAACGACACCAACTTCTCCTCCATCACGCTGCGCGCCACCACGACCTCTATCGAGAATCTCCTTGTAGGTATCCGCGCGGCCTCGTTGATAGCTTTCAGCGCGAGCCACCTGCGCGAGTAGCTTGCCGGCTTGTCTCTCCTTCTCGACGGCCTCGCGAATCAATCGTTGATGTTCCTCCACGCTGTAGAATGCAACACCTTGCTGGCGTGGAGCAGCACCCTGTGCAGGTTGAGGCTGGTTACGGTTGATGGCGGGTTGGCCAGGCAAGCGTTGAAGTTGGTTCAAGTTGGCAGCTACAACAGGGCGGTTGACTTGCTGCATGCGCGCATCAACTTCCTCGCGTTGAAGGTGTTGTTCCCATTGATGGAGAATGTATTCTCTATGGAGAAGATCCTCGTGATATCGGTGGTTGTATCGTTCTTGCCGGGTGAGACGTTGCTTCATCTCAGTGATGTCTACCGGATTGCCATACATGTCAAGTGGACCCAGCTCCGGTTGAGCAAGTTGGGCGAACGGTAGATGAGGGAGGGGAGGAACGACTAGAGGGATGCCGGGATGGGCGATACGATCGAGTCGGCCATCTAGACGTCCAGGAGCAGCTGCATTTTGAGGAAGAGCCGCGGCGCCAGGGACAGGATTTACAACTTCCGGAGCCAGTTGTGGACGAACAGCAGCGGCTGCGTTGAGGATGGCATTTGGGAGAGCGGCTTCAGGGTCAGCCCGAGGGGCATTGACGGGTACTGCGAGATTGGCACCATGGCGTGCGTTCTGTGCTGGAGCAGCGATACGACGAAGAGCGTCCTCGATAGCTTCAGCATGTCTAGCCATATCGGCACCGGGAGGGCGTGGAGCGATCGGGACAGGGCGAAGGGGATGAGGGGCTCGATTCTTGCGAACTCCGCCTCCTCGGGTTGGGGGACCTGAAGCGGGTTGGCCAACACGTTGTCGGTTTGCGGCGGCCGTGGGTGAGCGAGGTCTCGCCATTGTGGTCTGGATCCAGGGGGAGGAAGGTTGGAGATGATGGTTTGGATAAGTCCAAAAATCTTTGCGAACGCGGACGAGGGCGAGCTGTATGTGCACTTTCTAGCGCCCACCTGTTCAGTAAGCGAGTTTTTCTCCTTTGCGGCGACTACCTCCATCAATCCTCCTTTTTTACCACACTTTTCCAATTTTCCCCAACATGTCTCACCTACAAACGGGTACCAGCAACATGCAGGAGGAAGAGCAGGGTCTCCGCGCTCTGGACTTTGACGACCTAACCGATTTCTCCAACTATGACGAGCCAGAGCTGGATGGCATCACGCCGCAAGATCACCACCAAGGTAAGAGCCCAACGACTTACCCCCAGTCTTACCTCAAGCAGCAACTTCGAGCATCTTCTCCTCTCGAGTCAGGAGGATACCTGCTACTGCGCCTAGAAAATGATTGAAGAGCATCAGCTAATGCGGTATGGACAGCCCACACTTTCAATGATCCAAACCCGAAACTCCTTTCAACCTTTACCGCTCTGCCCACAGGAACTTCGACTCCTTCTCCTTCGTACAATGCCAGCGACCGTCCCTTCAAGGGTTACCAGCGAACCAACGGATTCGCGAATGGAGCTGGAGCTATTATTCCCGTTAGCACCAGTCACCCACGTCACACTCCGCCTCTGCAATACAGCAACTCTGCGGAGTATTCTGATCTGCTCAATGCCAATACATTTACCTCCAACCTACCTCAGCAATCCAATTCGTTCCAGCACCCGGCATACGCGTTGATGCAATTTGGAAACGGCGGTTTTGATAACCACGGCTGTGCTCCCACTCAACAGCATCCCCAGATGTATACCACGAACAGGACCCCCGCTGTCGACGGTACTAGGCCAAAACCATTCGCCAGCCTTCACAACGGTGGCCCTTCTGGCTTGCAACCATTCGGATCGAGTTCCACTCGGCTCTCACCATCTTCAACGCCACCCTCAGACGAACCCGAGCCGGCTGAGTATCACTTTACTCAGACACAATACGATGAGTTGACTTTGCGTATCCATCGTTCGGGATATCGTTTGGGGCAAGACCAGGGGCACTTGAACGGTATCAGAGCAGCCGAGAAGAAACAATTGAAAACCCTGAAGAGCGAATTCCGTTTTCTCGAAAGAGAGCTGTCTGCTCCAATTACCGATGAACACGATAAATTACCTTCGCATGCCAATCGTTCAGATTATGACAAGGGACAAGATGACGGATACTTGAAAGGCATCAGAGAAGGCAAGATGAAAAGATTGGGAAAATTAAAGAGCGATATCCAGGCTCTCGAACAAAATATGCATCCAATCGTTGTTGATGGACTTTCCCGACCAGAATTTACTCACTCGTCTGGTCCAGCGTATCTACAAGCCGACAATCCAATGTCCAATTTCGTTCCTTCTCCTCTTACGGCTTCTGCACCCCCGGCAAACACTGGCGGTCAATCCTTTCCGCATCCAAATGTAGGCCTTTTTGCCTTGTGAGCACTTATTAGTGGTGGTAGATTTAGAAAGGGCGCCGTAGAAGGGCATAGCGTGCATATTGGGCGTTGTGTATTGGTGCTAAGGATCAGTTTCTGGACACTTTCATTGGTGGCAAATACTCTTTTTGCCAGAAGACAGAAGCTTCTGCCAAATTTTCTGGATACCATGATACCCTTTTTGCATATTGGTCACACATAAAGATCACCATTAGCTCCTGTAGTTGAAGCCATGCATTCTTTCACGTCGATTTGCTTTGACTTTGGCAATTTGTCCTTTGGTCTACGCATTTTCAGGAGAATGAAATTAAGTTCCGAAACCCCCATTGACTCTCATGATTTCATTCTTTGAGGTGAGACATTGATCCCCTTTCAAACCAACTTTGGTTCTTGACTCATTGTAAAGTGAAGTTTTCGCTACAATGTCTCACTCCCAACCGCAAATTCACCCCAAAAATGTAAACAGAAACTTTTGAGTTGCATTACATTGTCTCACTCCTCGTGAGACATTGTAATCTGTCTGGAATTACTTTCTCCTCTCCCCTGTTTTCTTTCTTCCTTTGCATTTCGCGTTTTACATTTCTTGCTCCATATTTCCCTTTTCATTCTTCCCGTTTGCCTCCACTCTTTACTGCAGCACCCACGCAATCATGACCCCCACCTCCTCAGCGTCAGGTTGCGGAACTATTACCTTTCTTCGACTGCGCCAAAACCCTGAATACAGATGGAAATTCTCCAGCAGCGGATCCAACTACTAAATTCTAACAGGTAAATATCTGCTTGAAAACGACTTCGACTCCCTCGATCCCACGTAAGCCCTCAAAATGCTTCCATCCGGAGCACGAGCCTGATGCTCTTGATGGTGTGGATCTTGTAACGCGAATGTATTCTTTTTCAGAGGCGTGGGATGTTGGGTTGCTAGGAAGCTAGGACTTAGAAAGTGATGGTGTCAAATTCCGAGACCTTGTATTTGCGGTTGAGAACGCGAAGAGAGTGTTGAAGGTGGGGGGTTAGGATTTTTTTGCTATTTGTGTTTTTTTGCGTTTCATGGTGCCGTGCTTGCATTCTCTTCCAATACATCGATTTGTCGGGTTGATATGAAGTCAGGACCCGGAACCTTACAATAACTGAGTCGGAAAACTTTTCTTTGCAAAAGTGGGCTTTTATGGTGCAGGATGGCTTTAGGGTTTCAAAGAGAGTGTTTTTTCCAGACTTTGAAAAGTGAGAAGGATGGCATTGCGAGAAAGGAAGCTTGAACATTAGAACTTTGGAGTAACGCGTTCACAGAGTCTACTATTCCAGGGACAGATGACTCTGGAAGCCAGACTGGAGGAGAAGATAATGAGAAGTGGTGTGGGTGAGGTTTTAATTTGCATTTGTTTCGTTGGTGAGTTTACTTTCCTACGTGGAGGTGTATGTGAGTACTTGATAACTCGGTCTGGATTTTAAATCTCGAGAGCAAAGTAATAGCCAGTCGCCTCATTCGTCTGCTTGACATTCAGGAAAGAGTGGTGAGTGTCAAGATGGAGTTGCGAAAGTGTTCTTTGCTGGCTTGATGAGGCGTGAGACTGGTTTGCTTTCCCTTTAGAGTATTCAATACAAGCTGTTCACTGGTTGCGGAGCTGGGAGCCGGAAACAAAGCGCGCATGATTATGGAAACACAGGTTGTAACCCGTGAGGCATTGTGGAGAGAAACTTTAATTTAGTGTTTTCCACTTCAAAAACTTCAAGCAGCTGAATTCCTTGAAAGGAAATCGCCTGTCTACGCCGAAAAGTACTGGCACCACCTGCATTGATGATACATTAAAGCATGCCCCGCGAAAACAATGTTTCATGACCTGCGATTCTAATACAAAAGTTTTGGATCACGGACACCGGCTTTTGGCCTTCCTAACACCGATATAAACATCCTCCTCCAGTCTCGAGTATTTCTTGCTTTCCCTGTCACTACTCTATACCCAACCATTGTCCTTTACGTCTTTCTTCATTCTTTGAACTTCTGCGGCACCTGGATATGGTCCAGAATTGCCAAGTTCGTTCACAAATTTCTTTAACCATTGATTGTATTCCTTGCAATTTTTGACAGTTTCCGGGGTCCAAGGAATTTCTCGCACTGGCAGCTTTTTGCCTCCGTTGAATGTTCTGATGAGGAAACCGTATCCAACCTGAGCCTGCATCACCGTTCCATCAGGTGCAAGTGCTGGTTCGCCTTGATGCTTATGATCTACTCGGATTCTTCCCTTTGTATCGAAGGTTGTCCTAAAAGCTACAAGTTTATCACGGGTGAAGTATTTTGCTTTCCAGAGCACCTGAAGGGCAATAGTTGCGTAATCGGACAATTGGCAGAATCTCAAGTCTGGGTGCTCTATGATCAGCTTATAGTTAAATGTTTCGGGGTTGGGGTCGTAGAGCGGCCACGATTCGCGGACGAGCAGGTGCGGGGGAAATATTATAGCTTTGGCTAGATGATTGTAAGCAAGGTTGAGACACGAAGATTAAGAAGCGTTCTTACAACTTTTTTTCGAACTCTGATCTTGATCGGAGTCTGTAGTGGACATTGCGGCTAGATGATTGTGAGCAAAAGTACTAGCATGAAGATCGGAAAGCGTTCTTACGACTTTCTGCCAAACTCTGACCTTGGTCTGAGTTCATAACAGGTGTTGTAGCTGGTGTCATCGCCGGTGTTGTAGCTAAAGCATTGTGATCAAGGTTGCTCGGGTCCAGGGGCTGAAATGGACTGTTCAAGTTGGACAAGATTCCCGAACCCTGACCTTGGTCGAAGTTTATACCAGGCATTACAGGTTGAGGATTGTGGACGAGGCTTCCCTGGAACATGGAATATTGCGATGAGCTACTATGGAATATTCCCGAATTCTGACCTTGGCCATAGTTGGCAGGCGGTACTGCTGTTGGAGAACCATGATCGAGGCCATTCCGGTACAAGGGAGGTTGAGATAAATTGCCATAGAACATTCCCAAACCCTGACCTTGGTATAAGTTTGGAGCAGGTGTTACAGTTTGAGTATTGTGTTCGAAGTTGCCCTGGAACACGGGAGATTGCAATGAACTACCATGGAGTACTCCCAAATTCTGACCTTGGCCATAGTTGACAATTGGTACTGCACCTGGAGAATTGGCATCTATGCTATTCGGGTACAAGGGAGGTTGAGATGAATTGCCATGGTACATTCCCGAACCCTGACCTTGGTCCGAGTTTGTAATCGGTGCTGCAGGATTGTGGTCGGAAGTATTCGGGTCGCCTGAAGCTTGAAATGAGCTCTCATGGGGTGTTTCCGAATTCTGATTATTATCTGGGTGCATCGAATGTGTTCTGGGAAGCGTTCGTGTTATATGAGTTGGGTCCCAATCGTAACAGTTAGATTGTGATGAGCTCTCGCCAGGCATTTCGGAATTCTGCCCTTGGTCGGAGTTTGTAGTAGACATTGCGGCGGCCTAGAAGGACGAGAAGAAATGCAGGCTTGGGCAAGATAACAGATGTGTCTGTAAGTTGTTGTTCACTATTGATGGTGTGTGTTTGGGAAAGACGATGCAACTCCCCTCTGCGAGGGAAGTGCAGTGAGAGAAACAGCTCAGGCAGGTGCAAGTCTACCGTGTCGTGTGGAAGGAATATATTGTGGCAGGAGCGGGTCCATCGGTTTGTATCTGAAGATTGTTCAGAAAAGGCAAGTGCACCTCCGTCAAGATGCGAGCATTGTAATTTGAAGGGGAAGGAACCAGTCGGTATTGCTTTTTTAGTAGACTGGAGTTCCCCCGCACTTCTTGAACACTGCTTTCAACGTCAATTATTCCATTCCATCGCAACATTCAACTTTACCCAGACTATTCTTTCCAACGACATAAAGCAGATCTCCAGCATGCCTGAGCCTCAAATCCTCCCATTGGACCATGACATCTTTCGCACGAGGTGGGCAGCTATCAGAGCCTACGCCCCTGCACATCCCAGAACTACAATCAGCCTTTCAGGCCTTGGTCCTGGTATAGGTGAAATCGTTCCCATGGATTATCTCGTGCAATGGCGTATTCATTGCCTGAAAAGAGCTGGTCAAGCAGCATTCGACAAAGGGTGGTCTTCCGCCCATATAGAGGCGTACGCTGATGGCGCATGTATCATGCAATTCTGTAGGTTCATCAACCGCCGTTCGAAAACGAATTCGCTAATGTTCTCAGGGGGCGAAGAGGGTCTAAGATGTCCTGATCTTCAAGGGCAGAACTGGACTCTCGAGGAGCTTCTCGAACTTCTTGGTTTTCGAGACCCATATTCTCGCGCTCGCCAGCTGTTTGATACCGCATATGATTCTCGTCCTGTCACTGAGGAGATAGTTGGCTACCTCCTCTCTTCACACATTCCTCAAAATGTTACGCCACTCCAGCAATCTTCAAACCTCTCTCGATCCCCAAGCACTCCTGAATCATCAAAGACGAATCCGTATGCGGCAGGCTCGCCTCCATCTCTGGGGCCTATGCGTTTGGATCCTCTAATCTTCCACGGCTTAGACATAACCCCACGAACGCCACCGCCACCCCCGGCAGACTTACCGGAGGAGATCATTTACCCATATTGTTTGTGCCAGCATTCGACGCGTGGATCTGAGCTGACTTTTGGTGGTTTTTAGGAGACCAGAACCCGACTTATGGGCATGACCATGCGGCAGCAGATCGAATGGCCAGCTCGGGACGCACGTGTGGCTGCTTGCGATTATTCACAGTCCAGTTCCTGATCGAGAATCCAAATAATGTGGCAATCAGGAAAATACGGGATAGGCAAAGCGTGGAGGTGGGAGGGGGACCCGGCCGTGTGTTTTCTTGTTTTCGATTCTCGGTGTGCCTGTTTTGCCGATGGCTTTTATATGTTACACACTGCTGGAGAGGTTTGACTCTCATTTGCCTGAACATCATTTGAACCAGGAAGCTGTATCAAAGGAGTGAATAGAAATGCAGTACCTCATGGCACTATCGCAGTCAATTTTGTGTTCCAACCCCCTGACAACATGAGCAGCCGTAATCCTCCACCATGTTACCTTCTTTTAAGAATACGAACGGCAAAACCACTCGGCATGAATCAGCCTCACGACTTCGACGGTAGGGAGAAAGGTGGCTTCGAAACGTATTGCTCTATGATCAGTGCCATAACTGCCTGCGTCCTCGATCACCCCCACCCCTAAAGCCCAACACAATCTTCCTCACGGAAGCATCATAACAGAGTAATTCATCTTCGAATATTGGGTTGACTACCAAGGAACTTTCTGAGAATCAAGAACCCGGCATCTGGTTTGAACGCCAGAAGCGGCGTCATATTCATCTCACTATCGAATGAACACTCAATATTCAAACACACGTTTTGTGCTCCAGAGATCTATCCAAGAGAAAGAATGCACCTTTCGTGTTACTTGGACGAACCATCAATAGTGGGCTTGAGTAAATATCTAGTTCCTTCATTTCAACTTTCCAAATACAACAAGACTTGTTTCGATCCCTTCAAATTAAAATGATGACATCCTAAAACACATCACAATTCGCATTTACTTACCCCCGGTTACATTGAATTGATTTTGGCCGTGGTCGTGTGATGACATCCGGTTTCCGGCAGCCTTCGCTTCAAAGAAATATCAACAACTTCGACGTCCCCCCACGACTCGCAGCAAAACAACAACAAATTTCATCACCAGAACCCCAACTTAACACCGCAAAAATGCCACAGGAACGAGTTCTCGTCTCCGCTACTCGAGTCTACACCTCACGATGGCTCGCCATCCAAGAATACGCCAAGACGCACCCCAGGATCACCGGCGGCCACGACAAAATCGGCCAATGCATCACCCCGTCTGTGCTGGCTGATTTCAGAGACCAAGTCAAGAGTGTTCTCAGCAGAGACGAGGACTTCAGTGCAGAGCCATCTCCTGTTCAAGAATGGAACATCGATCAAGAAATCATCAAGAAGTTTTGTAAGTTGCTTTCTTGCGGCTGGTGGTTGACACAGTTAACACAAGAATAGGGGCCGAGCAAGGACTCGCAGATCTCAAAAGAGACATCATCAGCATTCCTAAGGCCGAGCAATCCAGAAACTTGACATCAAAGGCCGAATCCTACGATACCATCTCTGTCGACACGTGCCGAGTACGCAGACCCTCTGCCCATGATGAGAACCAGCAAACTTCTACTTACGCTCCCCAACAACGCCGATTCTCCACTCAAGATGACAGTCGCGACATGCCACCTCCTCAGCCCAGAAAGGTCCCACAACACCTCAAGTCTTCCCTCGACTTCGACAACGACCAGGATGACCACTCTTACACCCATACCCGCAAGCCTTCTTTCAAAGATGATTCCGCTACTACGCATATGCCAGCTGCCTCGCAACCCCGCAAAGTACCACAACATCTCAAATCTTCTATCGATTTTGATGATTACGGTGAGCAGCCTATGCCGGCCCGTGCGCCTCATGCTCGCAAGCCTTCTTACCAGGATGACGATGCTTCTCTGCCGCGCTCTCGCAATCAGTCGCCGAGTAAGAGTCAGCCTTTGAGTTCTTCGCCGAAGAAGAGGGATTTGTATCGGTCTTGGGGTGATGATGATATGTAACGGGGATATTGTGGGATATTGACGGGGTTAGATATGATGGTGTTGGAGCAGATTGGATGGAGATGGGGAAGTTTTGTGTTATGGGAGATAAATGGATGGTCACAAATTGCATTGAAGGAGAATACTGGTTCTGGAAATACTTGTAGTTCTTGGACATAGTTACTCTTGTCTCAATATGAGGCCCCGCAGCAATTTCCTGAAAATCCAAAATAATACACTAGCTTCGTCGCAGAAGAAGTAAACATATCCAAGTTCCCTGTGACATCCAAAGAAACTACGCTTGATACCACAACACCTGTTTCCCGCACCCCATGTACGTTCTTCACATCTCCATATCAGTTTCAATACTCTCCACAAGAGTCTCAGAACTCCCTCTAACAGTCTCAGCATCACTCTTCTCCTCCCTCTCCTTTTCCTCACCCTTTCCCCACCCATCCTCCAGCCTCACCCAATCCTCTAGCATCTCAAGACTCCTCTCATCCACCCTGTTCTCCCCGCGCATACTAACATCCTGCTCCCCCCTCAACTTCCCAATCTCCACCATCGCCCTCAGCAAACTCCTCAACGTCCCCAACTGCTCCACCACATCCAGCGCCCCCAACTCCGAAGTAACAATCCACGCATCATCAACAATCATCAGTAGACTCCGGAGCGGGATCTCCGGTGCTTCGTATTCGAGAGCGTCTTGTGCGCATTCGAGGGCTGTGAAGGCGTTGGCTAGTTTGGAGGGGAAGAGGATTTGAGATCCGGGGAGAGAAGTGTGGTGGAAGACGCGTTGGAGGAGGGACCACCAGGCGGATATGTCGGTTGGGTTGATTTTTAGGGCGGTGGTTGAGAGCCAGGTGAAGGAGGTGGGGGAGAGGGTTTTGTGGCGGGTTATGAAGTTGGATGTTGCGGAGGTTACTTTGGTGAGGATTTGGGAGAGGACTCGTTGTTGGATGGCGAAGGGGAGGTGGGTTGGGTTGAAGGTGGGGAGGTAGTAGTGTTTTATGTAGATGGGCTTGTATTCGGTCGGCATTCTGGGAGTGGTTTTGGCGGTCCAGTTAGGTTTTGAGGTTATGGAGGATGTAATTTGCTGAAGGTGCGTAGAAATCTTGTTCCGTGGCAGTTGTAAAGTTTTGGAGGGCTTTCGGAGTAGATATGTTAGGTATTAAACGCCAGTCTGGATTCAATTTTAAGTGTGACGACCAAAGAAATGCTTTAGCGCTAAGCAGATGGACAACGACAAACATTGAATGTCATACTCGTATATGACTCAAGATATTGATTCAAGGCTGTCATAATGCTCAAGCAAGTTATAGCTTTTTTGCTCCGAAGGAAAAGTTTGCTGCAGACAAACCTTGGTTTACTGCCCTGCGAAGATTAGTATTTGTTTGATGGATAAAAATGCCAGTGATAGTCTTAAATTAGAGATGTTAGTTTGCTAGTTGCCACTAGAAGAAGCGAAGCGTCTGTCATGTGGGCGTATTCTACGCTAGCTAAGCGAGGTTTCGCAATAGAAAAAGAGCCCTAGGCACCTTCAATATAAAGACAACCTTTTGATCCCCACTATTCTTGATTGGTGCCCGTTTCTCCACTGTTACAGTTCATTGTTGCCACTGCAGAATTGAAGATTTACCAAATTCTTTCTCTTGAAAGCATCCGTCACACCCATGTATTTTTAATTCTACTTGGATCAAGACTGCTTTATCACGGAGTCTTTTTAAAAATAGGATGAAAAGCCAATCCGGCTGAAAGGGATTTGTACATTATGCTAAATAAAGTATTGCAGCATTAGAAGCCTGCATTCAAGCCAGCAAAACACCCAGACGCTGAGTCTTTTCTCTAGGAATTTTATGATGACCTCCAGCCGCTGGCCAAAGCCGGGTATGATCGCTCATAAATGTCAAGATGTCTTGAATCTCTCTCTCTCGATCTTGAAGGCGGTCCGAGACTTCTGGTATATTGAATCCTCTTGAGACAGTCAAAGCATCCGCCAACATGCAAACTCTGAACAGGAATTCGCTGGTATTTATAATTGGAGGCATCCACAACGCATTCCAAGGCCTCAAATGCCCTGACAACGGCTTCGGAATCCTTCACAGCATCTTTCGGAATTGTCAGCTATTGTAGAATGAACAACCACTGGCACACGTTATTGCTGTGAGGATTGAATTTGTTGTTTTTCAGGGCATTCTTCTGTATGAAGGTTGGGTTAATACGTTGGATAAAGAGGTAAATTGCTTTTTCAATCTGGGCAAGGGTTTTACTCAGCAGACTTTCCTGGAGCTGAGACCCGAGGTAGGTTTTGTTGAATTCAGGACGTAGGTAGTGCTGAACGGGAACTAGTCCCCAGACTTGAAGATATCTACATGAAGTTAGTCGGTAATGTAAAACAATGTGGAGAAACTTACTAGTATTATCACCTATCCTAAAGGCTGATGTAGGGCTTCAGACGAAATTTCGCGTAAGCGTGTTTTACCATTTTGCGGAAATGGAAGAACTTAAAGCAGAAATGGATATTAATCCTTGAGATATATAGTTCGCAAGAGGACAAAATTGGCCAAACAAATATGACTATATTCATACTGTAAGGACCTCTCAACTCATCGCAGATTGAAGACTCAAAAGTCTACGACTTCCTGTCAACGCAGCTCAGAGTTATGTTTTATATTTGCTAAATGAAGCAAGGTCGCAGCAAATAATTTGTCCTTGACTGTTGGCAAATCACGAATCAGAGCCGCAAAGCTAACTCACCCAAATCAAACTGATTTTTATTTCCATCTTCATGTCATCTTCCTGGTTAAAGGGGGTTGCATTAAAGTGTACTTACGTGAAATCTATGCGCCGCACCTGCGCAGAAAACGTGGGTTCCTCTCGGTTATTGGTGGATAAAACGTGGTGAGCACGCAAAATTCCAGCCCTTTTCTTCACCTTCCTTTCTAGATGCTAGCAGTTTTGCTAGTTGCTGCAGTCATTTCTACCTAGAGCTGGTCTAAAGAACATGCAGGGTAGGTAGTTGCGAGACGGTCCCAAGGTGCGGGTAAGAAGGCTGCAGTAGGGTTCCGGGGTTCCGGAAGACGGCCCGACTGAAAGCGTTGAAATCAAACGCGAATTATTACCCGATTTAGTGAACAGTCCAGGATGCCCAAGTAGTAGCTATCCGTCCCTTTTCCTCTCTGTTAAATGTCCAATGTAATACCTTTGAAACGGTAACTAAGAAGCTTCTTCGGGAAGCCGAGACCCTAGATGCCGTGCCTTAGTAACGTTGCTGGATAACAGAGCTATTAAGTAGACCCCCACGTGATATCAGCAAAAAGGGGCTCGCTTAGCAACCACAAGGCAGCCATGCCCCTTTGCTCAGCTTTGCTTTTCTTGGCAACGACGATCATGCGGCTGAAGAATAACGTGGCTGAAATGATTTGCGTAACTCCGTACAACATACGAGCTTGCTGATTTGTCGTACCTCCGGATTTCATAACGATTGGCTCTGGGCAGAGTATCACTACACCCAAAAAACCTGCTTACGCTTATGAGTGCTTGTGTCACCCAACAGGGCTTTCCTACTGTGCCTCAATCCGGAGTCTCTTGGGTTCGCTGAACTTTTGCCGATCTTTCCGGAGCCCAGGGAAGTAATCTTTCACGAGCTTAATTCCACACAAGTCATGCGGCCTCCGAAGAGTGAAATTGGGCGGTCAGCACCCAACTCCACACCCCTTTCAGTTGGGTGGCTTGCGGTGTGCGACGCATTATTTCGCGCCGCTCGTATTTTCCCCAGAGATACGCTCTGAATGTCTTCGAAATGCAAGCCTGGTCCAATAGAATGAAGCTAAGCTGACGTACAATGCTAGTTCAATGGACTTTTCAGCTAGAGCCTCGAAGAGTCTTAGAAAAAGTATATAAAGGTAAGGACCCTTCGTCCCTTTAGACAGCACCACCAGGCGCTATCATTTTCTTGCACTTTACCAAATCACGAATACATCTGCTGGGATGTATTCCACATCACTTCTTCAGGCGTCTCTCGGCGCCATCTTGGGCTTGGTCGCCGTCAACGCTTCTCCTAATCATATTCATTCTCGCAACGATGTTCTCGGTTGCCTCGATAAATGTCGGGTACCATACGTCACCAGTAGCTCTGCTAACTGGACCGACTTTCAAACTCCCTTCAACCTTCGATTATCTTATGAGCCTGTTGCCATTACTATCCCTGAAAACGAGGATCAAGTTGGCCAATCAGTCACTTGTGCCGCTGCGGCTGGTTTGAAGGTACAGCCAAAGTCTGGTGGTCACTCATACGCTAGTTACTCCAGTGGTGGCCAGGATGGGAGCTTGATCGTCGATCTCGAAAAGTTTGGGGAAATCACAGTTGACCAAAGTATGAGGCATTTTGCAATGTTAGTGTTTTGAATATCTCACTAATGAAACACAGAAACTTTCATTGCCAAAGTTGGAGGTGGTCAACGCCTGGGTAACCTTGCTGAGGGTATTTTCAAGCAAGGCAAGCGTGCTTTGCCGCACGGAACCTGCAGCGGTGTCGGTGTTGGCGGCCATGCTCTCCACGGAGGCTACGGCTACGACTCCAGATTGTGGGGCCTAGCTCTTGATCACATTGTCGGACTTGATGTGGTACTTTCAAATGGCAGTAAAGTTTACACCGACCACAAGTCCTACCCAGACCTGTTCTACGCCATGAGGGGAGCCGGAGAGAGTTTCGGCATTGCTACTCACTTCTATTTCCAGACCGAGGAGGCGCCTAAGAATGTGCTCTACTTTGTCTCGGATCTCGCGGCTCAGGAGAAGGACACTGGCTCCAAGAAAGCTGTTGATGCGCTTGCGGAAGGATTCGAGAAACTCCAAGAGTTCTCAATCAGCTCACCGCTTCTGACACCCAATATCACCTTTGGCACCTTCATTGACAGCAACGGAACTTTCATCCTTCGTGGCTGGTGCATGGACTGTGATAAAGCCGCATTCGAGGCTACTATCCTCCCTGCGATGGTAGCTGGATTCCCAGTCCACACAGATACCATACAGGACTTAGACTGGATTAGCGCCTTGGAAGCACTTGCAGACCCAGATCCTCTCAATCTCCCACTCGGGCACAGTTATCATAATCACGATACCTTCTACGCCAAGTCTCTTGTCACCAGAGAATCCATCCCGTTGACCAACGCCGCGTTGAAGGCTTACTTCCAAGAAGTGCTCGACCACCAACACCAGGGACCCTTTTTTAGCATCATAAATATCTACGGCGGCCCCGGTTCTGCCATCAACGCCGTCTCAAAGGACGAGTCTGCTTACTCTGACCGTGATGCCTTATGGGTGTTCCAAAATTACGGAAACACCGCGACCACGCTCCCGCCTTACGATCCTGCGACTACCAAAATCGTCGATGCGCTCAATGACGTGGTGGTGAATGCTCAGCCTGACGGCGATTTTACTATGTATTTGAACTATATTGATCCGGATTTGAATGCGATGACTGCGGCCGAAGAATACTATGGTGCGACGACTTACAACAAATTGTTGTTGCTGAAGAAAGAGTATGATCCAGGGTTTGTGTTTTGGAACCCGCAATCGGTTGGAAATTCGATTGCTTTGTAGATTTAATTGATTTTTTGAATCTTGGACGGCGTAGGAGTTTGATGGGTTCTCGGACGTACATCTTGAATGGGAGGGCAATATAGGATATAGTCGTTAATTGGGTAGTGTAGACCAAAAAGTGGCACTGATTATTGCGTGTTGGAATATTCCACTCGGCCTGGGACATTCAAATTAGTGCTGCTTTTTTGCCAGGATCAGCATTAAAAATCAACAGGTAGCTTAATACTTCGAATCTGACCTTCTCTGTTTCTGGTGCATGCCGTCTGCTCTTACCCCTAGTCTTCCGAATTGCCCTTGCATGTTCACAGGAATTTGAAATTTATATTAACACTTATTTCATCTTTCGGACTGGATCCAGGTGCTTTGGAGAAGTATAAATAATGGGAGCAAAAATAGAGAGAAAGATTCAATTGGTTTCTTTCCCTCCCGTGACCACCAAACGCGACCATATTGTCTACCACTAGGCCTCACTTCTCTGAAGTCCCTCCAAGTTCATCTCCTCAAATTCCATTCGAAACTCCTCAAGCCCTAAGATCAATTCACTTCGCCCAGTGATAAATTCCCTCTGGACCCTCCTTGCAAAAACCCAGTTTAATCTCATTGTTGAGCACAAACAGGCATTGCTCACGCGTGGTGGCCAGATACTCCTTCGTGAGGCCGAAGATGAAGCTTTCTTGGGTATGAGTGAGGCCTTTGTATTTACCAGCGGTAGACGCGGCAGCTGGGTTACTGCGCAGCGGGTCGACGTGGCCGTTTGGGAGGCCGGTTGAAGATGAGGGATTGGGCGGCATGATTGGAGCTGCGGATCTTCCTTTATTGGAGTCGAGAAAGAGGATTTTGTTGATTTTTGTTGGGTTGCTAAGGCTAAAAGAGTTAGTAGATGGGGATTGTCCTTGGATCTTTGGACTTACCAGCCCTCGGAGTCGATGATCCTAACAGTTCTGGACGTGGAACTTAGGCTTTTACTTTTATGTTCAGATATGCCTGATCAAACATCCATTTTAGATCAAGGCCAAGAAAATTCCATCGAATGAATGTTGTACACTGACCGTGTGAATTCATTTATTCAATGGAATGTAACGACTCCTTTTCGCGTATTTATTCATAAATATTTTGAATGTGCCACAAAACGACGAATATCTCAGCAAAACGTCAGAACGCGTGCATGATGCCCCTGACGAGAGCCGTCAGGGCTGGCCTTCAGACTTGTTCAATGATGATGCTCCAGGTATGTTGGAGAATAACATCGCAAGTTCATCGCTCAGATTGGATTAGAGAATAAATGTAGTCAAATCTCGAACACAATTCTCTCAACGGGCAATAAAGGTGACTCTGAACTTATGAAATTAATATATCTAAACTCCATGAAATGCTACCTCAAACAACGCCTACTTATGCAACTAACTAGAAGAATCCGCAACCTCTGCAAACCATTGTCTCAAAAGTGTCGCCAAAACGCCCGGCAACTCCTTAACGTCACTGACTACAACATAATACTGGAACGGAAATGTATCCAAGTACCTCTCCATTACCCAACGACCATCAACCATTTTTGCTTGGGGCAGGTTCATCACACTCTGCCCTGGCTTCTTAGTCGTCAAATCATCAACAATGACAAACACCATCATGATTCGCTCCTCCAATGCCTCTCTCAATAGACGACGAATGGCATCATGCTCAGAAGAATCGCACACACCATCAGATATAATAAGCTCCATCTGCCAAAGATCCGCATTACTGCTCTTTTGTCTCGCTGCCCTGAAAAGCTCAATGCTTTCCCTCACAAGTCTCGTAACGTCAGTCCGACTCTGCTCAAAGCCAAAGTTCTGGAAAATCTTCGGACCTGCGTCAGAGGAAAACGGCGTGTCGAAATCATGCGCCACTTTAACATCATCACCAAAGCCGACAACGCAAATCTCGCCCACTTCAAGCATACTCAAAGACTTCGAGACCATGACGAGCGTCTCGAAGGCCAGTGATCCGCTCTTGGACTCACCCATACTCTTGCTGTCGTCTACGGCGAGCATGATTTGGTAGTTGCGCTTACTTGGCACACTGCGTCGCATCCAGATCTTGTCTCGCTTGTATTGGGATGCGATGTAAGGGATGATGCGTTTGATATTGAGCCGCTTCCCGGTGCGAAAGTCGCCGCGCATTTTGGTAGCAAGAGTTGGCGCGAGGATGAGGCGGAGCTGTTCCGTTAAGGAGAGTGAAAGATCGCGGGTCTTGGATTCGTAGTGTGTCCATTGTTCGCGAGCGTCGGCTGCTGAGCGTGGTGAAATGATGTCGAGGTGGGTGGATTCGAGCTGGTTGTCGACTTCTTCGACTTCCTCTTCTAGATCGTCCTGGGGTTGAATGCGCTGCTCTTCGGGCGACGAGTCGCGATCTTCTTTGGCTTGTTGGATCATTGCACCTGCTCGGCCTTCGAAAACGTCTGATGGCTCTTGGGGCGTTGAAGGCTCGGGCTCTTCGACATCCATTATATCATGGTCTACGTCGTCCTTCTCGACCTCGTCCGGCTGGAACTGTTCTGGCATCTCCTTGCTCTCAGAGTCGATCGCCATGGACTCATCGAGAGCGTGGGCTTGTTCCTCGGTAGCTGTGCCCAGAGCTTGTGCATCTGCTTGCGCGTCTTCATCTTGCAAATGCTGGAACTCGTTGTTTTCCGTATTGACATCGATATTTTGCTCTTCCTTCTGCTCAGCGGGCTCTCGAATTTTGGTCTGCTGTCGGTGCCATCTCTCCAGTGCTTCACCGAGTTTCTTGAATGGCTGAGCTTCAGTGCTATCTTGCGTCTCGTCCATGGAGTCTTGAGGAGCTTCGCCGTTTGCTTGTCGGCCTTTCTCGCCATCTTCGGGTGCAGCGTCTTTTTGTTCGGATGAATCGCCACCTCGACCGCCATCCTCTCTTTGGGCTTTGTTGGCAGATTCGGTTCGATCCGCAGCATTCTCATCTTGATCTTCGCCAACGCCTTGGACATCGCTTGGGACAGCATCAGCATCTGCATTGGCCTCGTCATTTCGGTCGCGGAGAAGGCCATCTTGATCATCTGGTTGCTGTTCTGGTTCTGGCTCGTCGGTCTTCTCGCCAGCCTCCTCGGTTTTATCGCCGTCTGGTTGCTCTTCGTCGATGTCAGCGATTTCCATATCAGAGCCAATCTCTTGATCTTCTTGTTGGTCCATATTCTCCGCGCCTTCTTGCTCCTGGCCTTCATTTGTAACATCGTCTTCTCGCCCATCCTGTTCAATATCCGAGAGATCATTCATGCCATCGTCGCTTCCCGAAGCATCGCCCTCCTCTTCGTCTCCGTCTCCATCCAATTCCATATCATCGGGTAAATCAAGAGCTTCCCCTTCTTGCGCATGCGGGTCGTGCTTCTCGACTTCATCTTGCTTAATCTCTTCGCCCTGCTCAGCACCATCCATCTCCTCTTCCTCATCGCCCTCATCTCCATCACCACCCTGCTTATCATTCTCCTGCGCAGCAACCTGCTCATCTTTGTTCTGCTTTCCCTTCGAATCATCGCCCTCCTGATCTTTCTCAGCTTGCTCTCCATCTCCATCCCACATCTTCTCATCAACAGCAGTAGGATCCAAATCGTCCACATCCCCAGCCTCTTCATCCATCTCATCTGCATTACCCTCCCCATCAGACCCGCCATCTTCAGAACCTTTGTCCTCACCCTCTCCCATCTCGCCCTCCATATCTCCATCTGCCATATCAACTGCATCTTTTTCGTCCTCAATCTCGTTCTTATCGCCAGTATTGGGCTCTTGCGCGAGCTCATCAAGATTGTCGTCGTCTTGGATATCCTTGCTGATATCTTCTGCTCCTTCTCCCTCGCCTAGGCCAGTGCCGCCTTCGAGTTTCTCAGTCTGGCCATCTTGTGCATCGGACTTCTCAGACGGTGTGCAGAATCCTTGAGTTGCGATCTGGACGAAGGTCTTCGTGAGGATGTAGGAAGTCTTACAAGTGGCACGGTGTAGCTGTGCGTATCGGATGACGGATTGCTGAAGGATGCTGAAGTACTGTTGGAAGATAGGCAAGGCGACGGCGAAGATTGCTCCGGCTGCGTTACTTGTCTTCGAATCCTCGAGTTCGAGGCAGCGGAGGATATCGAATGCTTCGTTGATTTGCGAGATGATATTGTCAGAGTGAAGTGATTTGATACCGTTGGCAAGAGAGAGGTCATTCTTGACAAGCCAGCTGGGGTCTTCGGTTGAAGAAGGAATTTCGCTGATGGCTTTTTGGTACTTCTCAATCGCAACAAGGATTCCGTCACAGATTGTAGATAGCTTGCTGTCTAGGTCCGTGACAGTCCTAGTCGAGGTGTTTGGAGCTACGGTGTCAGAGTACATTTCGGTCCATGGTATGACCTGACTGATGATGAAGCTCAAGTCGGGTCGGCTCTCGATCAGCGATCGCAACTCAGTCGCAAGCTGTTGAGAGGAACTGGTGATAGATTGCTCGAGGACCATACGTCCAGTGGATTTAATCCATTTCGGGACGGATTGCAGGGAGTCCCATTCTGTAGAGAAATTGTCGAATTTATCCTTCCACGACAGCACGGCGTTCTGAACATCTTTTGAATCGATCTTCCCGAGCTTGGAATGAATTTTGATGAGGTCTAATCCAACACTGAGAATACTTGGCAGCCATCGGAGAACCTTCTCATGGTTGGTAGTTGCTCCAGCGCGTCTTAGTTCATATTTGTTGGGAGCCCAAAGACCTTTCACCATATAAATGCTGACCTCGAGCTGTGACAATTTTGAAGAAGCGCCGGAAAGCGTAGTATGTTGTGCCAACAGCGTCTGCAGGATTCCTTCAAGAAATCCACTGCTTCTTGCGACCTCGGCACTGCTCAAATCTTCCGAGTGCTTCTGTGCAGCGTCTCTGGCACGTGGAGCAAGATCGATGGATTTATGGAAGTAATACTCGAGGCCAGGAAGGTCAAGATGCGAGCGTGAGACAAGATATTCGACGTTTGCTATCGAGACAGAGAGCGAGTCTTGCCTGGCCAAAGTATCGGCGCTGAGATTGTACTTGATTCCCATCTGGCGAAGCTCTTTGAGGGTATCGGCGAAGAGCTTGCGCTTTCTAGTCTTGAGATGCTTGACTGTAACTTTGTTCTCTTCGTCCAAGACCGACGGGGTTGCTTTCTGCAGTTCCGCAGTCGTGGCAATGATGTTACCGAGGAAAGAGTCAAGGTATGAAGATCCATCTATTGCAGAGTCTGGAAGTTGGCCAGCTTCGGTCATCATGCTGACAGTCTGGGAGATATTGATAAATCTCTTGCTCTTCTGGGACCAGTTCGGAACAGATACCTCACACAAGGCCAAGGCAGATCGATCCACCGTTGGAGGCAGCACTGGTGGAGTATACGTATTTTGAACTTCAGGAAGGGTTTCATCTGGTATGCCTTGATTGATAATAAATTCCATCGGCTGTCCAAGAAGAGCTCTAAACTTTCGAACAATCTTGAAGAGCTGGTGGTGGGATCTCTTCGCGCTGTCCTTGAGCGCCACGATATTCGTATCCTTCCAACTCGCCAGTAACACTGTATCCTTCATCTTCTTTTCTAGTGGTGCGCGGCCCCTCTTCAGACTTTCTAGGGCTGGCCTCTCGTACCGAGCATAGAGCGAGATGAAGTTCGACAGTGCACTATGGATCACAGCCATCGACGGTTCGTCAACCATGATGAGTTCGAGATGTTTCTGAAGCTGCTTGAGCAGTTGAAGTTGTTCGACAAACTGACCAACGACCGCGGTTTTGAAGTAAGCCTCGAGATCTCCGAGCAATCGTCGGGCATATTTCTTCAGCTCCTCCGTGTCCTTTGATATTCCCAGCGGGGCTGCAATGATGATCTGGTACGCAAAGAACCACCAAGCTCTGGCAGCCTCCTCGCACTTCTTGGTCTCCATATCAAACAGCTTCGCCCATGTAGAGAGCTCCAGGCGTCGCCAGCTAATAATTGTCGATGTCAAGTTGTCATACTGCGGGAGCGCAGAGTTCACGCGACTAGCCCAGCCTCCATTTTGCCATTCATACATGAACTCGTGGACTTTCTCGACTTTGGTGATGATCTTTGCAAGGGGATCAATGTGGCGGAAATTCAACAGGTCGCGACAGGAAGTCAATACGTCTGCCAGAGTTTGCATGTGGGAAATCTCGTCGACTGCTTGGAGTTCCCGGAAACGGGTCTGAATTTGGTGGACAAGGGTGACGAGCTTCCGAGCCTCTGGTAAATTGGCGTCGGTGTAGAAGTTGTACGATTCCGGGAGTGTCGCAGAAGGGCTTAGTGCCTCGATTTGATCGTTCAGAAGCAATAGAGTTCCAGGAAGAAGCGAGGCTGTCATGTTTCGCTGGATAGGCTGCAGCCCATCTTCGGCGCGTAGGCTGATTTGTTTCGACATCTGGCGAATAAGTGCCATGATACTGCCCGATGGAGTTTCTCCACCAAGGAAGATATTTGCGTGGATCCGAGAAATTGAAACGGCTGTATCTCGAACGATGCTAGAAGACGAGACACCGTTTGGCATGCTTGATGATTCTTCGTCGTAGGCAGGGAAGAGGTCGTTGAACTTCTCTTCATCGACCTCATCTTCATCCTCAGCACTTCCTCGGAAACGATACAGGCCCGAGTTAGACTCGGCCTCGGCACGATCAGCTTTCAAGCGCTCTTCCCATTGCGTGAAACATTCGTGGAAAGTTTTGAGAAGTGCATCTCGTTGAGACTTGTTGAATGAGGATAGCTTCTCCACAGTGGTGGTGGTTTCTGCCAATGCCAAGAATTCCATTGGCTGTTGAGAGATGTTCTCGCTGTCGATGGATGTAGGACCACCACCGAGGAAAGGCGTCATCGATATGAGCGCATTTGAAGTATCATCGGACTTGTTTGCGATAGAAGTAGCCATCGTAAGGCCGATCTGCAAGCATCGAAGTATGCTAATAACAGGGGTGGTAATGTCGCTGTAAGCTGAAAAGCCTGATACATGGCGGATGATTTGGGTCACGTTATTTTGTAGTAGCTTGATATCATTGAGGCTCTGATCATCACCACTGGTAAAATATCCCATGAGGATCTGTCGAAGATCTGACTTGACAACTGTCTTGAGAAGGGCAGCAAAGAAACCTTGAAGTTGATCCAGCTCGGAGACTTCTGGACGATAGATTTCTTGTTGGAGAGCAGGCGGCTCACCCAACTCTTTGATGTCACCCTCTAGAAGCTGGCATCGAAGATTCGAATCCTGACCGGAGAAGATATTCTCGAATTGTCGAAGAGCAGACAGCTTCTGAAGGAGCAGATCACGGGTTTTCTGGTGGCGCTCTCGTTCAAGACGCTGTCTCTTGTCTGGGTCAAAGGCACGGTCAGGAACGTAGAGCGTGATACAGCCGACTGCGAATTGCACCCATGCAAGTGCTGAGCATTGCATTGCGTAGTGTGGTGCTGATAGTGCCGCTGCGATACACGCCGATGCCGGACCAAAGCTGTTTGAAAGTACATTGCAAAGATGGGGTGAGAGATCAGCGATTGGCAGCGCGGGTGCTCGTCTAGCGACAAGGGAAATGGTTTCATCAAGAGTTCCAGTCCCCGCAGGTGTCTGTTTCCTGACAACTCGGCTCCAAGCGTCGTACTCTGCGGCAAACACTTCATCATGAGTAGCAATGATGCTAGTGATCATACCTGAAAGGACACCATTCAGATCTGGGAGCTGGTCCCGGCAAATGGTGGCGCTTGACTTGGCAATCTTGCCACCCATAATCGGCAGCTCAGTCTCCAACAGCCTTAGAGATCCCAAGTGGACCTCGCCAGCGCCATTTAGTTTGCGTAACAGCGAAGCAGAGAAATTATCCGAGACAAGTGGTAATTGTTCCCCACGACCCCACAGATAGTCGATTGTCTGCAACGGGCGGGACGCAGATGTTGAGGTAGCCAGGCGCATTTCCAATTTTGTGGAGTGATTCGCGAGCACGATCGTATCAATATTTGCAGTTAGATCAATAGCTTCTCCGGATCGCAAGTTCTCCGATGTTTGGAATTGTAGCAAAGCCTCGAATTCAGACGCAATGAAAGGTGTGACAGTTGTATCTTCATTCTCGCCGCTCTCATTTGCATTCTCATTGCCTATGCTAGCTTCGAGGTTTCCAAGTTCTGTGTCAAGCGTCTTAATCAGAGATGTACCATCGACGTCCGTTGTGAGTAGAAGACGATACGCCTTGACAAGGGAGCTCATGATGCCACCGAGTTCAGAAATTGAGATTGATGTCTTCCATCGAAGAGCGTCAAATCGTTGAGCCAATTTGTCCATTTGTCCAAGAGTCACCATGACTCGCAAGTTCGGGATGACCACAGGTCGTAGTTGCTTCCAAAGTATCTCCATACTAAGGCCGGTCGTCAACTTGAAGCCGGAACGGAAATCACTGCTCAGGCTTTGCTGGAATGCGGCAACCACCTGCTGCGCATTTTGGGTACTCTGAGCAAGACCATTGAGAAGATCTGTACCAATGGCTAGATGAGCCTGGAAAGTTGCTTCCTCGAATTTGGCGGAGGTTGCAAGCCGATACGTATCCCACCAATATTGTAACAAGGCAAATATGGCTTGCTTGCGGGACTTCCAGTGCTCGCTGCTGTCCACGTTGCTCTGCAAGTACGACTTCAGAACAACCAGACAATTCGAAAGGAAAGTCGAGACATTAACTGTCGAGTCCTTGGCGACAGCAGGAACGCGGCCCCGGACCAAAGATCTCTGCAACCGGTTCATCTTGCTTGGCTTTAGCGTCTCTAGCCCAGTTTCTTGGCTGCCCTGCACTTCCATAGCGGCGCTGATTTCGATCAGGAATTCGAAGCATGCGGCGAGCCAATAGACCCGGTCACCAGATTGCTGAAGTAATGGAACCAAAGGCGAGTTCTGGAGAGGATGAATGATCTAAAATTTGAATTAAACCTATCAGTACATTTGTGTATAAAACGAACGGCACGGTCACTAACCTGTGCATCTCTGAAGCCTTCAGGCAACGCGGTCTTCTGAGTTAATGTGTTTAACATTTCTCCGATCGCTGTTCTGAGACTTTGGTTGTCTGACGATTGATACATCTCAGTGTAGGTTTGGCATATCCTGGAGAATCGTGCAGCTGTGGCAGGGTCCTGCTGAGCGGCGAAGCGAGGCAGAAGGGCCATATCGGACCAGGCGAGGTTGTCTAATGCGGCATGTTGCAACATCTCAGCTTGTTCAGGTTCAGAGCACTTGGATTCCAGAACCTTAGATAGCGCTTGGTATCTCAGCATAGCCGATTCAGGCTTCACAAATGATACTTCCACTTCAGTGGCGAGCGGCTCCAGGAAAATCTCAATAGCACGATTTCTCATAGCCCTCGAAAGCTCACCAAATCTCGCATCCATTGTCAAGAAGAGTCGGAACTCAGGATGGGGTCGGACGATCTTTGGCTCGCCATCTGGACCGCAGTGTTCATTGATACTCAGAAAGCCATTTGGCTCGAGGAGAGAGTTCAATCTATCGAGGACAGATGCACTGCAGAGGTTAGCATTGTCGAGAACCAGCCACTTGCCCTGTTCTAATGCTTTGACCAAGACGCCGTCTACCCATTCGAAGCGCGCGTTTTCGAGCGTCATGGACGTCTCAGCGAAACGTTGGCACGTGTTGGTAAGATTCTCAAACTCAGGCAGAGATGTCGTGGTATGTAGTGTTTGGAGGTGCTTGGCCAATGTGGAGAAAGCCGATGAGGAAGTATCTTGATCTCTGAGATGGCCTAGAAGAGATATCGCTTCGGCTGGGACTTGGGCTGGCAAAGAGGTCAGAACTCTGCTGTTGATGAAATCGGCCAGCTGTTCTAAGAAAGCACTGGCGGCTCGTTGAGGGTCGACTTGTTCGAATCCCCCAACGAGATCCATAGTATCGATGTCGGCGTTGAGAGGAAACACAACAAGCGATTTTCCACCCGCTGCCGCAACGTGCTGCAACAGTGCTGTCTTGCCAGACCCGGATGGCCCGACTAAAATGCAGGGTAGATTTTGTTGAACACATGTCATGACAGATTCCAACTCGGGCAGACGTGCGATGGGCTCGATCGATGGGAATGGAAGTCGTTGGACTAAGGGATCTCGCGGCAAGTGAGCAAGGGCAACTTGGTAAGCTGCTGGGCTTAGATTGTGGAAGAAATGACGGAATGGGACATCGGATCCAAAGGCCTGTGCAAAGATTCGGTCGATCTCTTGTCTATCTCGAGGAGATCTGAATCTCTGTCGGAAGATCAAATTCAAGAAATCTGACGGGGTGGCAGCCGCGAGAAGAGGGGCGGTGGATGTGAGTAGCTGGAGCCAACGAAGAATATCACGCAAATTGAACTCCCACGGTCCGCCTTGCGAGCCGAACCTTCGTTTGTGAACAACTTCCTGTTCAAGCTGCGATACAAAAGTGATGATGGTTGTGATAAGTTCATCCGAAACATCTCGAAAATTGTGCTTGCAAATTAGCTGGAGGTCCTCGTTCCTAAACACGTCAGCATAGACAACTGTAAATCGATTAACAAAGGAGCTTGGCAGTCCTTTTCGGCCACCACCTTGGTGGTGAGGATTTTGGGCGGCGAAGACCGAGAAGTCGGGATGGCATTTGAATTTTAAATTGAGCTCGGAGATAAACACTTCGCCACGGTGATCGAGACAAGCGTTCAGGCCTTCCAGGACAGACTGAGAAGCGAGATTCATCTCGTCAAGTAGTACCCACTCTCCACGTTGCATTGCCTGAAGAAATGGTGCGTCACGCCACGCGAAGTGACCGGCCTCGGCTCCCTCGACTGGCACATCTGATCCAAAGAGGTCCATTAAGTCTGTCTGTTCCGAGAGGTTGATTCGAGTGAGCGGCCTATTGCATGCGCGCGCTAGAGCAGCAATCAAAGTGGTCTTACCCACACCGGGACTACCTTCGATGAGAATGGGTTTCTTGACTTGAAGGGCACGAAGAACACGCATGGCATTAAGCTTGGTCGTTGGGGCTTCAAATGCAAATCCAGGATCTGTGTTTGAGCCCGCTTGCTTGGGAATTGAGAACTCGCCGATCGTGAATAGCTGGTCACCGTTCACTAATTGCACTGGTCTTGAATAGATAGCTCCCACATCGTGTTGCAAAAGATTTCCGAGCTCCTGTAAACATTTCGCTCGCTCTTCTCGAATGCTTTCGGGATTGATAGCCAGTAGAGCAGCTGGATTGGCACCAAGAGTATCGATGTATACCATAGAAGCACCATGAAGCACGGCAAAGTATGGATCAGAGGCATTGCACCGGTTCATGAATTTGACCCATGCCAATACATCTCGGACGGAGATTGAAGTTGACGCAGTAGAACGGTAAGTTTGTCCAAACCACTCCGCAAAATGAACCATGGCTTTCGAGAATTTCTTGAATGGCTGATCAAGCTTAGCCTCCACAATCTGCAGCACATCTTCGTGTTCCGACAGAGATGGTACCCAGATCTCCGTGAAACGATTTCTCAACGCAGGTGATAGTTCTCGTTTTCCATAATCTCCACCTGGATTCATAGTCGCGAAGAATTGGAAGCCATCTCTCGCCTTAACGAACGAATTATCGACGCCCTTTTCTGCAAGAAGGATTGTTCGCTGCGATTCTAAGACCGAGTTCAATCGTTCGAGAACAGAGTCATCCGCGAGGGAGATCTCATCCAGCAAGAAGAATTTACCGTCTCTCATTGCTTGTACAAGACTTCCGTCAGACCATTCAAAGAGTGCTTTGGCCTTAGTGAGATTTGTCTCAATCCGTTCCCGCAATGATTGCGGCACTTTCTCAAGATCTGACGCTGGTAATGATTTGTAGGAAGACACCAACGAATCAACATCATCATCAGCTTCTTGATCTCCTCGCTGGAAGACTTGAACGAGGTCGCTGCGTAATTGCTCCAATACGGAAGCGCGATTTCGAACTGGTCGTTGAGCACCGATAAGATCTCCAGTCTCGGTGTTCTGGTGGGCGTTGACGATGTGCAATTTTCCTCCTGATAATGCATCTGCCAGCATCTGGCAGACTGTTGTCTTGCCACACCCAGTCTCACCGACCAAGAGAACAGGCTCGTTGTGTCGAAGAGCTTGTGCGACGAGTACATACAATCTCCGCATAGCTTGAGTCCAGACGACGCCCTGGGTGTTAGACGTGGCATCGTATTGCTTGATTTCAGGAGAGAGGTTTGCATCATAGAGAGCGTTTGGATCCAACTTTACTTTGAAGACGCTTTCAATGACGCCCTTGACAGCGATTCGTTCTTCTGGGTTCCGCACTCTTTCGGCGAGGAGCATGTAGCCATCAGCAGCAATCTGCTCTCGAGTATCAGATGTCGCTCCACGCCCTGCCCATCTGAAAAGGTCTCTCAAAGTTGCGAAACTGTCCTTCTGCTCGAAGAATCTGTTGGCCTGTCGTAATCTCGAAAGGTCTTTATATACCGATACAATTCTCTTACAGTCTGATGGTGAGACATGCTGGCTTCGCTGTTGGAGAATGGTTTCTAGTTCATCCTCAGGTATATCGTCAAAATGCAATTCTAGGAACCGATTACGGAATGCCCGTGATAAAGTCTTGCGACCACCGTACAGACCAGGCGGATTTTGAGTGGCGAAAAGCATGAAGTTTTCGTGTGGGCGAACAATCTCTTGGGTCTCGGGAATTAAGAGCTCACGATTATCATCAAGAAGTCGATTAAGAGCTTCGAGTACGTCGGTCGGCGCCAAGTTGAGTTCATCGAGGACAATCCAGTGGCCTTTACGAAGGGCTTGAACAAGAAGACCTTCCTGGAAACGAAGTTGCCCATCCGTGCCGGAGACGTATGTACCAAGATACTCTTGCAGGTCGGTATGCTCATGATTGTTGATTCTTACGAACTTATTTCCGCTGAGTTTTGCCAAGTACTCAATCATACTCGTCTTTCCAGAAGAAGTTGGTCCTTGCACAAGCACGGGAAAGCGTCGGGTCGAGGTGGCCCGGACAAGATTGAGCATATTGCGCTCAACGAACGGAGTAATTATGTAATGAGCTTGCTCTTCCGGCTTCTCCATTCCTTGAAGCATCCAGTAATGGCGATCTTTCTTCCTGTTGTTGAATGGCACATACTGCTTGCCATCGGAAGGGTGCCGCGGTGTTTGGCCAAGAAGAGCCTTTTTCTTCTCGTCGCTCCCAAATAGATGGTGATCGATTAGCGGATCCAGCATCTTTTCAGATTCTCGATCAAGCAAGGTCAAGAAACCCATAGCAAAGCCTTCGTAGAGTGCCCTTCGTAGACCGTAAGATGGCGCGATCTCGGTGGCATAAGCCAGAACTCGGGTGAGGGTTCGCAAACTGAAATGGGGAACTTGGTTGGCACCGTCCACCAGGCGTTTCTCATCGGCGCGCTTTTTAGTGTCAAGGTATAGCCTCGCGACATTGTCGGCAGCTCGGTCATCGCTGCTACTTGTCCCCTTCAGATATGCCTTGATAACTGCTAGTAGATCATTCTTATCTCGATCTGGGCTTTCGACGTAGATTTCAGTAAATCGCGATCGAAGTCCCATCGGTAAGTCTCTTTTTCCAACGTCCGTCGCAGGATTCATAGCTCCAAATATGCGGAAGTTTGGATGCGCTTTTATCCTCTCGATTTCTCCGGTCTCCGAAAGAAGGATGGAGGGAGTACTCCCAGGGCCGCTGTGCAAGAGGTCTGCGATGCTTTCCAGGGTATCCGGAGATGCAAGATTGATTTCATCGAGCAGCACCCATTCACCATTACGCACTGCCTTCACAATGTTTCCCTCCACAAATGCGAACGCAAAGCCCTTTGAGCCCCCGGAAAGCTGGATGTCGAACTGATCCAGGCTTTTGGAGAATTCTTCCCATCGAGGCTTGAGGTGCAGTAACGATTGCAACCTGGATTCGGTCTTTCGACGCTTGGTAGGTTGCTCGGAAGTAGGCCGCCCATTTGTTTCCTCTTTCTTCCTCAGCTCTGAGATAATTCTTTCGAACATTTTCGGTGCCTCTCGCCAAAGCTTGGAGGCCTTGCTCCACTGACTCTTGGCTACAGACTTTGCAAGTGATTCGATATACTTTTGGTTCTTGGTTGCAGAGATTCCAGTAGCCGCAAAGAGCTCATCGAACTCATCTTTGAGCGGGACCGCAAGGCTTCTAACATTCACGGGTTTGAAGCCACCAAGCAAATCCCCTACTTCGCTTTGTTGGGACAAATTTACAGCCGTGAGCTTGAACCCAAGTGTATCTGCCAATTGCTGAATCACTGTCGTCTTCCCGATACCGGTTTCACCAACTAGTAGTACTGGTTCTGACATCTTGACAGCAACTCCCACTTGCTCAAGTAGTCGCTTTGCATGAGTGGTATTGGCGAATGGTCGCGCCTTCTTCACTGGCTTGGTGACTCGACCTGTACTTCGCTTGGACAGTCGAACCCGCCCAATCCGCAGTTCAGCTTCGAGATCTTCATATCTTCTTTCATGGGTCGTCAGAAAGTCGACGCGCTGTGGGTCAATATTCATTTTTTCGGCGATGGCCGTGATGAAAGTTTTGCGCGTCTCTTCCGTTTGAAGACTTCCAGCAAAGCAATCAATCGCCTCTAAGAACATCTCGTCCGTCGTCGTCTCTGTAATTGGCTCGTCGCCGGTCTTGGAGCCTGCCGTGACGAGAATGCTATCAAGTCTTCGACACCACTTTAACAGATCACGAGGGCTGATTGGACGGCCGAGAGAGGTTCTGCTTTTAGACGCAAATGATGACTTGTGAGACAGAGTGTAGAGATGATCATAGACACTGATAATGCCAGGCAGGAACTTGTGGAGGATAGGATGCGTGCCGTTAATTATTTCTCGGAATTCATCCTGGCTGGGCATCTGTACAGGAACGCGCTCCCAAAGTCTCGCTCCAAGCATATGTAATGCTGGAGGATTTTCTTGACCATTCACGCTAAGTGATGTTCGAATACTCGCAAGAAGTCTGAACCCTGCCCCCGCCTTGATTGTCTCGCTTCGGCTGGGAATTAGAAGTTCGCCACGCTCAATGAGAGGTAATATTACACTGATCACCTCATTCGGCGCTCGGTCGAGGTCTTCAATAAATACCCACCGGCCTTCCTTGACAGCAGTTGTCAAAACTCCAGGTCGCCATGTAAACGAGCCTGGTGTCGTGCCCGTAGCGTACATCCCAACGAGCATCTTGGCATCCGTCTGTTCGTTCAAGTGAAGTGAAACCATAGTTGAGTCTACACCGAGCTCGCGAGCAAAGTCGTTGACCAGAGATGTTTTTCCGGAGCCTGCGAGGCCATGGAGAAGGATCGGAGATGGTAAGAGGAGTGATTTCGCAAAGATTTCCATATTTCTTGAAGTAGTTGCAGTCTGAACCAGAGCAGAGGGTTGAGTGGGAGAACCATTAGGTCGAGGAAGTAATGTATTTCCACAGCATACAACCAGACTTGAAAGATTGCCCAAATGAAAAGCAGCAAGATCTGAAGATGTCTCCTTATTCGCTAGTATTTCCTTGTGTGCAGTTTCCAACCTCTTCTCCTCAAGAAGACTCAAGAAACCGTAATCGACTGGTCTACCATCATAATCTCCCATCACCGCATCTTGTCCCACATATTCCCCAATCATAGCCTCAAGCTTCAAATCGGACGCTGAACAAAGATGGCAGAATATTCGCACCGCAAGATACCGCACTCCTCGGTCGTCATGCTTGAACAAATCTTGAATGGCCCCTCCAAAGATTGTCCGCGAGAATGTATGCTTGTCGAAATTCAGCAGTCGGAATCCTGCGAGAAGTATTCTTTGCCACTCCAAAACTGACGATTGGGTTCCTTCCGATAAATTGCGTATCCTCGAGGTCTGCGGTGGCTTTCCATTGTCTGTAGAAGTAGTTTCGAGGTACCTTTCAAGGTATGTCGATAGATGCGGCGCAAGCGGCAGTATTCTCGCAAATCCCTCAATAATTTCATTTCTTTGACTTTGATCATTGCCTCCAACTATCCATCTGGCCGTCGAGTCTGCAAAAACTCCTCCGAACGTCGTGCAGAGTCTCAGTGTAAGTCTTGGTTGCAGCGCAACCTGGGCAAGTGTATCCAAGAACCGCGGGGTAGTTTGTATTCGTAGAATTTCTCGTATCTCGTCTGGCAGCTCTTCTGACCTTCGTAGAGCAGTTTGCCCATCTTCTGGGATATCTAATTCCATTTCGCGGAGTCTTGTCGTCGAATATCAGACCTGGAGGCGGTCTTGAAGAAATTCCAAAATTATTTTTTATCGCGATAAACTTTTTGGCGTCGAGACGTGCACGGGCCACCCAGCGCAGCTAGACTTTTCTCGTCGGGACAACTTCAAAGCTTCAACACACGACCTCCTTCTACCTCCTCTACAATACAATCCGCCACGATGTCAATGACTTGCCAGGCAGCAGCTCGAAGCTGCGTACGATCTCTCCGTTTACAAGCGCCACGGACATGTCTCGCGCAGGCACAGAGGAGGAGATGGGCGAGCACAGAAGCTGCGGCGTCGAATCCCAAGATCTCGGGGATTGTGGACCAGATCAGTCAATTGACGCTCTTGGAGACTGCGGATTTGGTGGCTAGCTTGAAGGTAGGTTCTGTTCTCTCTACGAAGTTCCAATGCTTGGTTTCAATGCTGACCTGCCGCCCAAAATAGAGCCGACTCAACATTCCGGATATGCCAATGGGTGGCTTCGCCGCTGGCCCAGCTGCACCTGCCGCCGCGCCAGTCGAAGAAGAGGAAGCTGCACCAGCTCAACAAGAGAAGACACTGTTCAACCTGAAGCTGGAGAGTTTCGATGCTAGCGCCAAGCCGAAGATCATCAAGGAGATTAAGAGCATGCTTGGACTGAGTTTGGTGGACAGCAAGAAGTTCGTGGAGAGTGCGCCGAAGATGATGAAGGAAGGTGTACCAAAGGATGAGGCAGAGAAGATTGTGGCTGCGCTGAAGGGACTTGGAGGGGTGGTTGTCATGGAATAGATGGCAAGGCTGTAGGATATAGTGGTGGCGACGAGGATTTGGATGTTGACAAAACACGAGGAGACATGTGTATTGATACTAGAGATGTGTACAAAATCAATTTCTCATTCAGTGCAATACAGTCGTTGATACAATAGCCAAATCAGGTGCCCAGGTGCCAACTGGTTTGCTGAGGCTGGTCACGTTTTTCAGTATCTGGTGGTTTGCAAATGCACCTGCGGAAAGTGCAAGGCTGCAGGTCAAACGCATCTCATCAACACTGTCCAGCATCTCCCCACCGCTTGAGTTTCACGGTGCTAACAATCAACCAGGAGCCGCAGGAAGGCCTCGATCAAAGCTTCAGACAGCATGGACCCAGCTAGTGCGATAGGCCTTGTGGCCAGTATTATCACCCTACTTGATTTGGCCAAACCGCTGGTAAGGCGACTTGGACCATCATCCCACAACAAAAAGGAGCTCAGTAGGATGATTCAAGTCCTCATTGCTTCGAAGCGTTCGTATGAGTCTCTACGCGAATTTTTCGAAGATGACAAACTGGAGTCGACCGTGTCTGAGTGCATTGCCGAGCCAGAGAGGCAATGTATAGAAGTTCTCACGTTCCTTAGAGAGAGGATGGAGAGGCAGGACTTTTTCGATCGGTACATTCTGGGTGCGAAATGGGACAAAAACCTTGACAGATGCGTGATGATACTCGAGAACGCGAAAGATATGTTTGATCAGGCAATCAAAATTGATCAATAGTACGTTAGCAATGCTTGAAAGATCTTCAATCAGCTGCTAATTCTGGGTGGTAGTCAGTCCTCTAGTAGGAGCCTTAAAATTGTGGAAAAACATGTCGAGATCTCAACAACTTACTTCAAAGCTATCACCAATTCCGAAGCTACTAATGCCGAAAGGCTCACTGGTATTGGAGCTCAAGCGCATGATCAGCATGCTGAGGCGAAGGAGTGGCATCACGAGCAGGTTGGAATGCTCGGGGAAGTCGCCGCAGTAATCACTACATGGACATGGAGAGACGAAATTCGAGACAAGGGTTGGTACACATTTCCGGTAATTGCTCTTACTCTACTGATACGAGGTAAAACAATCACAAGATAAAATAGTCCAGTGGCTGTGTAGTACAGACCCCACGATAAATCAAGAGGTAGCTGTCCAAAAGCACGAGCCTGCTACCGGCTCCTGGTTCACCACCAGCGACAAATACCAAGACTGGATAAAACAGGCACATTTTATATGGCTTCAAGGAATGTCAGGGTGTGGGAAAACCGTTCTTTGGTGTGTTAAGTTTCTTGTCTGTTAATGCTTATTGATGCTGCGCCAGATTTACAGATAATCACTAACGGAAGAAATTTCAGCTCCTCAGTCATTCAAGCCATTCAACAATACTGCGAAGGGGCCCCATACGTATCGTTAGCTTTCTTTTACTTCTCTTACACCGATATCGAGAAGCAGAAAGCATCCAATTTCATCAGATCCATTTTAGGCCAGTTTATCCATCAGAAGGGAAGGACGTCCGAAATCGTCAAGGCGCTCTTCAGGACATACAAACACGGCACACCTCCAACGAAAAAAATACTTTCAGTGCTCCAATCTGTTCTGGAGTTGCCCGGGGAGAATTTCCTTATTATCGATGCATTGGACGAGTGCCCCGTGCAAGCAAATGGACGAGATGAGCTGTGCAAATATTTGAAGTACCTTGCCAGTCTCAAAAGGCTCCACATCTTAGTCACAGGTCGTAAAAACCCCGATTTGGAGGAAGGACTACGTGGAATTGAAGGTCTCTTGCAAGTACCATTCAGCAATTCAATTGTTGATGCTGATATACGATTTTACGTCAATTCTCAACTGGACACGAATCCAAGATTTCGCAGCATGACATGGTTACCGAAAGTCAAGGGAGACATCCTGCGGGGTCTCGAAAGCGGATCGAAGGGAATGTGAGTACTATGGATCCTATCATAGTCTTGTGTGGATTTTCTGGCTCCAACGGCAGCGATTCTGTGCATACGAAATAATACTGATCAAATGACCAGGTTCCGGTGGGCCTTTTGCCAGCTCGAATCGATTAAAACTTGCCGCAACACTAGAGATGTCCACGATAAACTGAATAGTCTGCCTAAGGACCTGGATGAAACGTACTTGAGGATGCTCGAAGCAATTCCACGAGATGATCGAGAGACAGCAATCACTGCTTTGCAATGGCTTGCCTTTTCCAACCGTCCACTATACATCTCAGAGCTAGCAGAAGCGTCAGTCATGGACCCCGCCCAAGACCCCCCCTTTGATGGGGAGAATCGCTTTCAAGATCCGTTGCATATACTGAGGATCGTCTCAGACCTTGTTTCGGTTGACGATCAGAACGGTATGGTATCCTTCGGTCACTTCACCATAAAGGAGTATCTACTTTCTAATCGACTGCCCGAATCCGTTCGAGAGTTCGGAATTAGACCCCATCTTGGCCACAAATTTTTATTGAAAAGCTGTCTTCAATACAACTGTTATGTTCTTGACCGACTCGAGCGAAATATCTTTCCGCATGCCGATTATCCTCTATTATCATATTCTCGGGTAGAATGGTCAAAGCATACAAGCAAATGTGTTCTTGATACAGAGTGCAACGAGTTGATTTACAAAATATTATGCTCACGCGCAAGATATCTGTTATGGGGCTGGAGGCTGCCTGACGCAGGATTTGGGCTTATTCTGGCATTTTCTGAATGTCCTCTCTTTATTGCTGTCTTCCTTAATTTGTACGATGTCTGCTCTATGATGCTTGCGAAGGGAGCTGATCCAAACGAATTCCCCAACAATCGATATTTCGACAATTGTACTCTCATTGAACAGGCTTCACTGAATGGCAACGAAGCTATTGCAAGTCTTTTGATTGATGCCGGCTGTAATGTTAATCTGGGGGTGGATGATGTAGGCCAGCCGTGCATCTCGAAAGCGCTCCATCTTGCGGTTTGCGCTGGCAAGGCAGGCCTCGTACAGCTTCTTATGGACGCTGGCGCCGATACGGCATCATTCAACAATAGAGTTCTTATTGATGGGGATTTTACATCCGATTCTCCGCTTCAGATGGCGGCTGCTCGCAATAGATGGGATATCTTCAAGATATTATTGGGCTGTAGCCGAGACATGGATGGAAACTATGGCTATGCCTTTCGAGTCATCGCTGATACTCAAAATTGCGAAGTCTTAGCAGATCTAAAAGAACAAGGGAGTGTGGCGAACGCGGTCAAATGGGCGCTGATTGAAGACAGTCGCAAACCGAAGAGCTGGTGGAGCCTAACGGAGCCTTCCGTTCGAAAGAAAGTTAGGGCAGCCCTTGAACTAGGCTTCGATACCAACGGCTGTGACCGAAATGCCAAGACTGCGTTTCAACGAGTAGCGGCACTGGATCCCATCAAACACGCGCGAAAAATCAAACTTATGAAGCTACTCCTTGAGTATGGAGCAGATCCAAACATTCATTATGGAGGTGATCTGATACCTCCCCTCCAAATCATCTTGCTCAAGGAATGGAACTTCCACTCCAGCTGGGTAAGTACAAATATGCTTTCCTTCTTGTTCGGCCGGTCTTAGGCATCACCAACAATACTGGATTGTGTCGATATGTCTGAGTCATTACTATACATCCTTGAAACGCCTGGGCTTCTTATACAAGCTGACGGGCAGAGACAAGAAACATAGCTCTAGAAGAAATCAGATTCCTGCTAGAAAATGGGGCGCATGTACATCCTCCTGGAATCGAAGCCTGGTCCTCTGTCCAACGCATTTTACACATATTACCAACAAACGCCGTAAACACGGATCTCGTCCAACTGCTCCTACAACACGGCGCAAAGCTCGACCCTGTCCAATCCCCTGCAATATGCAGGGCATCTGAAGCAAAAGACCATCGGCTCCTTGCTCGATTATTGATACAAGCACATGAAGATGGTATAAAACTATTCACGAAGTACGGGAGATTTCCGCGGCTCTGTGGCCCTCATCCCGGGCTAAACAGGATGCCGAACGCGAACAAGCATATCACAGAGAAAGGCTATCTGCGATTTATCTTGGACTACACCGGAGCACCCTACGAGGGAAAAGACCGTCAGATAGTAGAAGTTCACCGACCATGAATTATCAAAGGCAGTCCAATTCTCGACAGAATGCGGGCTGAACATGCATATTTTGAACCTCACACCCAGATCGTCATTTCTCATCAAACTCCAACATCTAGCAACGCACACACAAGTCCCCCTAAACCGCGCCGAACTCTAGGTAAACCGCACATGAACCCCCCCGACCCCCTTAACACAGCTACCTTTTAAAATTCTCCTCCTCAACAGCATCCACCCGATCCTAAAACAAAATCTCAAACTCCCAGACACGACATCGATAACCCACGTGTCTCAGCCGAACCACGGAGTTCGTCGTCACAAAGTGAGGGGACGCGAGCAATAAGTTGGATGTGATATCAAACAGGGGATTTGCATGACGAGTATAGAAGGGTAAAAGTAGATGGAGGGTATAGAGAGATGGGGATTAATTGTAATGCTATAAAAGAGCGACTTTCGACAGGTGCGGAGTGAAGAGATGAATTTACGAGGCTAGGTATGGAGGCTGAAGGTAGAAAGGCTCATTTGAAGAACGGGGTTGACAGTACACGCAACAAGAAAGGCCAGAAACCCCATTGCAACCGGGAAACAAGCATCGAACCTCAATCTCCAAGGAATATCAGCATTTCATTTCTCCAGGCTGAAACCTCCTAGTTCAACGCATGCATTCTAATGTACACTTTCCCCACTCCCCTCCCCTACGAATCATCATCACCATCTAATAGTAATAATTCTCATCCGGCGTTCTACCCCTCATAAACTGCGGTTCGCTGCCCCTTACATAAATATCCTCAAACAGAATCTGCGGCGTCGCCTCGGGCGCCTCCATAGCCTCCGCCTCCGCAACCTCCTTATCAACCGCCGAGCGCGCATCCTTATCAATACCCTTGAGTTCCTCTTCCGTAGTGACGTTCCACTCTAGGAGTTTCTGCTTGAGGCCGGCGATGGGATCTTGGGTGCTGCGCATGCGTTGGATTTCCTCGCGCGTGCGGTAGGTGGTTCCGGGGTCCGACATGGAGTGTCCGCCGTAGCGGTAGGTTACGTACTCAAGGACCAGGGGGCCGTGGCCGGCGGTTGTGTATTCCTTTCCGTGCTTGACGGCGGCTTTGACGGCGAGGACGTCCATGCCGTTTACTTTTAGGCCGGGGATGTATTGGCCGCGCTTGTAGTAGTCGGTGAGGGCGGAGGAGCGGTTGGCTGCTGTGCCCATGCCGTATTTGTTGTCTGTGGAACGTTCGTCAGCATTACTTTATTTTGGATAGAGGAAAGGGGGAAAGGGAAGGGGATAACGCACTCTCGCAACCAAATAGAACAGGCAAGTTCCACAACTTCGCCATGTTGAACGCCTCAAACACCTGTCCCTGATTACTGGCTCCATCACCATAAAGCGCAACAGTCGTATTCTTATTGCCATTATACTTATGCGCAAACGCAAGACCAGCACCAACAGGAACCTGAGCACCGACAATGCCGTTTCCACCATAGAAGCCCTTAGCAAACATGTGCATAGAACCGCCCTTGCCGTACGCAATGCCGTCTCGGCGACCTAGGAGCTCCCCGATGATAGACTTGACGGAGGCGCCGCGCATGAGAGCGAAGCCGTGACAGCGGTAGGCGGTGATGACATCATCTTCTTTTGTGAGGGAGTGTTCGATACCGACGGCGACTGCTTCTTGACCGGTGGACAGATGGCAGAAACCGCGGATTTTCTTCTCTTTGTAGAGTCTGTCGGCGGCCATTTCCATGCGTCTGTGTTTCCCGTCAGCTCGAATTCCACTCATATCTTTTCGGGGATTTCGCGGAGAGTGTAGGCTTACCGGACAGAAACCATATCATAGTACATCTGCTTCAGCTCCTTCTTCGTCGTATCAAGCGTGTACGGCGGCGGGTCCAGCTCATACGTCTCAAAGCTCTCATCACTTAAATGAACCTGGAACGGCTTATCATCTTCCTAAAATCCCCACACAATCAGCACATCACTCTTCCCATTCACCCCCGAAATCCAATTGGGCTCGAACTCACAGTCGGCACAGCATCCTTATCGGCATGCGCGCTCGCGGCATCCGTCGTGACGGTTCTCTTGACCAAGGCTGTCCGGGAGAAAGCATTGCTGCGTAAGGGAGCCGTGCGGCTTGCCCTCAATGCTCGGGAGAACATTTTCGGAGGTGGGAGACGGAGGGTGGTGGTGTTGAGGTGTCGGGGAAAAAAGAATGGAAATCTCGAGCTTCAAGAGAGGGTCCGGCGTTCTGTCAAAATGTTGGCCGTCGTTGGGAGCTTGAAAAGTATCTAGCTAGATTGAGGTTAGCGGGATCTTTGAGCTCACTCAACACCCACGTGATCAGTCATCGCCTTATGTTCGCATTTTTTCTATGCTGTATGAGGGTATAATCAGGTAGAGGATATTAGCTCTTGGGTTTTAGACTTCACATATTTCAAGATACAGCATAGTGTCGAGAAGGGTTCACAAAATTACGACGTCCATGCAATCTCATCATTCTCAAGCGAATCTTCACCCCAACAGCTGCAATGACGGCTCATTTCTCTTAATTTCACTTGTCCGTCTGCTAAAAATCCCAACGCTAATGCAATTCCAAGTCATCCCAATTGATCCTATCCCGCTCCAATTCCTTTCTTTGCCTCCCCCAAAAAGCCGATTCCTATATGCTACTCCTCCCATGCAATCACACCAGACACGCCATCCTGTTACCCTCAATGACACTCTGTATCCGTCAACTTCCGTGGTATCTGAAAAATAATCATTCAAACGCCGACGATGCAAAGTGAGTACGAATATGAAAGAAACTAGGTCGGAGATATATCGCTGAGGTAGAGCCGTGGCCGCATGTGTTGCGGCATTAAACGGATGGGTGGTTGGAATGGTGCGTGGGGAATTCAATTCCCACCAGGTACATCCTGCGTGGGTAGAAGAGTACGCTGTGGAGACCACGCAGTGTAATCTGTTTACATGATCGCTACGCTGTATGGTGAAGATCAACTTTCACCAGTCGTAAGTCAATCAGTCCTCGTCGTGAAAGAAGGTTGGCCCAGTCGCCTGAGGTGGTGCGGTCGAAGGTCCGGCATCCGTCATGTCCACATCATCTTTCCCATATGCAGCGTCTTGGATGTGAAGTCCAGACATCGGTTGGTCCTGAGAATTCGCTGTCGATCGATACTCAAGAGCGCTGAGCGGCCTTGCCGGCGACGAGTGGACACGCTGGGCGAGTGACGTATCGTACAATTCTTCCGGTGGTGGAGAGAAGGACCAAACCTAGAAATGTGAGTGAGAAGTTACAACGAAAAAGTAATGGCAACATACCTCCATGATCGTCCGATTCGACCGGCTGGCCATAACAACACACTTCTCCTCCTCAAATGCCACCCTCCATACAGCCTCAGCAGGCTGAGTAAGTTCTCGGACCTGTTGGCCAGTCTTCAGATCCCAGACTTTGACTCTACCATCGCTACCGCCACTGACAACCCGAGTATCATCAAATTGCAAACTCGTCACACTGTTGTCATGAGCAGCCAATCTATGAATTGGTGCCATCTTCTCCAATGACCAGACTCTTACTGAACCATCGGATCCACCAGTCACGAGTGTGTTCCCGCGCATCTGAAGCTGGCCAACCAGGGAAGTGTGACCCTGAAGAATTGCTTGGCACGAGCTAAAACCCGTATTAGCGAAACATTCTGCGTTTATCATGCGCCACTTACCCATTATTAGGATCCCATATCCTAACACTCGTATCAAGACTCCCTGTTGCTATTCTCGTACCGTCAAACGCAATGGCGTAGATCTGCGAGAAATGACCAGAGAGCGTGCGGAGACACCTCCCTTCAGATATGCTCCATACCCTGGCGGTCGTGTCGTAACTGCCGGATACCACAATATCGCCCTTGATTTCCAGGCATCTGACGCTTGCCTGATGACCTACGAGAACGTTCTTGCAAAGTCCAGTCTTGATATCCCATACCCTGAGTGTCGTATCTCGTGATCCCGAAATTGCAGTATTGGCATCGGACATTTTCAAGCATCGCACTGTAGAAGTATGCCCTCGTAGGGTATGCAGGCTCTCGCTGTGGTCCAGTCAGTAAAAGGCTTTTAGAAATCCACGAATTGCTTACCCAGTAGCCATATTCCAGACTCGGACATCTCTATCACATCCTCCGCTAACAAGTGTATCTTCCCAAGGAACCATTGCCCAGACTCCCATCACATGTCCTTGTAATGTTTTCTGGTTACCGCCTTCCGTGTCGAATACATGAATCTTAGCATTATCCAGAGCCACCACAATATATTTCGATGTTAGATGTAAACTTGTGACCACGCCTTGATCTTGTGTAATATGCCGAGCAATATGTCGTCCACCGGTCTTCCATGCAGTCTCCACCAAATACCGCTGCTTGAAATGCGATTTGTACGATCTAATCTTTGGTCTCCTCAAGGCATTGGAGCTTGTAGCACTGTCGAAACTCTTCGAATTCCCAGGAATCTGAGGGGCCACCGGTGCCGCCCCGGGGTATGAGTATGCCGGCCCCCCTTCGACATCGAAGTATCCGTGAATTGGGTTGGGTGGTGGTCTTAATGAGGAAATTGGGGGTGTGCTGATATGTGCTTCCGACATCCTTCGTCCATAATCGTGTTTTGCACATAACTTCATCCACGTCACATCGTCAGCCAGGAGTTCTCTCCACCTTTGTGAAACTTGTGAAGCTCGAGCGAGGACTTTCGGGTCGTCGATAAAGGAGAGGATCTATTCCACAAATTAGCATTGGGACTACAAACATGATACCTAACTTACCCGTAAACATATTTCGTTTGGCAAGCTCGTGAAAGGATCTTTCTTGAGCAGAGGATCTATATATTGCCGCACAAAGCTGAGCTCCCGGCTATTGCAGATATTCAACAAATCTGCCAACAACCTCGTCCGTTCTGGATGCGAGCTATTATTGAAATGTACCCGCATATTCGACAAGTAGAAGTCCTCCTCGTCGCCTGCATTGCTCCAGTCTGGTTGTGGGTGATCTGGGCCCGGTGACGCTGCTGGAGTCGGGGGAGGAGGAGGATCATGGCTCGAATGTGTTGGGGAGTCTGGGTCCGCAGATGGAGTCGTCATGTTGGGCGTCGGTGGCCCTCGCGGTCTCGATTGCACGACTTTGTCGACGCGAGAAGGTAATCGCACATTATTCGTGTTGGTGTTGAGGGTCAGAGTTGCACGGGAAGTGGGAGAGAGATCGCCATCTTCGCTGCTGCAGACCATTGATGCCCTTCTTTCCGTCAGACTCAGCGGTCGGTAGCCCTCCATGGTGCCTGCGTATTCTATAGTTTATCGTTGGTTGTTTTGAGAAGGAAGGAGGGTCTGCGAAATGGCGGGGGCGGGTGGTCGAGGACAGGCCGATAGATGGCGTTGGTGCACACGTCTGGTTCTTGTGGAACCTTGTTAGAACAGCCGCGGGCCGGTCTAGTAGACGTCTCGATCATTAATATGTACAATCGGCAGACACGAGGGCAGGTGAATGCAGTTTTGCACCGCGGGATCTTCTGGCTTCGAGATGGGAGGAAAAGGGAGTGGTGAGAGAGGCGTCGTGCTACCACTGGGCGATCAGGAGTCTGCCGCATGCGAAATTCACGGGGCCGGAATGTCGAGACCAGAAATTATATATGGATGCAGACTGGACCATGCAACATTGTCCTCGATGGCCGTATATACCTTCTGCGGATGGCCTCTTTTTGCCCTCGTCGTCGCTGGCTCTGGGATGCGGATGGCTTGTTCAAAGTTCGAAGCAGCAGCAGCAGCACAGGAGGTCGACGTCGATCTTGGCTCTCGTCTCTCGTTCTTCTGAAAGTCTCAAGCGGCGGTGGAACGTTCAACCAGCAGCAGCCCAGCGTCCAGCATGCATGCGCTACAAGCCTACCAGGGTTGGTTGTACAGGGGTCAGCATCGGCAAGATGGGCTTATTGCAGGGGCGGCAGCGGTCTGGTCCTCCACTGAACAGCCAGTCAAAAGCCCCGGGCGTTTAAAAGTCGCCAGGAAGATGCGAATTTGCGGATGACTTGCAGCCCAAGAGCCAGACGCGGGAGAAGGCATGAAGCAACGGTGAGCAGAAAACTCTATCCATGGCGGTACGTATTTGATATTCCCATGCAGATGCTCATCCTTCTCGTCCATTTCATCCATCATCCAGACAAATCCATGCCTTTACAGTACGTGTTGCGTGCACGCGATGATGGATTTCGACCAGATGAAAACGAAAAGGGTCAGCTCCCATATGCATTCGCTCACCAAGTCCAAGACCGCAATAGCAGCCCATATTAAGCTTACCCACCAGCAATACTACGCCCTACGGAAGCCATCCCCTCCCGGTTCTAGGTACATCGGTACGGTACGGTAGAGCACGAAAAAGGCACAGTTTCCTATTAATATATTCTTATATCTTCCCAATCTCACTCTCATTCTCCTTAATTACACAATCCCCCTCTCAACGTCTGCATCCGGCAAACATCCTTCTGCAAATCACATCATGGCCCCTGGATCCACGTTTCGCCTCAATCCAGCGCCCACTCTCAGACTTTCATGAAGGAGGCACACATGACGTGCGACGCTCGCCAGTCAGACGAGATGCAGGGGCCGAACTCTGAGACGCGCCATCTTCTACACTGCCTCGTCGGTCCGTGACCTTCAATTTAGACTCCGAAATGGGATAGAGAAGTAGATGATGTCGTCCCAAAAGAGTAAATGAATATAGACATCACGAGGTAACCCGTTTTAAAAATGGGTAATATGTTAATTGATATGGAAATGCCTCATGGCACGTGGTGTTACACATTCAACCCCTCTTTCGATTCGCCCCCTTGACTCGGTACCATCTCCGTCACCAGCATCACAAAACTTCCTCGGCTCCTTCCTCAATTATTCCAAATCCCCCATAAACTCCCATCTACAAAACCGAACCAAACTTCCATTCCCCCAATCGATCTTCAAACTGACTCAGATCCCCAACTACCACCCCAAACTACCTGACTCGGCTCGCTCCCACCCCAACAAAATATCCCGAAGTCTCACCATCATTCCGGATGTGCATGATTCAGGATCAGTACCTACCTTCTATTCTTCGCGCCAAAACCGCTAGAATATGGGGAGGTAACGCTGTGAAACGATCGATTTATTCAGGCTGTTGTGTTCCCCCGGATTTGGGGGTTCAGCTGGGTGGGGTGTAAGCGAGGGGAGGTGAGTTCGGTTGGAGTACTGAATTAGACTTGGGTAATTACTGTTTCCTTTCATTGGAATTGGTTATTCGCGAGCAGGTAGATATTGGGAGCTCACTCTTTAATGGGATCCGTTTCATCACGATATTTGTTATACTTTTATACTTCATTTTGCCTCTCAGATGCACCCCGTACCTCGTCATAAACGCAGAATGGCGGCTTGCGGGACCAAATTTTATGCCACTCATTTCTGTAGCATTCATTATATATATATCAAGCTGTGCATATTTGTTGAACTGGAATCTGTCAATTTTGGGAGGAAATCCCTCACGATTCGGATTCTGAGTATACCTTTCAGTAGTGCCCAATTTCCCCCCTGCTTTCCTCCTTAGACCCTATTCAACGTGCGCATAATTTTCTCGCACAGTGAGAGCCACCGCCATTCTCCATCCTTACAACTTTCAGCGCTTGACCTCTGCTACCGGTATCTAAAAAGTCCACATAAGTCATGTGATCCATCCCCTTTTGTAGCCCCTGACTAGTCCTCAGTCTATTCCCTTCCAGAGTCAGCATCAGAGCTTCATTTCAATAAATTAAGCTCATATTTCTCATCACCGTCTTTCCTCTATCTTTTCCTTCTCTTTTGCAGCGCCCTAGTCATTGCTATCTGTCTACACATTTAATTTCGAATTCGCGGAACAGAAGAAAATACATCATAATCTGGCCGATCCAACCCATCCTTCTTTCCCGTGAGGTGGATGAGATAGAAAGAGTGCGGTATATCGTCTCATATAAATATTATTCCCCGGAAAGACTTGACCGGCAAACGACAGGGGAGTGAGTTGTTGTGTGTTGTCTGCGGGGGTAGACTGGATAATTTGCAGACAGCCACTTGTGTTGGAAGATAGAGTACTATGCGGATGCTCCAGGAGACTGTTCCGTTGATAGGTTGTGGGCGAGTTGGTTTTGAGGATAGGGATGTAGGGTTGGGTGTGCGAGAACGGCGGGCTATGGTCGGCTCTGCGGAGCGATTCGTCTGGTATTTGCGGGATTTGAAACATTGTAGTGGTTGATAGAGTTTGATAAGATTGAAGTAGAGTAAGTTTTTGGGGCGTGGAAGTGGGAGAACACCAAACAGGACGTTGGTAGAGAGTCGTTTGGGCTATCGTGGTGGTTCCTTGGGTTTGAAGAAGGCAACGTGTCACTATAAGAGATTCTGTATGGATCAATTTGAAGAAGGATTGCATGCATTCGTGCTTTTGAGAAGAGTTATTAGGGGCGTGGGTCCTTGAGGAGCCACTCGAGGGGTGGGGCACACTGAGATCAATGGAATGCCTAGTTTCTGATGTGTACTGGAGGAAGAATGTGAAGTCAGTGTTATACGTATGAATTAAAAGACCAAATGAAAGTTGTGGAGCTCGGGTCTAGTTTTAGACTTCCTGTGCTCGTGAGGGACGGCGACGAGTGGATGCCTTGCAATTTGGCCAGGGTAGGAAAGGAGGAAATGGCGGACCGGCGGTATCCCACAGAAATTTGAGAAACGAACGTTACTTATATATCTGGAAAGAAAAATGTCTACGCCCCGTCTACAGATTTTAAGTTAACTATCCATGTCTAAAACCTTGCGGAGGAAATTGCAAGTCACATGTGGGCAACTGTTGGTCATGTTGGAAGATTCGCTTAAAGCTCACATCTCCCCGACATCTGACTTCAGATCCTTTTCACAACACCTCTCGATCCTAACTTAGCACTCATCAATTGAAGTGAAATAATTTCAGCAGCATATATCAACACATTCAATATGCCTAAACCATCTACCAATGAAATTAAGGAGATGCTTTTTGCCTTCAAGCAAACAGGAGCATTTGGAGATGAACTGCGAGCATTCGTGGGACCACCGCAGCCTCCTCCACCCTACGCATTTACGGAAATCAGGACATTTCGTATATCGGAGAATTCAGAAATAGAGACTGAGGCGACTGATGAAGGTACGATATGGGCCCGCATAATTCGCACATATCTCGAAGATGAGGGGACGGGCTTGGTGTGGTGGGGTCGTTTGGCTGAGGCACCGCAAGTTGTGAAGTTGGTTGTTGGTAGGTTCTGAATTCAATTTCAATTCAAATTCGAGATCTAACATCTGGTAAAGATTGGAAAGATATATACCAACATCATCACTTCGAGGAGTCTAAATCATTCAAAGAGATCGAAAGTTCATGGGCAGATATCGTCGTGGAACCTGTCCAGACCAAGTCTTACGTCTTACCGAAATTCGAAGTTGACCGTCGATGTGCGTTCTCGAAATCCATGTTCCCTCCAATAATTTCTACGATCCTAACCTTCCATTTCCCCCCAAACTTCGACCCTTCACCCGCCAAGAAACGGGAATGGTCCGAGGCGTGGGGGAGTTTCTCGAATGCGACGCTGAGAAGTGCCGGCGGCGGTGTGTCGAGCGGGACATGTGCGGGATGGTCTTTCGATCGCAGGTCTTTCATCGGCATGATCAGATACAGTGATATTCCGACCATGAAGCAGTACCTTGAGGAAGCACAAACAACTAAAGTACTATATGGCGGGCTACCCAGAATGAGAGAGCTCGCTAGTGAAGGTATGGATATTGAATTTACAAGCATGTTTTGCTTAGAGCATGGTTGGCTGGGCTCTGTGACTGAGACACGAAAACATGATCCGAATCTAGTGGGCATCCCTAATTCTGTTGCCGATGCCCTTGCCTCAACACGCGCGAGAGATATGGACGAAGTATTAAAGAGAGCGCCCAGAAATTAAAGAGTTAAACCAGGTATGGAGAAAGGGCTTCAGAAGCTTTAATTATGTACCTTTCAAGGCGAAAACGATGCATTTAATGCCTCCCACGTGTTGCAACATAAACACTTGCGTGAGATGCTAATCGTTTAATGAATCCCAAGCTACCCCTGATTTCGATATTATAGACACATCATATTCAAGGGATTATTGAACGATTGAAACTTTAACATTTGGACTATTCAGGGCTATAGGTCGTTCCAGGGTCCAATCATCTTACAGTGGCGAAAGAAGCTAATTAGACCCAAGATATAGTAAAACCTATGCTCGAGTCTTGATTCTACGCTGTTACAATCACTTCAATGAAACAACGAGTTAAGGGTCAGATTAGCAATGAAGTGATTCGGTTATCAAGGTTTGATTTGGGGCATGCAAGAAGAACCCTAATTTCCCTACCACCTCTCATTTATAGCTACTAGAGACAAACCGTAGAGTTTATACATAATGAGAACCGAAGCTATCTTATGCCATAGCCTAGACGTATCCAATTCCGACCTCTCGAGTGGAAATCACGACCGTACAAAAAGGCCCAAAAACAATCACGTCGGCGGCGGTTGATCAAGCCTGTAATGCTGCCTGACTTCGGGTTTCAAACGAAGCCATGTGGTGTATCGGTCTTGTCCAAGCCCTTTATGCCAATACAGATCTCCAGGCAGAGCTAAAGCATGTGCAAATAACATCAAGGAGTCGGGATTTTCGAGAGCATATGTGGAACGCACACTCTGGGCACCCGCAAACCCCCATCGCTCCCCAGGTATGACGACCCCGTCGGGGCCTAAAGTGTCCTGGCCCCTCACTGTAGCTTTTGTCAGCACATAAATTCCAATGCGGTTGCTGGATCTGCCTTACTTCCGTTGACGACTATGTGAGAGAGCTCATGAAAAAAGGTATTATGATAATCCGTTGTATCCGGCAGATAATCATTTACTTCTGGTGTTTTCACCCCCAGTAAATTTGGGTTCTGTTTGAGGCATAAGACGATATAGTTCCTGCTACCTGCATTTGGCCAGGTAAACCGGTACCCGCCCATGGTGACCCCGGGCTGGACTGAGCTGCAAAGATTGATGCTTTTTTCCAGATTCGTGTCGGTATTTGTCAAGGGATCATCTGACAATATATTGTTGATTAGATGAAGCATTCACTTGGGCTCAACGATGGGTACATAAAACATTACTTACGAAATATCTTGTCCCCGTTGTCGGTCACCGTAAAAACCGGCGGCGCATCATCGCAAAACACATAGATTTCCCGCGGGCCAAACTCGGGAACTTCCGCTATTTTGTTCAAATTATCTACAACATGGTTAGCCTTCGACTTTATTATTGCCTCGCCGCATACGAACGTACCTCGAACACTAGTCCACCGAAAATGGTACTGGCCATTATTGTTAGTCGCGTCGAAGAAAGTGTGGAACAACGACTCGAGCTTAAAGTTTTCCCAATAGTCGCCTTTCGCAATCGTTTTCTGCTGGTCGTCCATAGCATTTCTGGCATTAGCCGCAATGTTGGTGACTACAACAAGCAATTGAGCTGCAGTTATTCCATTACCTTTATTGTATTGATCACATGTGTGATGACCCCTGCCGTTGTCAACAATGACATCCGCAGAAACCGAATTTAACAAAAAGGTCCATATGAGAACCCAGAAAGAAGGCTTTACAACCCTCCACATGATTAAGATGTCCGCTTAATAGGATTTGAAAGACAGTATGGGTAGGATGCGTGTAGAGAATTCGGCAATTAAGGAACGAAGAAGACTGAGTTTATGAAAGCCCGAGGACGGAATATATACACTCCTACATATGGTACAGTAACATCTCAACTTGCTAGGGTTGCCGTCTCGTGGTAACTGATGCAGCTGTAAGATCTGAGCCCCTTCCTTCATCAAAGGAGCTGTGTAACAACTGATCAGTTGTATCGTGCTATGCACCTGATCATCTGAAGGGGCTGTAGCCAGCCCGTTACCATGGTTCAAGCATCCTACATCTGGTCCGATAAACGTGTCATGTTGGAGAGTCTGAGCCTCTTTTCGCTATCAAGGCTATTTCTCCGGAATCTTTCTTGGTGTAGCATCATAAATATATCGCTGTAACCCGGGTATTGGATTGAAGAGATACGTCGCGGCTTGGATCGGTCCTCCGCTACATTCAATTTTTTATCCCTCATTCGTTGAGACATAAATGTGGTATTTCTTTACTTGGATACGTGTAAAAACCCGTGATAATTGCTCCACCCTGAGGCTGTACTTTCTAAACGATGTTGGAGCTGAAGTCTGGCAGTTGGTATGTTGGTTGTTGGCCTCCTCAAGTTGATCACGAACATTTGCAAGTTTAACCTCAGGACCATCTGATTGAGAGATCCTTACACGGTCGCATGATTTGTTTGTTTCAAAGAAATTTTATTGAATCCTTCGATCTCTCAGGTGCGATTAACGCCTCGTATCACGAGGTCATCCACCTAACATACAACACTACCCAGCATAGAATGACGAATACTCTGACTTGTACATGGCCCCTCTGCGGTGGGTCTGTTTGAATCTTCCTTCCTTCCTCTACCTGATGACAGACTCTTAATTTATTCGTTCCTACCAATGACGACGACTTTGAATTATCCCTAGTCGTTTGTTCAGGTCCCCGGTCTAGATCTCCAACTGAAGACTGGCCGATCACGTTGCTAATAGTACCATGCCGATCAGATTGAAGCGGTCCTTCCCCATCATTCCTTTTTCCGTAGAAAACTCACTTCCCATCTTCCTTCTCTTTCAAACCTTTGTTCTTGTGTATCTCCCTCAAGGCTCCCCCATATCATCTATTCACTCAACATGACCAAATACAAGAAGGCCCTCGGGCTTTGTGTCATCTTTCGATCTCTAGCTGCAGCACAGAGTAATTACATTTCCCAGGGGACCATTTCATTCAAAACCTTGAGCTCGCCATCATCGAATCTCATGTCGCCCCCATTTCTAATCAATAATGCTACCTCAAGCTCGGCTTCGCCGCCCTGGGCGGGTTCTGGAGCATCTTGGATTCCACCAGAAACAACCACCCACCCAACAACAATAGCTTCTATCTCTACAGGATCTACGGCGATGTTTCCAGGCTCCATTCAGACTTCATCGGCAGCCTCTGTATCAAGCCTGAAAAGCAACACAAACTCGGTTTTTAGCCAAAGCATCACGACGAGCTCCGGCCAAACAGTGTCAAAGAACTCCGATGGAATGTCCTCGACAAGCGTAACGGCGTCTAGACTAAATACTATCATCACTGGGTCCACCTCAGCCAATTCCATACTCGTGCCCGGTGATGGAATACTGCCCTTTCCAACCACAACATCTCGAGATTCCTCGTCGGTGGATATTCCGATGGCGACTACTTTTGCTGGCTCATGGAGTGAGAGCGCGAATCTGTCACCTGTATCTTTCACGTCGTTCAATATTCCCACGATGACAATCTCAGACGCCCCGGAAGAAACATCAGAATCAAAACTTCTTGGAGGGTTGTTCCTTGCTTTAAGGGCCAATAGGAACTGGCTCGAGGATTCCAATCTGAAAGTGCAATACCTCGAAAATGTCCGAAAGACCCAGGACGAGGTTACTGCTTTACTTGGAAAGTTGCCCATTACGCCTCCAGACGTACCAGGCTGTTCCGGGGGAAAGCGCAAGAGGGGTGCTCTGTCGGAGGTTCAACTGAGGGCCTTGCTTCGCGACAGAGGCATACTCCCTGATATCGGGAAAGCAGTCAAGGGCGCTCTCGGCGACATTGGCAAACTTCTTAGCTGTGCACATGATGTCGTCACGACGTTAACTAAAACAGTTGAAGGAATAGAGGGAAACACGCCAGATCTTGGTGAAATTGAAAACTTGACCGATACTCTAGCAGAGATTGGCAAAGATCTGGAAGAGGAAAAAGAGAAAGAAGAGTCTTCTTCCACAAGTGAAGAATCATCCACCACATCCGAAGGCTCGTCTTCTTCCTCGTCCACTAATTCCTGTACCGGCAGTACAGCGGTTCCAATTTGTACTGAGAGTGTTTCTCTCTCTACATCCTTCATATCCGGAGCTCAGAGCATCTCCACAGTTGCAACAATCACGCAGACTAGTTGTGTAACAACGACATTATCTGGTTGTACCGGACTAGGAACGACCACAACTACAACAGGATCAACAAGCTCCGCCTCACCTTCGCACATTTCTGTTAGCCAAGATATCTATTACTACAGTAGTGACAGTGGTGCAGCGATTACCTCGCTGGCCTCAAAAATCGAGGCCGAACAACAAACCTTGGGTTGTGTCACAAACTGGGACCAGCCTAATCCTACGGAGGGCTGTGATCTGAGTCAATTGAACATGACATCTCAAAGTGCTTTGATATCTTCATCACAGAGTCTGAGTTCAACAGAAGGCAGCAGTGCCTCAGCTACTGGACCCGTGTCAATATCTGGCCCGTCATCGTTCTTAAGGACAAGTTCCGTGCCTTTGAACACAGCTTCGGTCACGAGTATGAATATGAATATTTCGACTTCAGCATCCATAAGCAAGAATCCAGCGCCCGGTTGGTCTGCTTCAACGACTGCATCCAACTCTGGAGCATCTTTCTCAGACACTCATTCAACACTAGATAGCACTAGCTCAATAGGTAGCCATGAGTCAACTTCTTCTGCGACGTCGAACTCCAATGCGGATCCAACAATTTTAATATCAACCTCAGTCTCGGGCCCGAGTCAGTCGAACTCTGGCTCAACTAGTTTAATTACGCATTCAACTCTTGTTATCTCCACATCAATTTCTAGCCCAGCAGATACTACTTTAACTTCCTCAGTCTCAGGCTCGAATCCAACACTTAGTGGCTCTACATCAGCCTCTGGTCAGGGTGAGAGTACCTCCAAATTTTCACTCTCAGGTGCGAGCTCAACACTCTCAAGCTCCATTTCTTCTCTTGGCCAGAAAGATAGTACTTCTGCATCTCCAACCTCAAATACGAGCCCAACACTTGTCAACTCTGCTTCGACGACAACGTCGGCTCAAACAGATCCCCAGTCATCTTCACTTGGTGTACCTTCCACCCTAGTTACAGTACAGTCTAGCACAGCTTCGTCATCTGGCACTTTGCTCACGTTGAGCCCGACTTCCTCTTTAGCTGCAACAAGTGCAGCTAGCTCGACCCAGACTGTTTCTACCAGCACCAACTCGGCAACCTTGTCAGCGTCTCCAGGAAGTGCATCGACTTCAGCAACTTCTCAAAGCGAATCTAAATCGCAAAGTGCAGCGACTTCCACTTTAGCATCATCATTAACTTTCCTAAGCACAACAACTTCTGCTCCGCCATTGTCCGCGACTCCAGTGCCCCCCCCTCCCCCCCCTCCGCCACCCCAACTCACACCGGCAAATTGCAGAGGCATCGACAACACCAATTGGATATCTCGGGAAACAATGGCGGACGGTATTCGGGGCTTTTGCCAGTACGCTGGGACAAAGAACAGACACGATGATGGGAGCGGAAGTATTGCATCAACGTATTGGCCTAAAATTAGCGACGCGACGAATTTCTGGATAGACTGGCCACAGGGAGTGTCGCTCCAGCAAAGCGAGTGTCTTCGCAATATGAACTCCATCATGGATAGTAAGTGCTTGCCTTCCTTTACTGGTTCTCCGAATCCAAGCTCGACTAAATGAAAACAGACTGTGATGGCGGGCCGGGGAATCCCGGGAACTGGAAACACGGGGGTAACATCACCTATGGACAGTTCACATACCACATCGAGCCAACTTTCGACAGAGGATACCAGCCAGGTAGATGCATAATAGAATTTTCTGCTGATAGGAAATGGCACGGATACGACGTTAGTGCAGTAACACTGAGCGATAACGCCGATATCATTAGGATCAAACCGCCCAACGACTTCTTAGTCATGCAGGGGGACGAAGAGAGGCCCCCGGAAGTAAAGATAGCGAGCCTTGCTCATGGCGACTTTAATATGACATTAGGTAGGAATTATAATTTGCTGTTTACATACGGAATGAAGAACTGGACAGTAGTCGAAGAGAACTGTGGGCAGATGGGGACTTTTGATGATGACAATGTATGTTTGAAGAAATACCGATAGTGAGAAGAGTTCAGCAGCTAAGCTAATTGATGATTAGGGATTACACGAGATATGTTACTTCACCTGTTAAAAATCTGAACGCAGAAAAGGCGCTTTATGCTACGGAGTTCCGTGGGACAGCTGACAGCGATGCTGATAAACCAAGTAACTCTTGATCTTGGAGGATTCGATGATCTTCCCCAGGCGTTTTCAAAGTATCCTCCCAGGTTGAAGACTGCAAACGGAATCAACGAAAGATATAGGAAATACTAGAGATATAGGAGATACCAGAATCAAAGTTTGAGTCACAAGTCTGTATGCATAGCCGTAAATTATAATAAGATGAACGAAAAAGCGTTCGGAGTGGCAGGTCACAAACCTTTCTTTATAGACATAGGAAGCTTTCCCAAGACGAGTCTGTACAATGGACGCACCGACAATCTCTAGCCTATTATTTCCTTAAACGTGGTTATGCCCATAGCCCCCAGAGTGGCTGGAATTGACCGATACACGTCGGTAATGCCCGACGCAGTGCATCTGCACCACACTTCCTCATGCTCGTCTGAGATATCGATCGTGCCATTAATACAACTTGTTGGATAATGGTCTTTTTGAGAGGAAGACAGAAGAGAGAGAACCACCTGAAGCAGGGATTAAGATATTAAAAACGCTAAAATCTTGGCTCACCTCTTGGCGTAAGCACTTTAATCCTCGTATTCTGATTGGATTGCAAGCTAGAGCACCAAAGCCAAATTGAAATTATTCCCATTTGCCACCTACACACGCATCAGCCAAATACCGTGTTTTTGTTTTTATAAATTTGATATAAAATAACAAACTCAAATGGAGAAAAAGGGAAAAAAAACGACAGTATCGAAATACAATTAAAAAAAATCAATAATAATATATACAATTTTGTAAATAATAATCGCAATTACAAAATAAATAATAAAAACAATAAAAATAATAAGGACGACAAGGATTTATATTTTGCAAAATAACGAAAATTATTTCTAACATTTTTTAATATACTTCTGATATTCTTATTTGAGTATAATCTAAAACTTGATCTTAAATAATTTTATATTTTTATATTATTTTTAATTATTTAATTAAAAATTGATAAATTATTATCCAAAACCAATCTTAAGTATTATTATATCTCTTTGTTTATTTTTCGAAATTTCTTAATTATAATTAAATCGGTATTAATTGTCGGATATTAAAAATAACTTTTTCAAGATTTCTTGAACTATATTACAATTAACAATCAAACAATATATAATTTTGAATTTTTGTTGTTATATATTTCCGAGTATTTGAATTTCCTATTTTATTCGGAGGATTTAAATATAAATACTAAGATTATCATCTCTTATTAAATTATCAATTCTCGCAAATCTAGCAAGGAATTGATTAAAAATCAAGAAAATCTATTAGCTAAAATAGTCTACAATAACTAGATCTAGATAAAGATAAAATAATATTTTTTAAACTATATATTATAGTTATTAAAAAAGAATTTTTTTATAAAACAAGGGAGAAAATCTTAGAAATGGGGTCGAAAACTTGATATTAGGAATAGAAATATATAAATAATATCGATAAAGTATTTAATAGGTCACTATCTATAGTAATAATAGCAACGACCTAGCAATAATCTAGTAATTACAACAATGATATTATATAATTGGTTTTTTTTTTAAATTTATTAAAACTTTTAAATATTAATAATATTAATATTATTATTATTATTATTATAATATATTAAAATATATATATATATATTAAAAATAAAATTTAAAATAATTTGATGCAGTAGATGCTATATGTGTGTAATATAATAAGGATATAGATACCGTAAGGGTAGGAAGTGAGGTTATTTATAGGAGGTGCCTGAGGATGCCTGAGGCACAATATTATATAAATTGTAATCGCAATAATACTTATATTAAAAAAGATTTATTATATTTTCGTAATTATTAAAATTAGATCCGAAATATATAAAAAATAGATTTTAAACTTTAATTACAATTAAATTGCTAAATATATTATTAAATATATCAAATTTAAATAAATCTAATTAATTAAAGTATTTCAAAATAAATTCTAAATCAATATAATATAATTTAATTTTGAATTTTTGCTAAAAACTCGACTAATTATGTTTTTATATTATTTATATTATTTTTAAATTATAAAATAAATAATATCAATTTTGTTAATTTTATTAATAGTTTTATTAATTTTATTATTAATTAAATATATTTTTTTTAATAAAGTTTATTATTAATATTTTAATTTAAACAATTTTTATTATTAATTGATTTATTGAAAGTTTTTTTTCGGCCAAAAAAATATTATTAAATCCAGTAGAAAAAAAAACCCTAGTTTTATAAAATTCAAATTATATATTATAAAAATCCTTGAATTAATTAATAAAATTAATTTTAGAAATATTAAAAATAAATATTTTTAGATCTTGGTATAAATATATTTCAAATATTTAATAAATATATATTAATTAATTGAAAATGTTATTAAATCCAATTTTTTAAGAAATATAAAAAATATTATAAATAAATTTAATAAAAATTTAAAAATTTTATTAAAATTTTATATTAAAAAAATTTAAATTATTTTTTTAATCAATTAATTAAATAATTAATTAAAATATAAAAAAAAATATATCTATTATTAGATTCAAATTCAATTATATATTAAATTAAAATATTTTTATATAAATATTAATTTCAATTAATTAAAATTAATTTTTTTTTTAAATTTTAATTATATTTATAAATTTATTTGTAAATAAAATTATAATTTTATAATAAATTTTGTTGCCAATTATTATTTAATTTTTTTTATTATATAATTTGTTGAAATATAAATTGAAAAAATCTATTTTATTAAATTAAAAAAATTCAAATTTAATAAACTATAATTTACTAAAAAAAAAATTATTATTAAATCGAAAAAATAAAAAAAATATATAATTTAAAATTATTTGAATATATTAAAAAAAAATTATAAAATTACAATTAATTAATTAAAAATAAAATTAATTAAATAATTGATTTAGATATTAAAAACCTTAATTTAAATTGTAATAAAAAAATTATTATTAGTAGAAAATTTATATTATTATATAATAATATTAAAATTTAAAATAGAAATTTAAATAATTTTATCAAAATTAAAAAAAATTATAAATTATCGATTAATTATAAAATTTGTTTTATTATTATATTTGGAAAATATATTAAAAAATCAAATAAATAAATTGATAATTTGTTAGAAATTATTAATTGTATTATATTGAAAATAATTATTGATTCAATAAATTATTTAAAAAATTTAATTAAATAAATATAAAACTATAAAATTAAAATATAAAATATTATAAAAAATTTCGTATATCAAATAAAGTTTTATAGATATATTTAAAGGGAGATTTTGTAAGTTATTATTATTATTAATATAATAAATATTATATATATATAACATAATAAAAATATAGGTATTATAAAAACAGGAAATGAGGTTATTTATAGGAAATATCTGAGGATACCTGAGGCACAACATTGTATAGACTGTAGCCGCAATATAATTAAATTTAATATTATAAAATTTTATTAAAATTTATAAAAAAATTATATATTTTTAAATATTTAATATATAAAATATTAATATTAAAAAATGTAATAAAAGATTATAATTTTTTTAATTTTTAATTTAATTTAAAAATAAAAATATATTTGAATTGCTTTAAACTGGAATAATATTATTAGTTAAAAATTATAATTTTTTTTCTAACAATATTAATAATATTAATCATGATCTAACAATAAATTAACAATACTAGCGACGGACAGTAAATTTAACAACGCCAAAATATTTTACCAATGTTTGTATATTTTGATTAATTATTTATTTCAGGATAAAACTATTTCTAATATATAAGAAAAGAGGGAGGGGGGAGGGGTGCAAGAGCAAGAAAGGGGGGGGGGGGTAACAAGG
>Ga0247778_1000303_pt1 | contig 77277 bp, 100 predicted proteins | sample UWRJL049202B5_FD_179939 | JGI IMG/M metagenome (GOLD analysis project Ga0247778, IMG submission 179939) | Plant litter microbial communities from Arlington Agricultural Research Station in Wisconsin, United States - UWRJ-L049-202B-5 | ecosystem: Environmental > Terrestrial > Plant litter >... | reverse complement strand
CGTTACACCTTGATCATTTCAAATCTCGGTCTCGCAAATCAGTTCGGCCCAGACTCCTGTGAACCCCTGGCCCGTCCAAATCTCAGCTCAAACAGGAATCACCTCCAAAGCCCTGCAGTTGGGCTCACGTCAGCCCCACCGCCACATCCTGGTGAGCCGCGCTCGTTGTCCATTTCCGACAACCTTATTTTAAGCTTGGGTTTTTTCAAGTCTTCACCTTGAGGCCTCTTCGAGCGGCAAGCTGGGAGTCAGGAAGACACTAGAGTCGTATGTCTGCTGTAACAACGATATCGATCTTGCGGAGATTGATAAGTGACTTTGTCGATCTGCAAAAAGCTGCGCCGCATTCCCCTATATTTCAATTTCGTTTCAGGCAGCTTTCTGGCCCCCAACTATCCATGCAGTGCTACGTGAGCTCCTCCGTGACCACATTTGCAATTTTTACGAGCCATCTTTTGGATGGCTTGCTTCAGTTAGCGCTGTAAATCATGGGCAATGATTGGGGCGATAGGGCTGTGTTGGGCCTTTTATTCTTGTAATGGGTTGCCTCCCTCTTTCCTTCCATCCTCGCTTTACGCTCAACATCGCATTCCTACCTGACACGATGTCGAGCTCGAGCGACTGGTTTTCTATTGGGAGTGAAACCGGATTCGATTCTCGAAATGCAAGAGCTATCTTCACCACGCTCTTTCTCGTCGTCAACTTCTCGATCGCGTTCATTGCTGGTCGATTAATTAGGCAAAAGGCCCAGCGACTATTCCTCAAGAACCAACACGTTCCAATCAAAAGTTTGACACCCTTCCTGTCACTTGGGTCCATATGCTCCTCTATCTATACCTTGAGAACTATTCCCGGAGGGTGCGTTTGATCATTTTTCAAAATTCGCTGTGCGCTGCTCTTCTACCTTTCAGAGAGTATCGCTCCTCTCTCAAACACGTCACGCAGTCTCGAAGCAATCCTTCACATCCATCTACTCCTCCCAAAACTCAATGTCACACAAGAATTCTGACCTTCGAGCTCTGTAGGTGGTACGGCCTTCTCATGATAGCGAACGGCGTCTTTGGAATTGTCAACCACTATATCGTCAATTTCTATGTTTACCAATACACCCAAAATCATGACTGCACCTTCGATACCGGAATCCTGACTACTCATGCGAGCAACCAACTGACCCCGGTGCCGGTCTGGGCTACAGCCCATTTAGCTTTTTCAGCCCAAGATGCTGCTGTTCAAAACGGCGGTGTCCCTGGGATCTATACAATGATCCCCAACAACATTACAGCATTCCGTCCCACTGACAAGGACGTCCTTGGTAATTGGATCTGCACGCAAATGCCCGACTCTATAATCCAGCCTGCAGATTGGGTCAGCATAGATACCATAGTGAGCTTCACCCAAAGACAAAATTTCCTCTACACCAACAATTCAGTCAATGGTTCGGAGACCAAATGGGGTGGAGCCGTCGTTCCCGCGAAGAACAACTCGTATTCCAAGCTGATGGCATGGAGCGCCAACCGCGCGGGGAATTCTCCTGGCCTCTTCGACGTGAGGGCCACGATATCGCTACCATCAGATGTTGGCTCGAATGTATCAGTCCCCAACGCCGCAAGCAACTTCGAGTGCAAACTCAACAAGTCAGTCTCAAAATGGCTTCCCCCCACAATGAGATCCGACGATACGCTCGACAACTGGGCTAGTACAGTGGTGGGCTCTGTTCAAGATCTGGATCCAACAGAGTATGGGTTGCAACTATCCTCCGTCCTGAATGCCATGTGGATGATCTCCGGAAGTGGGAACAGTCACTTTCACAACGCAACCGAGGCAAACTCTACAGGGCTTGCTGCGACCTATGAGGAACGCACGACTTACGGGTGTGTCCGAATAATCACCATCATCGAGCCAGAGGTCTTCATAATTCTCTTGGTACTAATGGCAGTATTGTTCGTCCTGCTTGTTATGGACCTCTACACATTTATCCGCAACTGGTTCAATCCGAACCGTAAGGAGGCCCACAGATTACCTCTTGATCTTCTGGAATGGCAGGTAGAGTTTGTGGGGAAAATGATCAAGAATGATAATCTGGCAACCAAGGCAATGCAGCAATACGAGTTCTACTGGGACAATAGCGTAGAGCACTTCGGATGCAGAAAGATTGGCGAGAATGTATGTGTTCCTCCGACTTTTGACTTGAAAAAGGCGAAGGCTTGGCTAACATTGAGAATTCTAGAATACCATTTCCTATGAGCCATTGAATAACCCTTCGAGCAATTCCTCCAATATTGCGTCGAAGTCCAATATCACAGTCGGTCAGGTGGAGATGGGAAGCACGCGATCGCATTAGGCGTTTTGCAACATGTCAAATATCTTTTCGCGTCGTAATCGGGTCTTGAGTTATAGGTCTATCTTTTATTATAATTGAATAATGAAAACATTCATTGTACCTCCGTATAATATAATCAAGATAGATGGTTGGTGCTAGATTTAAAAAGCCGTCTACTAGGGGTCCAACGATATAATGACAAAATTGTGACAGAATCGAGGTTGAGAGACAAATCGGAAGTTATAGCGCTATTTGGTTGATGATATACGATTTTAACATGTTGTAGATTCAAACAGGAAGGGTGGGGGTGGGTGCAAGGTAATTACAGGGCACTCGCTAAAATTCAGGGGTACTCAGGGACGCCACAACCTGCGACGTAGCGGCTTGCGCCCCGAAGCGAGCCCCTAGCTTGCCAATCTCGTTTCCTCTCAACCCAGCTTCAATAATTTCTACCTCGTACTACCCAAATGTTAGCCACATCTTCTGGATGCGAGCAGCTAATGGATTTTTGCATCCGATCATGAGCCTCCAGTTGGGACAAGTTCTCCGAGGCCGTGCAGCTTTCTACAAAATCGCCAAAATTCTCAAGGCTCCAACGGTTTTCCAGGCTCAGATCGTGCCGTCTGAACAGAAACTGGAATCTCAATCACAACCACAACAATTGTAAGCAATTTTGAATTGATAGCAACTTACTCATCTATTTCAGAGCTGTGATTAAGCATTTCCCCGATGATTTCAGCAAAACCCAATACAACCGTGGACTCCGCAACTATGGATTTGATAGCATCGCCAAATCTCCCTTCGTTCGTTCAATGATAGACCTCATAGGACACGACGATCAACAAAAGCCTTCACAGCTCCCATGTATGGTATTTGAATGGATGGATACGGATTTGTGGCAGCTACCATCAAAACGCTTCCGATCCAGGCCTCAATTACCCCGCATTGTGGCACGGTCAATACTCGAAGCTCTGGTTGTTATGAACAGCGAGAATGGAGTGCATGCGGATGTTAATCCGAATAATGTCTTTCTCTCTGGTGTGGAAGGTCCTTCGCCGATGGTAAATTTGGGCGATTTGGGGAATTGTAGGTTCTCTTCAAAACAAGTGATGTGAATGAGCTAATTATGTCCAGTAATGTCTGCAGGTCCTATGTTGAAGGCCAGGTATCAAGTAAGGGCATAAGTCTAAATTCCGACAAATCCTTGAAAAGCTGCTAATGCTCATTTCTCAGGGGGTTGTCATTCGTGCCCCAGAAGTTTGGATAGATGCTCCAATAACACCCAAGGCGGATGTATCTTCGGACCAGTAGACAAGATCGTCGAAGGTCTAGTTGAACATTGGTGTATTGCGAAGCTAATGCGACTCGTAGGGCCGATACCAAGTCCGGGTGCATCTAAGACTGAGATTGTTGATGAATTTGCTCTTGCGGAGTACTTTGAGAAGGAATCTTTCGTTCACCCTGTGACTGGAATCGAAGAACAGTTCATTAAAGTCGGAACGATTCGTCAGGAATTGGAGAAGGTTGAAGGTCCGATCGACGCCGAATGCATCGATTTCATTGAAAGCCTTTTGGCGGTTGATCCGGCCAGAAGACTAAGTGCAAAGGAGGCGTTGAAGCACCCTTGGCTGAATGAATCGTCTGAAGGTGACTCGGACTGGTCTGTGGATTAGGGTCTCTTTTCAAGATTGAAACTTGAGGATATGATTGCAAAGAATAACTTCGATCATTTTATGCATCCAGCAACTTGACATAAAAGTCTAAAAAAGTCCACAAGGACTATTGTATCCTAACTCCTTCAGCCCTGTATGTCACGTCGCCTCTTTAACCCCTTAAACCCGAATTCGGACATAAAATCGACAACTTAAACCGCCTCCAAACAGGGGTCCGCCGGCGAATCGGGCGCGTTTTCGCCGACAGGGAAATATATTTTGAGCATGCAATGTCAGCCTTCTCACATCAACAAAATCCGACAACTTCACTTCACTGCGATCTACAGATGGAGTTATCTCTCCTCTTCTCCGCTGAGTTATAGCAACAGCGATTCTTTCTTATAAAAGTTCTCCCTCCCCCACATCTTCAAGTTCCACAGACAAACACACCGCAGCCCTCTACAACCTTCACTCCAAGAAGAAGAGTTGTCGCTATCATCGAATTCGATCTATCAGAACCTTCAGCTGGTTACATCATAATACCATCTATAAATCTAAGTGGTTGCTCAACTTAACGGACAAAATGCACCCCGCCGTCACGATCTTGACAGACAACAATGTCAAACAGATCCTCCACGATCTCCGCAAGCAAGATGTCGAGGCCATGATGGTATCTCTTGAAACAGCCCTACACCAATACTCTATGGGTACAGGCAACGAGTGTAGAGCATCTTCCAATCAGCCTGAGCGCACCATTCTCGAGTCTGCAAATGGCAGCACCACTCAATTCATGCCGTCTATGACTCCCACAACGCTGGGCATCAAAGGTAAGGCTGCACTTGAATCTGACTATGAATTCTTGCAAGATGCTAATGAAGCTGCAGTTGTCACTCTCACTACGGCAGAAGATAATCCGGATGCTGATGTTGATGAATTTGATGCGAAGAGCATTAATCCTCCCAGCAGCACTAGCCCTCGGGGAGCCTTGACTATTGTGAGTTACCCAAGCCTAACCTGTCCCTTTGAAACGGAATTTAGAGATTCTCATAATTTCTGAAATGCGTTTCGTGCTGGATCCACAATACATGTGCTTCCAGGCCCCGCCATAATCTCTCAAAGCTAGTGAAGAAATCATGCTAACTCATCCACAGCTCTCAAGCACTGGTGACCCCTTAGGCTTCGTCAACGCCGAAGAACTAACCGCCTTCCGCACAGCTCTCACATCCTCACTCCTGCTCAACCGCCGCCGCAAAGTAAAGACCCTAACAGTCTTCGGCTGCGGAAAGCAAGCATACTGGCACGTCCGTCTCGCCCTGCTACTCCGCGGGCACTCCATCAAGCACGTCCACTTCATCAACCGCGACTTCTCCGACAAAGCCAGCGACATCATGGAAGATTTCTACCGCTACAACCCACTGACACGTGAACGAGAAGGCTGGTCCCATACCGATTTCAGCATCCTAACCCCCTACTACGAAGAATACGACCGTGTCCTAAAAGAGCAACTCCGCGCCGCCGATGTGATTTTCGGCTGTACACCTTCCACCGAACCGCTCTTCGACCACACAATCCTAACCAACACCGAAGGCCGCCAAAAAGGCCGATTAATCATAGCTGTAGGCAGCTACAAGAAATCCATGATCGAAATCCCTATCGAAGTGATCTCCCAAGCCGTAAAACGCCACGGTTCAGGCCACCATTTGCATAAACGCGTTCAAGAAGGCGGCGCTATTATCGTCGATACCCTAGCTTGTGCGAAATCCACAGGCGAGCTCTCACAAGCAGGTCTCCAGCCCGAAGAAGTCGTTGAGCTGGGCGAACTGGTAATGCTAGAACACATGGACACCTCTCCCTACGACGAATCCGCAGAATCCATGTCAATGGAATCCCTCTCCCTCAACAACAGCGATACACAAAGCACCACGAGCATCCCACGTACATTCTCCTTCAGCCGGCGCGACACCTCGCTCTCGAAAAGCGAAGGGGGTTCTAGTGTTTCGAGCGGCTCGTCGCATGGTCATCATAGTTTCTCACATATGTTTCCGCATCACCTGCCGAAAATCTTTCATAAGAAGGGCGAGGGGGAAACTCACATCGCTGCCCTCGGTACCGCAAAAGACACCTCGGATACGGCGTCTACAACCTCCACTTCAACCCTCAAATCCCCGCGTAGTCCTTCCCTGTCCTCAACACCCAGCCGCCAGCCCAGCTCTAGTTCCAAATCACAGCACAAGAAAAAACAGCAGCAGCAAACAGCGCGCGAGAACGAGATGGCGGAGTGGTTGAGTAGAGGGAATGTGGTGTATAAGAGTATTGGATTGGGGTTGACGGATTTGGTGGTGGGGAGTGATTTGGTGCAGTTGGCGAGGGAGAGGGGGGTGGGGGTTACAATTGAGCGGTTTTGAAAGGGGCATTGGAGGAGGATTTGGGATGGTATGGGGAGATGAGATACCCGGTGGACAACGCGGAAAGGGATGGGGTTAAGGCGTTATGGTAGAAAATTAAAGAGAGAGGGGAAAAGTAAGGCGTTGGGATAAAGGTAGGCACAGAACTGGCTTCTCTATGGCATGGATTGAGGTTCTTAAGGCCTTGAAATGATTTGAAGATCTCACTCAGAAGAGGGACTATAGACTCCATTGAAATGAATAATATGAAAAGAAAGCTTTTAAACTTTTCCTAGAAAGCCGGATCATACTTAATGCAAATACGTACGTCTACTCTGCGTCCACCCAACTAATATCTGTATGCACAGTAGTTGCTTATGATATTGTATCGATAGAATATCTTTGGGTGAGAGTCAATTGAAATGAAATATGGATACTTGGTGGGTGGGTAGAAATATTCAACATGAGATGAAGTGAGACTTTGATGGCATTCGTTATGAAAGGAAAGATGCGGACACGTGTGGAGGTGTGGTTGTGTTTACGATGGTTGATATTCTTCTGCCTGGAACCAGGACTGATTATGGATCCTCATTGCGTTGATTTTTAAATCTCGGGTTGAATTTGAGAATGGTCCATATGGAAAGGAACAGTATGAAATGACACTTGCAACCATTCCGAGAAAGAGTGCTGTCACACTTGGTAAAGAGCTCTTTCTGGCTTATTGTCCCTACGAACTCCGACAAGAAGGTGAAACCAAAACAGCGGTCTTCAATGTTCCACTGGGACCAGAAAATTTGAAGTTCTTCAGTTGTATTCAAGAGTACGAATGCTAATAGAAAAAACAAACGCCAAGCTCGAAGCAACCCCGCGCTGAGCTCCCCATCTTTCTTCCATTTCCAACAACATCCCCACAATCAATACGCCCCCTCAATTCACCTCCCCAACTCCCGCAAATGACCCCCAGTTTATCGAATAGCCATACTAGCCCCATCCCCACCAAAAACAAGCATCCCATGATTCCCCTTAACAATCTCCCCCTCCTCCACAACCTTCTGTCCCGGCACGCCTCCCTTCCCCTTACTCCCACAACCCAACTCCCTAATCTTCCCACACCCAATATCATACAAAACCCCATGAACCTGCAACCCCCTCTCCCTCACCGCCTCCTCAACCACATAACTACTCAACAACACCTCCACTCCCCTCTCAACATTCAACTCCGCCAACCTCTTCGCCCGCGCCTTATCATCCCTAATGCCCTTCAACTCAGCCTCATTCGCCATCCTCACACTTTTAAGAGGCGTCAACCACGCATCCAATACTCCCCCGATGCGGGAATCGGAGAGCGCGCCGAGACAGCCGCCGCACCCGGTGTGCCCGCAGAGCACGATGTGCTTTACTTTTATGTGCACGACGGCGTACTCGAGGACGGAGAGGAAGTTTAGGTCCGTGGGCGAGAGGATGTTGGCTATGTTGCGGTGCGTGAAGACGTCGCCTGGTTGCAAGCCTAGGAGGGTGGTTTCCGGGACGCGGGAGTCGGAGCAACCGAGCCAGACTGTCAGCTCAGTCAGTCTTTTTTCTTTTCTTTTCTTTTATACTTGGAATTGCCCGCGGGGTAAAAGGGGAAGGGGGAAAGGGGGAAAGGGGGACATACGAATACTGGGTGATTGTCCCTCTGCTAGCTTGGGGAAGAAAGTAGGGTTTTGATGGCCCTTGTAATTCGCCCACGCGTCGTTAGATTTCAGCGCATATTGGAAGTGATCTATTCCCATCATGATCATCATCAGTCTCTTGCTTCTTCAATTGAGATTTCCCGAAATTCCTCGGCCTCGGGAGATCTTATCTTGCTTGACTGACCTTGCTGCGAACCCATTGTGCTCCGGTCGTGTGTTCTGTTCTCTCAATCTAGAACTGCAATTGATAGGTATGTTGTACGAAGCGATCCTGCTCGCGCGGAGGAAAATAATAGGTGTAGTCGTTGTGTATGAGGCAAAGAAAGAAAGAAGTTAAAGTTCTCCTCAAGCTTGGTTTCCTTCCCAAACGGAACTCAACAATTCTTAGTTTCCCGGCCCACGTATGACGAATTTCGTCGGGGATTGCAATTTGGCGGGGCCTTGGCGATAAGCGATAAGGGCTTTCCTCTTTCTCCCAATTAAAACCCCCAATTGGCACAGCACAGCTTTTCTTCGTTCCTTCGAGAATCTTTCTTTTTTCGTTCGAGTAGTGTGGAGGGGGAAGCAATCAGGCCAGAAGCAGAAGAGAAAATAACGTACGATGAATGAGACGTGATTGCAGATGGGGGGGATGGGTGTATATGAAGCAAGCACGGCTCCTGCAACCCCCGACAAGGGATTCCAAACGCAATGTGCCGCGAAGAGACACTCGGACGGTCCGTCTTAAAAATCAACCGTGGTGCCACAAGCATAACACCCATATCTCTCGCATTGGGAAAACAGTTTGCTGGCTCTGAATCTCTTTTCTTTTTCTTTTTCTTCCCCTTTCCTCCTTTCCCGGGAATCCCGTCATATCATGATGCTGCACACTGAAGAAATTTCGTGCCCGCGTGGCAGCGACACAGCTTGGCGAATCCCCCAACTCCGACCTCCGACAAAAATTTCGTCTTTTTCCGAGGTCTTGGGGGTTCTTGGTATTTTGGGGTGCATATTAAAACCAAGACATCATTGTATTAGTTATGGGTTTTAGGCAAGAGAGAAGGATTTAGGGAGGTATGAATCGTACATCCTGGTAGAGATCCGGCACTGGTGAGATGGGAGCTCGGAGGTGTTTAGACAAGCATTTGGGCGGGAGGGAGAGCGTCTTGAAACTGGTTTGAGGTGGGTGAGGAGCTTGGGACGCTGACATGTGTTAGGTGAGCGGCGCGGAATGTGATGGGGTATTTGAATGGATGAACTCCTTCGGGAATATGATTCTTAAGATGCGGTAGGGTTGATGGAAGTCTTAATGTTCGGTTGTCGCTATTCGCGACTCTAATAGGCAGGTAAGTCACATCGAGTAGGAAAACTCATCACGATGGTCCACAAAGTACAATATCATGCGCTTGAATTTTTTGCATTCCTAGCTAAAGATCCGCAATCCCATGCCATGATATCATAAAACGCCAACAGACCCTCCAATCAAAATCAAAACATCTAGATCTTGATAGCGGCGTCAAGAGCCTTGCGCTTCTTCTCAGTGCGCGCGTTGGCCTTGGCACCCATAATACCACCACCCCAGTGTCTCTTGGCCTCCTCGTACTTCTCAGCGTAACCCTCCTTGATAGCCTGGGTCAACTTCGACAACTCAGACTTATCCTCAGATCGAACCTCAGTCAAAGCAAGAACAGCAGCAGTCTTCTTGTGGACGACCGTGCCGAGTCTGGCCTTGCCCTTGATGATGGCATATGGGACGCCCATCTTCTTGCAGAGAGCTGGGAGGAAGATGACGAGCTCAATTGGGTCAACATCGTTGGGGATGAGGACGAGAGCAGCCTTCTTGTTCTCGATCAGGCCGACGACGTGGTTGAGACCGTACTTGACGGCGTATGGCTTCTTGCTCACATCTTCCTTCTTCTTGCCCTCCTTGATGGCGGTAGCCTCCTTCAACAGACGCTCCTTCTTCTCGGCCTTGGACTCAGGTCGGTACTTGTTGAGCAGCTTGAGAGCTTGGCCGGCGGTGTTGCGGTCGAGGACGTTTTGGAACTGGGCGATCGCAGGTGGGACCTTTAGGCGCATGTTGAGGATCTTCTTTTGGCGTTGGAGACGGACATACTCGGGCCACTTCACCATACGGGAGAGGTTGCGCGAGGGCTGGATATCTTGACCGATGCCATAGTTACGGCTGCGCTTCTCGATGAGGGGGTTCTTGCACCCGTTAGCATTGATGTGAGTGTGTGCGATTAAGGATGAACGTACCTTTGGGGCCTTCTTCGATCCTGCACCAGCCTTGGACTGGGGGAACGGGGCAGGGGCTGCCTTCTTTCCGGCTTTGGGAGGCTGTCATTGAGAAAAGAAGACATCAGCGAATATGTTCACTAATAATCTTCTTTGAACTCTAAAGAGACCACACTGGCATTTCTGCGTAGATGTAGCTCAAGCCAAATCATCATCAACGCCCGAGGGCAATTGACGGGAAGCGCATCTCGACGTGCGATTGCTCGTAGAGGTACGAGAGCGGTGGCGAGTCGTATCACGACATATTGAAGAGCATAGAGTATAAAGTATTAATTGTGGTTGTAGCTTACCATGATTGATCGAGTCGCTGGGTTGTCGGTGCAGCGGTTTGTCGGAAATGTTTGGCGATGGAAGACCAAGAAAATTTCAAAGTTGTTGTGGGAGCGATTGTGGCTCGCTTAGAGAAGCGGCCGCGTCACGGGATAGGCTGGCATTTTTAGCACGTGCATGGAGGGGTAACTTTTCTCCGATCAGGACTTCGAAATATTCATGACTCCCAGCATTATTTCAAGAGTGAAGATATCTCGAGTTTCCTGCTTCAGAAATGGCACCAGCACTTTGTGCCATATGCAAGGATGCCCGAGCCCTGATAATACGTCCCAAGAATCACCAAAAGCTCTGCAAAGCCTGCTTCATCGCCATCTTCGAAGCCGAAATCCACCACACAATCACTACCACCTCCCTCTTCTCTCCCGGCGATCGAATAGCAATAGGCGCGTCCGGTGGGAAAGACTCTACCGTCCTCGCATCTGTCCTTAAAACCCTCAACGAACGATATAATTACGGCTTGGATTTGGTGTTACTCAGTATCGATGAAGGCATCAAGGGATACAGAGATGATTCCCTCGAGACGGTCAAGAGGAATGCGGTGCAGTATGACATGCCGCTGAAGATTGTTGGGTATGACGAGTTATATGGATGGACTATGGATCAGGTCGTTGAAGCTATCGGGAAGAAATCAAATTGCACGTACTGCGGTGTATTTCGAAGACAGGCGCTGGATCGAGGGGCGAAGATGTTGGGGATTAAACATGTGGTGACGGGACATAATGCAGACGATGTGGCAGAGACTATTCTCATGAATCTTTTGAGAGGAGATTTGCCACGACTGGCTAGGAGTACGAGTATTGTCACAGGTGACGAATCCAGCGAGGTACGCAGGAGCAAGCCGCTCAAATATGCCTACGAGAAGGAAATTGTGCTTTATGCGCATCACAAGAAGTTGGATTACTTCAGTACCGAGTGTCTATACAGTCCCGAAGCTTTCAGAGGTAGTGCGAGAAGTTTGATCAAGAACTTAGAGAGGGTACGGCCGAGTGCGATCCTGGATGTGGTCCGAAGTGGAGAGGATATGGCCAAACTAGTTCCTGAGCAGGTCACTGGCATTAGTCAATGCAAGAGCCAGAAAGTCTCGTTGTCAAGTGCTGATGGCGAAGAGGAAGGCTCAGGTGGCTGCGGTACCAGCGGAAGAAACAGTGGTGGAGAGATGGCTGATATGGAGAAGAAGTTGAAGGAAGACGAAGAGGCCGCGTCAAGAGAAATTGACGTTGCATCAGTAGCATCTAATGGTGCCAACGGCCAGAAACATGACAGAATAGCCAAAACCGAGTCTGGCAAGACTGGAAAGAAGGAGAGTGGCCGAAAGCTTACTCGACAAACTCTGGGTACCTGCAAGAAGTGCGGATACATGTCGAGTCAGGATGTCTGCAAAGCATGCATGCTTCTCGAGGGGTTGAACAAAAGCCGGCCGAAGATGGAGATTGAAATAGATGTCGAAGACGAAGAGAGCTCTACCTTACGGAGGAGGATGGAAGGTGTGGCGCTAGCAGCGGGGTGAAAGACCCAAATAAGTCAAAGACTGTTCTCAAATTATCGTACCCCCGATGATTTCGAGGTTGCGGGCTCCCTGTGATATTGTGTTTGTGTCGCCATGTCATTGCTGCCTGTATTGGATCGTTGTGTCACGGAGTTGTGATGAAAACTACACAGTGCTCCGAGTTGATCTCCATACCATATTTACGCTTTTTTGATGTTATTTTTGACTTGCATCTTAAAATCGAGGCACGAGGCGCCAACATATGTCTGATTGGACTTCATGTCACAAATGGGAATGCAGGTCACAAGGTTTCCAAGAACAGACTCAATTGCCTATCAACTTCTCATCAAGCTATCCAACCACCCACATCTCTTAATCCATCAACCCCCCTCCCCCCTCCGCAATCACATCCAAAATTGCCCAGCACTCTCACCCCAAAAAAACTCCAACTCCAACTCTAACCCCCAAAAGCCCATCCTCCCCATTCTCCTCACCTCCTACTCCTCAAACTCTCCTCCGGATGCGCACCAATAACACCCTGATACTCTTTCGCATATCCCTCCGCCGTACCCATCTCCTTCCTCTCACCCACAGGCTTAATATTCAAATCAACGCTATGATCAAACAATGCCTTGAATTTCTTCGATGTCCAGTATTTTTCTACATCGAACTTTTTATCTCCCTTGACCTGAATTTCTCCACCCGTCAGCCAATCATATCCCAAACCCTTATTATTTTTCCTTTTTGTAAAGAACGGAATGAAATGCAAATAGGAAGAGGACAAGAGAACCAAACCTGGTCAAAAACCCCCCTAATCTCCACCGCACTCATCTCACCCGCCACAGTCTTCTCCTTCACCAACTTCATCCATGATTCTTCCATCAGTGGCCGATCGATTGGTTTGGTGTTAAGAGAATCCGTGTCGGAGACGAAATTGGCGTAGGTTAGGGTGTGGAGGATGTAGGAGAGGGATTTTTGGGGGTAGGTTGGTTTTTTTAGGTCTGTGGGGAGGCAGGGTGCGTTGCGGGGTGGCATGGTGGGTTGGTAGAGGGGTTTGTTGGGGATGGTGATGGAGAGGTTGATGGGGAGGGGAAGGAGGATGGAAGATGGATGGGAGGGGTTTTATAGGGGATGTGGGAGGGGGAGAAGGATTGAATGGGTGTTGGGGATGTTGTGAATTATGGTTGTGCTTGAGAGAGCACGATTCACACTGTTCTTGTACCAGCCCATATCCTTCTCGCACTTTCATCATCCGTCACGACTACCACAGGTTTGGCTTCTTTCCAGTACTGCTATGACCTCTATTGGTCTTCACTATGTATTCTCATTTTCTCCTTCCTTTGTCTCGACATTCATCATTTTGTTTGGTTTCATTCAGTCGATATTTTTTGATAGTATAGCCATTGTCCTGGATTCAATACCAAGCGACCTCGAAAGCTCTTCGCGCCCCCAGTATAAGGTTCTTTGTCTCTTTTCGTGGTACATGGGTGCGGGGAAAAGGGGCTCGCTTAGGCCTTCACGTGGGGCAAGAATGGGCTTCTGGTGAAACAAATAATGGTATCTTGTCTTTGTCTTACTGTTTGAAAGTGTCTACGGCTTTCATAGTTCTCATTCGAGTCTTGGTACCCCTCTCCGAAGAATCTACTCTATTTCACTTCGAAGTTCCTGCTTCCCTGTATAGCATCGTCTTTTTTGTCGTCAGTCAACTTATCGAGCGACCTATCTGTGCTGCTCTTCGAAGAGTAAGAGCGCTGGGAAGAATATTTGAACTGGGCCCTTGCTCTGTTCTCGATGCGATAGAGAGGCTGCCTCTGATTAATTCTCTTCTCTTATCGACTCTGGTGACCGAACCACCTACTCCACCATCACTTTCCAGTCTTCCGCTCATGTTTCGTCATGTTCTCAATACCAGTCTTCGTCTCCTGATGTTCCGTGCTCATATGCCGATGCTTGACAAAAGGGCTAGCCAGCAGTCCAATAGCCGCAAAAGCCGTGTACAGTATGAACATATTACGCATACCGAAAGAGTAAGCGCTCTGCACTGCCCTTCGCTGGTCTAGATCTGGGACGGTAAGGATCAGATCCACATTTGCAGCTGCATCGTAACCCTCGAAGGCTGCGAGGTATGTTCCATTGAGGCCAGCTGTGACAAGAGAGGGTTGCTTCTGGGAAAGGCTGTTCTGGAAGACAATACCTCCAAGGACGAGGGACAGCGAAGACGCAATGTTTCGCGTGAAGCCTAATGTTGAAGTTCCCACCGCCGTATCAGCCTGACTGACGTTATTTTGAATGGCAATCATCGGTGTGCTTAGGAGAAGGGAAAGGCCGATGCCACCAATGATCTCGAATACTATGGTTTTCCCCAGTGAGGTATCGATTCCTAGCATAACATACAATCCGGTTCCAAGCGTCAGGCAGGTAGTTCCGGCCCAGATGATTTCTACATATCGGCCCGTTTGGTGTATCAAGACTCCGACTAGAACGTCGCATACAGCGGCAGCTATCATCATCGGCATGATCAAAAGACCGCTTTTGGTAGGCGAGGCAAGCTGCACACTTTGGAAATATAAAGGGAGGTAGTACTCCGAGCCTCGTGTGGCCATACTATGGGTGAAGCCGATGAGAAGAACTGCGCAGTTCGACCAGTCTTTGAATATTCTCAGGTCGATGAGGGGGTATCTTGCAAGACGCTTCTCGGCATAGAGGAAGAAGCCGATGAGAACGGATCCAAAGGCAACCAAGCAAATGACAGTTGGGCTGTCCCATGCAAAAGTCACACCGCCAAAATCGAGCCCAAGGAGGAGCAGCACAATCACGGCCACGATAGAAACGGTTCCGAACCAGTCGATAGCTTTCAAACCTTCGCGAAATTTTGTACGTGGATTGTGCATGTCGAGGAAAGCCCATAAGATGAAGAATGCGAGGCCACAGATGGGAAGGTTAATCCAGAAACACCATCGCCAACTTGCATACTGAGACAATGCCCCTCCAATGACTGGCCCGGTGGTCCCAGCAACTACCCAGACGAGCGCTGTCGAGCTGATATACAGCGATCGATGTCTCATGCTGAAGATATCTGAGATGACAATATTGACCAAGGAGATTATACCCCCACCCGCCAAGCCTTGTACTCCTCGCCCGGAAATCAACATAGGCATATCTACGGCAGCTCCCGCGATTGTGCTACCAATGAAAAAGACAGCGATTGCTCCCAGGACGGCATATTTGCGTCCCCAAATATCGCTGATTCGGACCCACATAGGATTTGCTGCACACATAGCCAGTAAATAGGCAGCGCCGATCCATGTGTACCCCGCAGCAGAGTGTAGGTCTTTGGTGATGCTGGGGATTGCGGTCGCTACGATCGTTTGATCAAGAGCCGAAATGAAGAGAACTAGCTGGTTGAGGTTGTTAGTCGATTAGTTCTATCGATGGTTGCGCGTATAAACTTACACAGCACATGAGAACTATTCCAGACGTGCGAGACCTTGAACGAGCAGGTTCCGCAGCTTCGACATCAAAGGACTCAATTTCGGGCTTCTTGTTGGGTGCACTCTCAGTACTCGGAGTTTCGGTATTGCCAGGAGCATGCGTAGGAACCGTCTCTTGATCCTCAAGTGCAGCAGTAGCTCCCATTGTTGGCGCTGGAGGCATGATAGCCGAGATTTCGTCCCGGTCACTCATCTTGCTGGCGGCGTGATCTTTGTGACTTTTATTTCGACCGGCCTCTATCACTCTGGTGAGTGAGAAATAAGTGGAAGTTGTTGAAGATTGAAAGCAGCCCGATCCAGGTGTGTTGGAAGTCAAAGTTGCATGTCAGGGGAAGCGAGTCGCGAAGGGCGTGCCAAGCCAAGGCCCCTCTCAAACTCATCCAGGGGCAGACCTAAATTAATTTTCTTATGCTTTTCTCCACTCGCACAAAATACCGATAACATTTGATGAGTTCCGGTCATAAGAGGTATCGCTGGCCTTCTTCAAGTGCTTTCCCGTCTTGATGTTTAGATTTGAAGGTGTTCCCGAATCAGATCTGTGGCAGATGAAAATCCAGGAATTGAAATCAATCTGAGACTTCTAGGTTTCTGATTGACTCAATGTATAAGTCCACGTCAAGCGCGAGCTCTTCCCGCTTCTGCCTCCGTTGCTCTCGGATCTCTTCTTGCTCCTCGAGTGATCGTGTCCAACCAAAACTCCGCCGCATGTATTTGCAGAGTCTCCGCAATATAACATCCCTCATCGCGACCATCCACAATCTCTCGACTCTTTCGGAAACCCCTTTAGCCCCCGTCTTTTCAGTTGCCTTTATTCCGAGTAATAATAACGCCCTCAGCGTAAGGTTTGCGTCGTTGCCTGCATTATGAAATTTCATATGACTACAGGGAAAGTCCAGCTTCGCAAGCAGGCTATATAAGCTGGGACGTCTCAACTGCAACCTTCGTAGAAGGAGACAGGTGTCCAACGATTGAGTGATCCTTCCGAAATCAAACCCAAGTTCGCTTAGCGCATCAAGATCGCCCGACATCCAATGCCCAATTAAAAAAATATTCCTGTCTTGATAGGATTTAAGGCAAGCATTGATCTTTGACAGCATACTACTGGGTCGGAGTTTTTCGGCAGTTCCCCAACTGTACCGACGGACTGACTTCTCGAAATAAGCGTCGTCTCCTGTGATGAAGTTGAAAGTGGTAAGCTCAGATGCTGCATTCAGGCTTCTTGTATCCAAGATCGCAAGGCCGACTTGTGAATTTTTATTACCATCTCTGAAGCCGTTATCTCTGAAGCCGTTTTTGATGATTTCCGTTGCCTCGAAATCGATGGCCACAAAGACTGGATCCAAAGGGGTTGAGGGAACGAATAAATTCCAGAGGGAGTATGTATCACCCAGCGGCGATCTCTTACGCCTCATATCGGTAGTCGAAGTGATAGGCTGAGGAGGATGTAGATGATCAAGCAGATCGGAATGGCGTGAATGATTTTTGAGATATGTCGCGTGAAGACCTAGCTGTGTGCGCGATGTTCGAAAAGGTGTGAAGTGAGTCGTGAATTTCGATGCGAGGTGATCGATCTGTCTTTCATAATTTCATTGCCCATCGCAATTAGAAATTGATCTCAATACCATGTGTGTCCATCACATATACAAAAACTCTGCCGCATAGGGAAAGGGTCATCGCATCTCCGTAGTGGAAAAGGTCATCGCTTATATAATGCGGGGCATGACGAGAATTAGCAGAACATTGTGATGCTTTCAGATCTACATCGTATATACTCTACAAGAAGCTTACAAGCTCAAGACTTCTATGCCAATTCCTCTCCCCTAACTAAGAGCGATAATATAAAGCATTAACTCGTGACATGCTAAGTTCCTTCGTGTCTACTTTGCTGCTTCGCGCCTTCCCACACCTTCCAGGTCGTTTTCAACAGCTCCCGCCCAGTAGTCGACAGCCGTCGCTTCCTTGGAATTTTTGGACCTTGAATTAATGTTGGAAGTCTTGTGGCCCCTTTTGCATCGATCCCCGCTTTTGTGTCTTTTAATGCTCTCCGTCGTTGTATTCTCTCCCACCAAAGGAAACACTTCCGAGATACAGAAGTATCAATCTATGTCTCATGTCAGCGAGCTCCTAGTCTGACACGATGCATATAATAGAGTTAATGCCTTTGAAATTGCCTTCCCGAGGGCCTTGAACAACCTCTCCTTCAGCCTCTTCTCTGACCGCCATTCCTCAAACTTTCCTCTCACCAACCCGGCCCAAGCTTGTTCCACATCCCATCTGCTCAGAACTGCTCTACTATTTTGATATGAAGAGTTTATGAAGTCGATATATCCATCCTGCAGCAGGTGAAAATGACCTTTCTTGTACGTCGGAAATTTTGAGGGTGTCGTGTGGCTTTGCGCTTCCTCCTGGCTCCGGCTGATGGTTCGACGGCGCTTGAGAGAGCGGACAATTCTCTTCCTTCTGGTTAAATCCTCGAGATATGGCTTTATGGGGGGCTTTCCAGGTTCTGATTCCGGTTTCTCAGGTGGCAGTAGAGGGGATCCTGGGGAAGTAATTAGAGATCGCTGGGGACTTGCGGCAAACTGGGAGGACTCACGCTTCAGAGGTGAATTTTTCTTTGCTAGCGCACGCTTCGCTCGGGATTTTCGACGTCGAGGTTTGATAAACTTGGCTGGAAATTCCCGAGTTGAGACGCAGTATCTCCAGAGGTTTGAATATATCATTTCGGGGTTGTTCCGGTAGGAGAGCTCTTGAAAGTTTGGGATAGCTTTGGAATCCGTTAACAGAATAGAGGTTTGTTGTTGTTCTGAAGTTTTGAATACTGCTAGTTTAGGCTTCTCGATTTGCCGGACAAGACGGCAGAAAATTACCGCGTTACAAGCGGTGAATTGAAAATGGTACTCAAGTCTCTAGGTGTTATGTATTGAGGAGGGAACCATATGAGCCACTTTTTGTGATTTTGAAAAGATGTACATTTTTCTCCAGAAATTCAAGATAGGTGTTGCAACTCGTAGGTCGGAATCGTCAAACGTGTCCAGAGTAGGGCTGATGCTCGGCTTTTCGATGTCTATAAAATACCATACCGCGGAATTCACAAATTCCGATGGATATTCAATCGAATATGTAACGTTCAAGGCATCATGCAATATTTAGCCTCGTTGATATAAAAGAGACCTCTCGAGTCGCGAAACTCATTCTTGCCCAACCTTCTACCTCCACGCTCTTTGCAATTTCTTGGATATCCTATGTTTCTTTTGCATTTCAACACCACTCATTTGTTGATTGCAAGCCATTCTTTCTGATCTTGTCAACACATCTCCTGTCATTGCCACTCGACTACTCTCAATATGTACCCAAGCCACCCTTGGCTTGCTGCCCCTCCTCCGTACCCTGCCCAGGCTCAGCCAGGTACGGCAACAGCAAGCTCTCAAGCCTATGTCTTAACTTTAACGACACTGCCTCTGTCTTCTGGGCATCCGCTTCCTCCATTGCCTGCTGGCTACCCGGCGAACTACCCGCAGCTTACGCTGCTTGCCCTTCAATTCAATGGATTGCCAATATATGGTCCACTGCCGCAACCTCTTCCGTCAAATTCACTTCCCTCAAATGTGCTATCGGTAGCTCCTCTCACAATAACCCAACCACAACAAATTCAACAAACCCAGCCACCAAAGCAAGTTCAGCAGGCCCAGCAACAGAAAGTCCAACAAACCCAACCGCCACAACAACCCCAGCAGGCGCAACTGGTAAAACAACCACAGCCGCCTCAACAAACCCCGAATCCCAGAGTAATTTTTCATTTGTTCGCCCACGCTGAGGTTAGTAAAATGATCCCCTTTGATTTAAACTTGAATGTAAATTCTGACAACTTTTAGATTAACTTTAATGATGATTTCGATCTAAGTTGCGACAAAAATCCCCCTCCGTCTCCCAAAGGAAAACAGCAGTGCCTTAATGTCAAAGCCAATTTTCCTTTCATGAAAAGTGTCGACGTTTTGTTTTGCTCTCCAGACTCAAGGACAGCCCTCACAGCCTACTGGGCATTTAAAGATCAAATGGCAGATGTGGCTAAAATGCTCATGATGCCTTGGGAGGACATTCGAAATTGTGGGTCGAAGGAGGATTACGCTAAGAAAATTACCCTAAAAGCAGGACTGACTAAGAAGGTGCTTACAACAATGCTGAAGAGAGGGAATGGTCGTGGATTTGTAGTCTTCGATTCCCTCGTCCATGAAGGATGGGAGTCGGCTCAGACGAAGGTGGAAGAGGAGCACATCATAGCGGAAAGAGCGGATCATGTTCGCATGGATTTGTACACTTTGGCGAAGGTCATCCAAGTGCCTGATGGTAAATGGAAGACCATTATGTTCAACTCTTCAAAAACAGCCAAAACCCTGGTGACCTCTGTCGACAAGCACATCGTTATTATCTCTCACCGCAATTTCCTTACCCATCTCACCCGGCGTGATGGCGTTCCAGGCAAGTCACTTACCTCGGGTCATGTCAATAAGTTACTAATACAAATCAGACACAACTTGGGAGACTGTTCAATACCGGTCCTATGAGTTTCCATCAGATGTAGAAGCGGCAAAGAACCCAGCTGAGATGTTCAATTTGGTTGAGACTGCGGAAAGCAAGGCCAGAAAGCACGTCAAGGATGGTGGTCCCCCACCCGCTGGTAAATGAGAAGTGTACGTTTAGTGAACTACCTGACATTTGGAAGGGATAGGAGACAGTTAGAGAAGCAGATGACTGGAGCCTAGTGCAGTAATGAGGATGAAAAAGCAGACAGAGGCGTTGGGAGATACGGAGCATCGATTTCGTTGAAGGCTTTTCTTGAATAGAAATGAAGTCTTTTTACACGTCACATCCTGCTGCAAACCTTCAGAGCGAGAAGTTGCCCCAGTATTTCGAAGTCTCTTGAACAAGAAAGGTCAGTTGGGAGATAGGGGCAACATTGATTCACTACTTGGTCGATGATGCTAGTTCTTCCAAGTCCAGGACTATGCCACGAATAGCAGGAGATCCCAACAGTGGTCTTGAATCCGTATCCAGAATTCTCAAGCAACGAAGTGCGAGCTCAACGTATCGCCTTCCCAATGTTACTCGAAGACCCTCAGCCATCTCTTCCAGAACCTCTTTGTGCTTAGCGGGGCTTGCATCCTGAAACAGCTGTGGATATGATTCAAGTGGTTTCCATCGACCAATCTCAACCATGGTTACTCCTAGGCTATAGATATCGTGCTCAGCTATATATTCCGGGACAGCGTCATCGCTATCTGCAGTGACATTCCTCTCTGGATGCTGATACAAAGCCCTTTTCCATCCGCCTTCGGCTTCGTCACCAGTAGATCTTGCAGCTTCGCTACGGCTGTAGTCAAAGCCCGCAAGAAAGCTAGTCCCCAAGTACTCGGGGTAGTTTCGTCCGAGATCGGTGGCTTCCTTTGAGTGTGCGAGAAATATGTTCGACGATCGAATACCTTTGTGAAACCAACCGATTGAATGGATAAACAGAATCGCTGTAGATATCTGACGAACCAATTCAAATCGCTGGTCCAAAGAGTGTTTCAAGATTCGAGTCCCATTAGGCCCCGTCATGCGAAGGATATCGATCAAGCGGGACGGCGGAGAATATTTGGCGGGAAATTCGTACAATATTCCGAACGGCACCGAAGGCTGCTTGAGTTTCGGATTTGTAGTGAAGAAGTATTTCGTTCTGAGAAGGAACATATCTGTTGGTCGGACAGCAGAGAGAACCGAGACCAGTTTCACTACCTCTTCCTCCATCTCCTTCGTGGCAGACTTGCTATGAACTGAAGCTGGTGCTAGCTTCTTGAACTCAACGAGTAGTTGCCGGCCAGATATGGTGCTCATTCTTGCCTGCGATGACAGTTCGATTGTAGAGCTTAATTCGGTGGACAATTGCAAGCTTGGATCCAAATCCTTCGTTTGTTGGTACCCAATTTCACGGAATTTGGTTATGCGAGATTCCATTCTCTGCTGAGCAGTGACTGCTTCTATCAAAGTTGCGTTATTCGAATTTCTACCCAAGGCAGAGACTATGTCGTTTTTAGCCTTTTTCGGGAAGAGCACGAAACACGTCTGCAGCCTCTTGATCCAATCGTTGATGTCTTCCTCGGATGATTTCAAGTCTTTGCCCACAACTGCCCATTTAGATCGATCCCATAAGTTGTTCGTTTTGTATCGATTCAGCCGCACACTCACATCCTGGGTAATTGGGAGTATGTGTGATATCACTCTCTGCAGATGGCTCAAACTTTCGATGTCGAGATGCTCGAGCATGGTTTCATCGATGGAAATCGCTAGATGCTCTAGTAAGAGAGCGTCGTTTTCAAACCGTAGCATGATATTTGGGATGGCGGTTTTGGCATCATGGACCCGCTTGAAGAAAGCTACGATGTCCTTGGTGAAGCTGTAAGACGAGGATAAAGCACCCAGGACTGCGAAACCTGTCACCATCTTCACTATCGGTTTGAATTCAGGCTCTTCAGGCTTCCGATAGTCCCATAAGCTGTAGCTAGGTATGGAAGGAGAGTTAATCAGGAAAATTTTAGGTGCAGCTCTTGACCCCGCTAAGATGCAGCCTCTTTTTGCTTTTTTTGCTCAGCCGCAGAAGGCAACCACGGCTGCTTGCCGAGGGCGCATAGCATACAGTATGAAACAGCAGCTTTAGGCGAGGTTTCACGCATTTTCAGTTTTCCTCTCAAGTCCGACAGAAGAGTATCAGAGGTGCACCTTGAGTTGCTCGCAGCATCAGTGCGAGGATATTTGCTCCTCCTTCCCTTCCGCTTTTCGATATGTCATCCGATTCCCTAAACAATGAGCTGGACGCACAATTCGATCAGGCGCTCGGTAGCCTTGCAAATCGACTGCCTCAGATTCTTCCAATTCGGATACTCAAGAAATCCCGAGAAAGTGTTAGCGCTGTTGCAGCTGAATTGACCAGTGGCTCTACCCATTTCGTTGACCACCAAGGATTTATTCGCTTCTTGAGCACTTGCCCAGCACCCGTGGTCGATAAAAAAGATGTCGAGCTCCAGGAGTTCATTGGAAGCGGATGGACAATGTCAGTTTTCCGGGGGGAGTGGAAATCTGCTGGCAAAGTTCGAGCGGTTGCTATCAAGTACGCCCCTTATGTTCCCTCATAACTTGCTCAATATTGAGTGGTTTTAGGCAGCTTAACCGGGGACTCGCCCTCGGATTATCTTCACAAGAAGAGGTTACTGCAGACCTTCGTTTGAAGGTATCATCGGTCATTTTAGGTCTGTTCTATTGAAGCCCTTCTTCCAAATGACACTGAAAAACTGTCTAGAGATACGTATGATGTCCCATGAACTTCTTCGCCACCACCGAAATATCGTTAGGCTACTGGGAATCACCTGGCACGATGAGGATTCTGTTGGAGATTCTCAGCCAAGAACAACTCCGTCACTGCTCGTTGAACTCGCAGCTTCTGTCAACGGTAAACCTCTAACTTTAGAAACTTACGTGGAACAGAGGAAATACAAGGACCATGATCTAGTAGCTAAGACACAACTACTTCATGACATAGCATCTGGACTATCAGCTCTTCACGCCCTGGGTGTCGTTCATGGGGACGTCAAGCCAGAAAATATTCTGCTATTTGAGGACTCCGACCGCTTAGTTGCCAAGATCTCTGATTTTGGCTTCTGCATTGCAGGCGACGACGACCTGAAATCAGCCAGGGGCGGTACCCAGTACTGGAACGCACCGGAATGCCTTGTAGGCGCACCTCCAGAAATCCGGAAACACCACTCGGAAGTCACGAGAGATTTCTTCTCTTATGGTCTAGTGATATGGTAAAGCGTGGAACTATCTTTCGAAAGAATACTGTATACTGATTCATGAAAGGTTCGTTTTATTCGAAGAGCTACCTTTTAATGGCCCCTCTTCGGAGTTCAATGTCATTAAACTCGGAGACGACATGAAAGATCGAATTGACCAGGCTTTCTTTCGAAAGTATAGGGTGAGGGAAGCTGACGGACTCCAAGAGCGATATGACTGCAAAAGTGAACAATGGATCGCCTGTACAGAAAACAGGCAACATGTTCTGCGTTTTCTGATGCAATGGGTACTTGTGAACTCCCCAACAGCAAGACGATGGACATTCGATTTGTATCTTCGTCTTCTTGACAACGAGTAAGCTCGGAATTCTGGACATGTACCCAAAAGCTCATGAGTCATAGGTCTTTCTTCGATCTAGGATATCGTACGTTCCAGCAAACGGGTACATGGGACGCCGAATGGGAAGAGTTTGGTATTCCTGAGAAACGACTTCAAAAGGCTTTGAGTGATGAGAAAACTGAGTAAGTAGTATTAATTTGAACGTGGCAGACCTATACAGGTGCATTAGCTCATGAATCTTGTTACAGGGCTCGCCAGAAAACTCTTTACGCAATAATTGGTGATTCCGAAGTCGAGCAATGGGGGAGATTGAGGTCATATGAAGATACATCTAGTAACGCCAGGGTATGTGTCGAACATTCCTCGTGTCTTGTCCTGGTGTTTAACCTCGTCACAGATTCAAGACCTGCAGGGAATGGGGGTTCCTCCTGAATTACAGAGAGAAATATTCCAGCAGTCGTTGGTAATTGCAAAGCAGGATTCCAAGGCTCTTGACCATATCAAAATAGTTGCAGAGAGCTATGCAGTCGGGTTTGGAACACCAAAAGACCTTGAATCAGCCTTTCGATGGTAAGAGTTGTGGCCACAGCTCGTGGCCACTTTTTAAGCGAGATTAGACCCCCTTTATTTTCCAACCCTCCAACTTCAAAAATTAATAACAATTCAACCACCAATTATTTTTGCCCCAAATTCAAAATGCAAATTGATATCCTATCATCCTCTCCATCCTATTCGCCTGGGGAAAATTAGAATATCCTTAAACGTTCTAAAATACGCCAAATGCGACGCAACAGAAAAAGCTAGACCGATATTTACAAAGAATTAAAGGTCCCTCGAAGCTTTGCCAGGAAGATCTATAAAAACCCATCAAGTAGAACTACACGTAAAAAAAAACAGTATCATTAGACATTACTTAATAAACATGATATCCGCCAGATCATTCGCCATATTATTTTCAATTACACCACTAGAAAGCTTTCTTTTGAGGAGGTCCGCGCCTAACTACATTTAGTAACCTCTGCTTATACTATTCGACGCATACTCAAAAACTACGGCTACCAATATTGTATCACATACCCTCGACCCTTCATAAACTTTAGCCAGAGCAAGAAACAGTTGGTTTTTGCATATAAGCACCGCTGGTGGGGGACATCCGAATATGCAGCTATTAGGGAGGGTGGGGGGGACTGGCGGAAGGTTATATGGAATGATAAAGTTATATTTGATATTGGCAAAGATGGCAAAATTTGGGTTATACATAGGATAGATGAGAAATACTGCCTAGATTATATAAAGTTTATTTATAGATCCGGAAAATTCTTTTTGATAATCTGGGGCGTTTTAGAATAGGACTATAAATCCCCATTGGTTTTTATAAAAAAGCTCCCAGGGCAAAAGGATATATGTTCTAGAGCCTACTTAGAACAGGTATTAAAGTTTGTAATATTTCTATTATTTGAGATCCTTGGTTCAGACTATATTTATATAAAAAATGGATCTAAGATCCACAAGGGGAAGGCCCGATTTCCACACCTAGAGCATAAAATACGTGGCTTCAATTGGCCTTTTTCCTCGTTTGATCTAAACTTTATTGAAAAAATCTGGAGATAAATAAAAAGCTAACTGAATGTTATATTATATAAACCAAGAATTAGAAAAACATTGATAAAGGTAGTTCAGAAACTCTAGGATCAGATGGATTTATATAATTACCGCTATTATATAGAATAATTGATCTGTAAAATTGAGGACGTTATTGATGTTAAAGGCCTAGCTACTATCAATTAAAATTTCAGCCATAAAGCTCTTAATTTGGATGCGTGGTGATTTATTTAAAAAATATAAGGGTTTCGCTTAGGTGGCCACGAGCTGTGGCCACAACTCTTACAAAGCAGCAGCTGAAGAAGGAGACATTGAGGCTTCTACAGCAATCTTGCGCTTCTGGGATCTCGATTCGACCTCCTTGCAACTCGGCGAGAATACCTATTGCTTGGTGCTTAGTCAAGCGTTGATGGCTTCCTTTGGGACCAGCAATGAAGCCGATACTCAAATATCCAAGCCAACATATTCTGCCAAAGCAGAGAAGTTCCAAGGCTTCCTGACTCGGAATCCGGATATTTGCAAAGTTCCGATGGAGCGAGCCTTCCAAACTCAAATTCAACAGTCGCGAGTCGACCTCCCGCGGTTGAATAACACCTCCACCCAAACAACTAGCATCGAGTGGAATGCCGCCCGGGACGCTATTCGATACGACGACCAGGATTCTCTGATAAATATTCTGCGGGAACACCCTAGTCTTGTTAGGGGCCGGCCAGATGGAAACGAGAGTTTAGCTCACCTAGCCATCAGATACGATCGAGCTGGACTATTGAGAATGCTAATTCAGGAATTCAACGTTAGTCTTTCGGAGACCAATGCTGATGGATCGACGCCACTCTCGTTTGCCATAAAGATTGGAAGTACCTCGTCAATGCGTGTGTTATTGTTTGCTGTTAAGAACGCCAAGGTAGCTGGAGATGTTGCGGCGATGGACAACGCGAGTGAGGGAAAGGGAGGTTCGTATGACTTGACATTTTAAGACAATATGCTAACTGATTAGATCTTACACGAGTATTCTATGAGCACTTCGTTACTTCGGAACCGAACCCAGATGAGACTGATCTCAGCAAGGACAGCTTCTACAGATGGTCATTCTTTTCACTGGCATCAGCTGTCGCCAACAACAACTGGGGAGTATTTTGCACTCTACTGGACATTGGTGTAGACCCCAACACGACCAATCCCTCTCCAACAGCCGCAGCCGACACGTTCTTTACGGCTATCATGCTTTCCGCTACAACCTATAATCCGCTGATGTTGACTGCTGCTCTGGCATTTGGAGCTCGGACACAAACAAGAATACCGTTTCCAGATGCACGAACAGCTCTGCATCTCGCATGTGGCAAGTATCAGTCAACGGCGGCTACGATCCGAGATGATGTGCAAGATGATATGTTTCGGCAGTGGAGTTTCAGTCGAACTGAGGTATCACCCAAAGACTTTCAAAGCATGCAACGAATGTCAATCTGGGCTTTGCTACAATATGGAGCCGATATTGAGGCTCAAGACTACCATGGGTATACCCCACTTGCTTATGCTATAACAGAGGGACCACATTTGTTTGCAGCGAAGATTCTCCTAGAGCTCAATCCACCAGCAAACATCAACGCAGCCAATTTTTCGGGAAACACCGCGTTACACGAAGCTGTGCGCGAGGGCGATATGACGCGCCTAGAATTTTGCCTCAATCATGGAGCAGACTTAGAGCAAAAGACGGAATTGGGCGAGACTGCTCTTGCTGTGGCGACAAAAGCGGGAAACATTGAAATTTGCAACCGGCTCCTCTCAGCTGGAGCAAGTATCAAGGAACGTGACGAAAATGGACAGAATTGTCTTCACCTAGCATTGCAAAAATCTCAATTCGAGATCTTGATCGTATTTGAAGACACAATTCGTCGAGAATCAAACAATGCGCTTATTCGACTCATCTTGGACGAGGACAGTCGAGGTTGGACGGCATTGCACACTAGCGTTATGCTCAGCCCGACCAACAATAGATTTGCCGCCATCTTCCAGAGATGGCTAGATGTCGTAGGTGAAATCGATCTGGATAACCGAGACTTATTGGGATGGACGTTACTTCACTCAGCAGTAGCTTCTAGCGAAGCTTGTGCGAGAATATTGCTTGAGCTAGGGGCCTCACCGGATATCAAGGACTCGATTCTGGGATGGACACCTCTGCACCACGCTTTTAATGATGGAAATGCCGATGTATGGAACCTGCTTCTAGAATATGGTGCTGATCCCTACGTTCCAGATGATCTCATGGGATGGACTCCACTACTGCTCTTAGAGCAAGCTACAGACCAGGCTCGGCTCGATGAGAACGAAGACTTCGATTCTATCGAGCGGGAAAGACAGGCAAGAAGGAGAGTGAAGGTTAGGGAACGAGCAACGAGATTTTTCACTGAACAGTCTATGAAACGGATGGTGAGGGGAATGGTACAAGCTGATTTAGAATGGAAAGAAGAGCTCAATCGACGAGCAGTCTTTCCGGAAGAGTCTCGGCTGGCAGGTTCCGGGGTAATTGAAAGCGTCCGGGAACAGAGGAGGTACTACCAGATGGATGATGCAGGAACGTGCAAGGAGTGGCGATTCGTTTCACCATCGCAGCCTGCGGGAACTTCCTGGTCGTGGCAATTTCATGAAGGCTGATTGTCACAGACGTAATGACGTTTCGGCGAAGACTCTTTGGAAATTCGAGGATTTTCGCTAGAGACATGAATCAGCCCCTGAATTAACGGTGCATCGTTCGCTAAATGTCGTGACTCGAGGGCTGGGGCTCCAAAAGTTCAGCGCCTGATATGCTGTAACCCTCCGAGCTGATTCCGCTCGCTCCAACGCGTGTCTTCTTTCCGAGTTCCAACAGCTGCAAGATATTGGCGAATGATGCTAGATTGACTTGCCTGTTTTTGTCCTCTGAGACTTAGGATACCATGCAGGAGGGCCATTTTCTCTGATTTTCACATTTCTATAGAATGAACGAGAGCCCGGATTTTGAAATTCAGCGCTGACATTTCAATATAAACCTAAAATTCAAACAATGGTATCAATGTCGTCAAGTGACGAGGTCCCCGCCCCTGTACTTCGGCATAGGTCTCACCTCTTCCACAACAGGAGACAATACCCCAGGATTCCTCGCTACAGGTATGACCGCTGGAGCCTTTCCCTTCCCCTTAACATCCACCGCTGTCGCAGCGCTCTTCTCGTTCAACCCCCCTGCGCCGGCTTGCCCCGCTTTCTGCTCCCATGCTGTGCTCCACATAAACCAGCACGTCCACACAGCCATTACAACAATAAACGCTGTCAGGAACCATGCTCCAATCTTATCAGACTTTGTTGGCGGGCTGACTTCTGCACCTGGTGGTACGGCGGAGCTGTTGTGACCTGCCGTTGGGTCTGATATACTCGTTCCGCCGGTGGAATTTGTCAAGGGCGGTGGGACATGCTGGATCATAGTTGCTTGGAAGGTCTCCAATGCAGACATTTGTTGCCCGGCTCCATCGGTCCCATCCCATGTCCCATTCAAATACCATTTCAACCCACAACTCCTCCCAGTCGGCCCGCCGATACATTGCGCAGCTGCGGCCTTGGCGGAGGATTTCAAAAGGGCGATGCTTTTTTCGTATGTGAAAGGTGCCAGTTGAGTTGCGTGGCCCATCCATCGAGCGAGGTAGGCTTTGAAGGACTTTTCGTCAGTGTTGCACTTTTCGGCCTGCTCGCATATTTCTTTCATTACGCCATCTGGAAAGTAACCGCCGGCAATCATATCAAGAAGGCCTTGGGTTCTATTGCGCCATACGGGGTCCCCATTTGTCTGCGAAAGATATTGTAAGCTCTGAGGTATCCATGAAACGCCATACGGTACTTACGTAGTTATACATCGTTGATGCTCCCATCAGCATGGTTGCCACGTTGTACGACCATTGATTGCGGTCAATTTGTGTGCAATTCAGACGGTCAGCCTCTGAATTGTCGAAGACATTGAAATGTTGGTCGATGAGACCAATCGCCTCCATCCAATCCCAAATTTTGACGGCCCATTGAGCGTAACGATCATCTTGGGTATACCGGGCTAGCCGAGCCGCAATGTTGAAGAGGTTTCCGTTCGAAATCGAGTTCTTCAAAGAATAACCGTTGTTGGTGGGGTATACCTGCCATCGGAGTCCACCATTGCATGTACTTGTATCCCAGGCGGCGGTCTGTTCATTGTACACAGCTTGAGCTAGGCCTAGCCATGAGGGGTCTTTTGGGCCTGGCGGATTGGGAAAGTTCGTCTCCGCTGCACGTAAAGCCGACATTGCCCAAAAGGATTGATCGTCGTTTCCCATTTCAGCGCTCTCGTTCTGAGGGTTGTAATCTCTTCTTTCTCCAACTTGAAACAACAAGCCTTCCATTGTGATTTTGTTGTAGGTCGTGTCCCCCGTGTAATACCCTGGCGCAGAGGTTAACTTGACTCCTACAACATCTCCCAACAATTGCCACTTTCTATATCCAAATATATCCATGACAAATGCCGCGAGAACTGAAGTCGATATGGTGTATTCACTCACAATAATCGATCAACGAACCCCACATTGCTCCCGACTCCCACCAATAATATGGAGGCTCCGGGAGCTTCCCAGGTGTTTGTCCACTCTCATTGCCCTTGTAATAACTCACCAGATCGTATGCAACCATGCTCGCAGCCCTCTTGACAGATTCTAACGAGTTCTCAAGCATCAGCACAGGTGCTCCATCAATCATACGAGAGCAAAAGATCGGGTGACCCACCAACATCGTCGACATTGATCTCTATCCCTCTCGCGACCTGCAGAAATAGAAACAACAGCAAAGCAAACGTCCGCAACATGTTGGCGATGAATGTGTTTTTTTGCGCAAGAGAATGATCAAAATTAGAAGGTTGCGGGGTTCAGATTCAGATTGCCATGAACGAGAGTGAATGAGGCTGTCTTCCCCGCACTTGCCGCTTTCAAATTCAATTACTCAACGAAGGTACAAAGTGACAGCTCGGCATTTATTTTTTCTCACTCTGACAGCAGGCACGACAGACGGGACCTGGCGTACTTAAAGTTAAATGTCGCACGGTCCGTGGCACAAAGCTTGAGTAAGCTTGAGTCCAACACGCGGGGACAATAAGCTTCTTCCCAGAAAGCCTTGAGAAATAGCGCAAATACTCTTTCTCTATTTTTCCGGCGGCTTCAAATGCGCCCATTGGTTCGCCGTGCCGAATCTGGTGATCAAAAGCAGAACACGAACCTAATATGGCGTCGCTGTGCAGGTGGCAGGCCAATCGCACCACCTTGACCTGGGGGCTGGAAGGCGTATGGAACGATTTGAGGGCAGGGTTTGCTCCTTGGCGTGTACATGGAGTGACGTACGCTTGTACGAGAGGCACAGCAGACGAAAATCTGCATGCGTGTGGTGTACAGAATACGGCATCACGTGTGCCTCATGCGGGGTTAGAGGAAGGTGATGGGAGACAGGGAAGTGCTGTAGCGAATGGGGCTGAGTCCCGAAAGATCATGTCAGCTGACGATCTGATCTCACTGAATACTTAATATATTCGCTATTCAGTAAGGTATGTCAGATTGCGAAGGATGATTAGAAGATGACTTGCCTTTAAAGATAAAGATCTTCCAGGGGCTGATGAGCAGACGCGCGTACTCACGAGATAGGAGGATCAATTGGAAAGAGTTTCTCAAAAGACATTCTTTGGCCCTCGGCGTTTGCGTTCTCACTTCGGCGTCATTTTACTTCGAAGTAGTGTCCTAATCAGGATATCGACAAGCCAATGAGACCAAACTGCGACTGGACTTGGACGTATCTGAGTTTTGTACCTCACGAGCCTCCATTTTCGTCTCAATGATGCCGATCCAAGTTGAACAGACGCAGGGTCGGTCCGACCATGTGCTCCCCGAGCGGCTTGACAACCGTGAAACGCCAATCCCCTGACTTGTGCTCAATCGGAACCCACAACCCTGAATACCGCAGGAGAAGATGTTCAGAATCCTTTTCACATTTCCATATTGTACATGTAGGCGTAACGGCCCGTCCCTCATCAAATATCCCCACGATCCGAAAGGCGCTGATCAACCGTCCTGGTCATCATAATGGCATCAGATTTGTGAGTATAATTCCTCTCGCTCCTCTCATCAACATCCCTCACATTAATTACCGTTTGGACGCCATATTCCTTGTTCATGCCATCCGTAATCGGCACATCGGAACCATGAGAATTGAGACTCGGTCGCCCACTCCTGGTCTTGCCTCCCGATCGATCCTCGCTGCTGCTCGTGCGATCATTTAGCTCGATGAAACTCCGCATCGATGCATCAGTGCGCTTTCGTGACATCTTCAAGTTGGATCCTTTGCGATCGGGATACGCTGGTGTTTCTTTGCCGGTGCTGGCGCGGAGAGACATTTTGAGGCCAGGGAATAGGAAACCGACTAATGAACGGCAGGCCGGGAGACAGGCGCAGATTATCCCAACTGCGATTTCCAGGTTGGTCCATACTGCAACGGGGGCTTGATCGTCTATATCGAGGTTAGCAATCAAATCCTAGCTTTGGAGAGAAGGAGATTTACAAGAAGGATCCATGGAGTCTTTCATCTTCATCAATGTGGGCAGTCTGCAGAGGCTGCATACGATGACGAAAGACCCAACGGAGAACATGAGCAACAGATGAATCTTCTTCTGCCAGTTCAAGTTCAGAGACCAGAGGATTGGAATGGGCATCAGGAGAATGACGACGTCGTGGAAAATTGATAGCGCTGCAGCGACGTAGATGGCTACGAAACTGTTGATGCATTTCACTGGAGCAACTTTATACATCCAGTTGGTCCAATTGCCGTGGAATGGAACCTGGGACATGATTAGCTTGCAAAACCCAACAGTGTCCAAGAGACTTACACATTGAAACGTCAAAGCCATTAAAATGGCAAAGTTCGACACGACCACAAACCCTCCAACGGCCCATACACTATTCTTGAATCTTCTATCCGGGAAGATCCTCCTGAAGAACAGAAGCAGCGAAAGCTTCGTCAGGGTAATAGCAAGGATATAAAACAGCTCCGAAATATAAAAGAACTGCCCAATCCCAGATCAGCACCCTCCTCTCCAACACTGTCATTGGATTTCAAACATACCTGCAAAGACTTCGACACATGCCAAGGATCCAACCAATAAGTATGCATGCCAAACCCATTAATCACAATCCCCAATCCAGTCCCCACATCAATAAAATACGCCAGCGTCGCCGCCACAATCATCCAATCGTCAGCTCCCAGGCCAATCTCCAACTTCACCCTCGAGAACACGCGCATAGCCACAAACACAAACACCAGAGGCGGAAGAACATAGTACATGTGAAACTGCTGGGTTTGCCGCGTTTTGTCGTTGGGCACGCCGCAGGATTCAGCACTGTAGCGTTGGAGTAGGAAGGCGTCGGGGATGCTGCAGGAGGCAAGGGCGCATGGTGTTAGAGCCGTGGCGAGGTTGGTATCGGTGCAGATACAGGTGACGTTTGTGAGGGTATTGCAGTATTGGGGGATTAGTGTTGCGAGGCATTCTAGCTAAAATGGTATGTTAGCTTTCTATTGAGCTTCAGAAGGGGAATTAATGGGTACTTACAGCGCAGGTAGGAGGTTGAGTGGTGCTCTGTCGGGTCTGTAACTCTGAGACTCCGTCATTTCTCAAAACTCTTGCCTGGACTTGAAGACTCGCAAGCACAGCAACGAATGGCAAGAAAAGAAACCGCATCGTGCAACTAGAACCCCTTCAAAATAGATCAACACAGCTAATCGACCCAAAAAGAAACGAGTGTCTAGTCAAGCGTCGCAGCTGATATCATCAATATATGGAAGTGCCTTCTTTTCTCTTTCTCCAGAAATCCCAAACATCCAGTCGAAGAAAAACCCATTCACAAGATCAGCATCTCGTTTCCCTGATATCTCATCCACCGACTTGAGTCCCTGACAAGTCGAGTTGGAATTGAACTACCGGCATCCCCACTCCGAAGGGGGTGGATACGGATGGTGCGACGGAATGGCCTGCTTCTCCTTGTATTATCCACTTGGCGCTGGGGTTTTCATTGGGATTTTTTTTAGAGGGAGGTTTTTGAGGGACCACTTGGCATCGGAGATTTCTAGTTTTTTTTTGTTTGGGGGTCGGTAATTGATTTCTCAGGCAATGAAAAATGATGCTGTAGGGACCTCGAAGGATAGTTTTCTACCTGCCTCGAAATATATCATTTGATGATTTTGAGTTTCAGAGCGGCCTACCTTATTCATGACGCTTTTAATGGGACGAATGTTTCCCATCTTCCCAGTACAATTCGATCAAAAACCCAAAAAGGGTAATCCGAACTGCTGATCCCTTCCATTCCCGTAAGCTAAACCCAAACTCACGAGTCATGAACCACTCCTCTTCGAGCAAAATTGACTTTCTGTCAAAACTGCCATCATCTTGGCGTTAGATTTGTGTCGTCCCTCATTGGGCCATCCAGTTCCCAGAATCGGGCCCGTCCTTGTAGCCAAGTCGCGGAATCCGTCTAATTTTCCGAACAAGAGCAAAAATTGTTCTAGAACGTTTCTCCGTTTTCAACTTTGCCCCTGACAAGCAAAAAGTTTTGCCGAAGAAAAGGCATTTTCGTTGTATGAGGCAGAAGCACTGTTCACCTCGATCCCCAAGTTCTGGGAAAGCCCACTTAGGGCATGCAATCACCCGAACTTAGGCCGTTGACGTGTTGGGCCGCTGCAGGGTTTTTCTTGAGATTTGACAGCTTGACACTACTTGACACTGACAGATGGGCAGCATGACAAAGTGGAATTTTTAGATGGGAATTGTGGGACGAGATGGGGTTTTATGCCGGTCGCCTCGGTCAACCCTTTGTAAGCCGGAGGTATTTCTGATAATGGTCGAGATAGCGAGATGATCCACTCACCTGGATATGAATATGGATGGGATGCGTAGATTGGAGAGGCCCTTCTCGCCGCGAGGCTGAGTTTCTGAAGATGAGTGAGGGGGCAGATTAATAGAATATCATACTTGATAATACCATCAACTTTGGCCGAAATAATTCTCAAGGCTAATGATTATTGAAATTTCCCCCTTAAAAAATTCAGAACGAAAATATGGTAGCCAATTCCAATGGCCTCACAAATGGCCATGCCAATGGGTATACTGACGAATTTATCAATGGCCCAGCAACAAAGGGAGAAAAGCGTCTGAAAGTCATAATCGTTGGAGGATCAGTAGCTGGACTCACCTTGGCGCATTGTCTACACCACAGCAATATCGATTTCGTGCTGCTAGAAGCTCGCAAAGAAATCGCGCCGCAAGTTGGTGCTTCGATCGTTGTTCTTCCTAATGGTGCCAGAGTTCTTGACCAGTAAGTTAGGATCCAGAATGGCGGGGTCCAGGAGACATCGAGAAAGTGAAAGGTGTCTCACAACATAGGCTGTGGATCTCCATCCTGGAAGCCTTGAATGCTGACCATGATCCCGCAGACTCGGCATCTTCGATGATATTCTTGCTTCGATAGAGCCGTTGGCACGAGCTTTCACCTGGACTGGTGATGGGAAACTTGTTGTCAAAAGCAATGCGCCTGTACTTACAGGAATGCGGTAAGTGCAAACTACCAGATGTTCGGGTATTTGCTCTGACGCTTTCATAGCATGGGATACCCGCTCGCATTCCTGCAGCGCCGCGATCTCCTGAAGGTCCTTTACGACCACGTCAAAGACAAATCGAAAGTCCTTACGTCGAAATGGGTGACCGAGATTGAGCAAGACGAGTCGGGAGCCACTGTGCACTGTAAAGATGGGTCGACGTACACGGGAGATATCGTTGTGGGTGCGGATGGTGTTCATAGTGCTGTGAAAGGATTGATGCAACAGCATATCGAGAAATCACATCCAGGCACGACGGAGAAAGACAGCAATGGTGTCTCTGCAGAGTACAACTGTATATTCGGCATCGGAAATTCAGTAGAAGGAGATACCACCCCAGGAGATTCCCATCGATCGTATGCCAAAGATTATTCGACTCTGTCGTTTGTTGGTAGTGGAGGAATTCTGTACTGGTTCTTGTTCTCCAAGCTGGACAAGAGGTACTACGGGAAGGATATCCCAAAGTATACCAAAGAAGACGCCGAGGAGGGCGCTAAAGCTTTCTTTGGTATTCACATGACCGATACCATCAAGTACAAGGAAGTTTGGGAACAGCGAACATTTGCAAATATGACATGCTTAGGTGCGTTGATCCGGAAGGCGACTTCCTTTAGTGCTTCCAAAATCCACATGGAAGCTATGCTAACCAATCTCCATTAGAGGAGTCCCAAAATGATCACTGGACGGCCGATAGAATCGCCTGCATTGGTGATTCTATACACAAGGTAAGTTGTGAGATTTTCTTCACATGAGGGGCAAATTGACCAACCTCCCCAGATGACGCCAAACCTCGGTGCTGGAGGAAACGCCGCCATCGAGTCCGCCACTGCGCTGGCAAACAGCATCTGCCAACTCGGATCCGCGCCGACATTGAGTGAAATCCGAGAATGTCTTCACGGATATCACAAAAAGCGAAGTCCGCGCGCAAATATTACGTGCGACTCGGCCAATCAGTTGACCCGCATCGAGGCCTTACGCACGTTGCCGGATAAGCTCATGGCGCTTTACGCTATCCCGGCCCTCGGTGATTTTCTGGCAGATATAACATGCGATGCCATGGTCGGCGCTGAACTTCTTGAATCTCTTCCTGCACCTGAAAGATCTTTAGCTGCAACTATGCCTTGGAATCCGGAAACCGGTGTTGGCAAGAAAGAGAAGAAATGGGTGCGCGCACTCTACGCGTTGCCCATCTTGGCAGCTGTCTATGGCGCGCAGAAGACGATGGGCGTTACGCTTGCGCAGGTTATAACACTCCTCAAGGCTGGAAGTGGTGATGGGAAGATCAACCTGGGCGACGGTCTGGTTGTTCCTCTTTACAAACAATATTTCGGAATCAAGGGTCTCGATGCATTTGTTTCGGTGTTCGTCACGTTTTTCACCCCTATCATCGGCAACTTCGATCCCATCAGCAGAATGCATGGACTCGCCTTCCTGGGAGACCTCATTCCTCTTCAAACTATATGGCTGGTAGAAGGAGTCAGACGTGGTAATTTCACTACTGTTGCCCACCTACTGTAAGTTTCAATCTCCAAAAGAGAGGCCGCTCATGCTAATCCCTGACAGACCAACACTGCTGGGCATCCTGTTCCAAATCAAGGGCCTCGGATTCATCGCCCCAATCTGGTTCTTCCTTCACTATGTCCAGTCACCACTAGAGAACTACCAAGCAGCAGACAATCGACTCACCCAAGTCGGCGCTGTCAAGACCATCATCCCAACAATCATTTTCTCCTTCATTCTTCCCACCATCGCCATGTGTTACGTCCCAGGCCTCCACAATCGTCAATGGATCAACGGGCTCTTATGGCAAGCATTCCCCCTCTATGCCGCTGTGTACCAGCGCGTCCTTGCTCCATTCGTCGAGGATACGACCGAGGAGGACCGTATCTCGAATCCTGAGGCCGATATGCCATATCTCCGCCGCGCATACGGATTTGCAGCTGTATTAGCTGCAGCTGCAAACATCTACGTCCGCTTCGCATCTCCAATCCCCCTCAAGGATCTATTCTTCGGTGGTACTAGCAGCCCTTCATCTGTTTCCTCTCTGATGGAAGGAGCCGCCAAGTTCTTGAAGTATGACCAGATTGCCACATTTGGTGCCGGTGCTATCTGGACAATGTTGAGTTTCCGCGACTTGAAGAAGGCGGGGAAATTGCAGGCTGGGTGGCCGAGGATTCTGGGGATTTTTGGCGCGACTACGCTTGTTGCTGGGCCGGGTGCTGCGATGGTCACGATGTGGGCTTGGAGAGAGGAAGTTTTGGCTGCGAGAACGAAGACTGTTAAGAAGAATTAGATGGCATCAAAAAGGCGAGTGTATGTCGGAATATTTCTTTACAATTTAGACAGGCGGTCGCTGCCTTGGTGTTTTTTGGGAGTAGCGAGTTTGTTTCTTAGAATTCAATAATACACTGTTTTGTTTCGTCAAGATTCCGCGTTGGAGTCAACGGCGTTGGGGTTACATCTAAGATTCACCACTGGAGCAAAAATGAAGCTCTGGTCACTCATAAGGTTTTCCTCTTACAATTTACCAAGGACAGCGAGCGCTCTTTCTGGTAGAAGTTTGAGAGCATAAAACTCAAAGCTAATTCCCATCGTTCCTACTCAAGAAGTCAACTCCTGAACACCGATCTTACTTTCTCAACCAAACAACCAGCGCAAAATGGCACAGCAAGCCACACCCTACGACTTCTTCACAGCCTGGCTCAAGCAACCAACCCAACAATCCGTCCTCTGTTGCCACCCCACCGAGCTCATAACCCCCGACAACGAAGTCCCAAACCCCTCCGCCGACGCAGCAATCTGGCGTTTCGTAAATGGCAGTCTCGCACCCTACTCCATCTCTACGCTCCCCCAAATCCTCTCTTCCGCCCCATACATCATCGAACTCGAACGCATCCTCCTCGTCAACAATCTCGGGACCTGGCGAAACGCAAGATATTTCGTGCCCGTTCCACCAGATGAGGGACAGTACATGGAAGTTCACGCGAAAGATGCATTTGGGGGCGCGAATCCGTTTGCGATGACTTCGACGAGGTATAGGAATAAGCGGATTAGGTGTAAGGAGCATCAGCCGCCGGCGAATGGGTTTGGAAAGGCGGATTTGACGCGGATTATTTGGTTGATTTCGAGGGAGGGGTGTGTAGAGATGCCAGTGACTAGGATTGTTAGTGGGAAATGGGTTAAGTGTACGTTGGGGGAGGAATGGGGATGTGAGGTTTGATTTTGAGGATGTATTTGTAGGAAATGGATAGTTTGGGAGGGGAGTTTATTGCAAGATAGGACATGGAATTCGCGGGCGTTGATATGTATGAAAATTCAAGTCTATTTTCGTATTTGGTTGGTAATATTATTGTCTTTTATAATTGCGATATGAGAATGAAGTTATTCCCAAGCCCCCAGAAAGCTGCCAAGCTTGTCCACTCCGGAATGCGGGGGACGGAAGTGGACGCGCTTTCTCCAACTTCGCGACTATTTCGCGTAGCTTCAACTTCAACATGTCCACATACCGCGAAATCCGTGCACCAAGCTTGCGCGGGGTATTTGTGGGGAGGATCCGCCATTATTCTTGATTTTTCTTTGAGTTTCGTTCTCAATTGACCCGATGGAGAGCTTCAAAATGGATTTCTGCTCCGCCAGACTAAACTTAACAGGCAATTTGAGTACGAGTCAAGAGCTGCTACTGACTGATACTTGGCTTTACAGGCTAGGTGAGCATTTCAGTGTAAATACAATGGCAGAAGGCAAGGAGGATGAAAAGGGCGAGGGGTCCGGACGCGTAAATCATCAGATTCGCGAACACCATGTTCCGACTTCATTCTCTCCCGTGGATTTCCATGGTGTTGTGGCAGACCGCGACGTGAGTGTTTCGAGGCCCCCAATATCCTTCAGTAATCCATCGACTAACGTATAACAGCGCAAACAATCCGATATCTACCGTTCTGCCAGTCTCGTATGGTATTGGGAACAAACCCACTCTCAATGACCTTGCTCCTTACTCGTCCCACATACCAACTCTCTGTCCTTCGAATCCCATCCTCACCCTCGATTATGGCTCCGAGGTCCAGGGAATACCTACGCTTGAGGTCACCAGTTTGTCCGGTCGAGTCAAGATCGAGTTGAAGTACACGGAGGAATATGCCGGATTGGAGAACATTTATGGAGATGGACCTTGGACCTTCAGCAATGGGCTGTCCAATACTTTCCGCACCGAGACATTCGAAATTAAGGAGCCCGGTACCCTTCAGTCATTCTTTCTCCAAGGAGGGCTGCGTTGGCAGACAGTACGTCTCTTGACCAACGGCTCTGTTACTCTTTCATCCATCGGACTTCAAACAAACACACCGATCATTGCCAACGATCACCTCCCTGGATCATTCCATACCTCCAATGATATATACAACGAGATATGGGGCCTGGGTGCGAAAGCTGTCCAGGCCTCTTGCGTGGATAATGGGACTTTAAGATCAACCTGGGAAGTCACCAATGATGGCGCCCTCATTCGAGGTCAGCAGACAGCGCAATCATTCAAAGGAATAGCGTACAGCAACTATACTATGTCATTCATGACTAAAATAGTGAGAGGTGGGACAGGATGGAAAGTTGCCAGCTCAGTGAACTCCTACGGGCCGTACTTTGTCTTGACAAGTAATTACCCAGCCGATTCGACACTCATCAATACAAACAGAACTCTTCTCCCTCCGAAAAGCTTGGCGGTTGGCTATGGCTGGAGTCTGGTGAACCAAACCACTCTTGACACTGGTCCCGTTGAAAGCTTCCCTATTTCTGTGTCTGTCAACGAGAACGAATGGTACAATGTTAGCACCTCAATTACAGCAGAAGGTTTCGAAATATCACTCAATGGCACCTATATCACCACTATCAGTTATGCAGAAGGTATGGAGTGGGCCTCGCCAAGGTACGGCTCCGGCGATTTGAAGAAAGGAACTTGGGGATTCGGCCCCTTCCAGGACCAAGTGGCCTATGTTAAGGACGTGAAAGTCACAGCTTCGAACGGTACCCTTCTTTACCAAAACAGCATGCTCTCTCAAGATACTTTAGTTGAGTATGGGGTAAACACCAATGACGCGTCCGTCTGCCTCGACGGCCCAAAGCGAGATAGGCCGGTATGGATCGGCGATTTCGTACACACAGCTCGGATGATCGCCACATCGACTGATCGAATAGACTATATTACGGGTGTGATGGAATTCGAGTTTTCGCGGCAGCTCACAGCCGGCACGTTGAGTGGATACGTTCCCACAAATGCCCAGCTAGGTGCTTCGAGCCAGAATAAAGCAGCATATGGACCAGCTTATGGCATCACTGACTACCAAATTTTCTTCATGGTAACCATTGGCGATTACTACCAAATGACTGGTGATCTCGCAACCCTTCAACCATATTGGGAGCAGATAAAAAATCTTACAGCAGCCATGATGACCTTGATCAACCCATATTCCGGCCTCGTAGCAGCAAACTCAGCATCCAACTTCTTCTTCACTGGCCCTCCAACTGGGAACGGCACGACCTCGAGCGCTCTCCTGGTCCTCGCTCTCCGCCAATTAATCCCAGTTGCCCAAGCAATTGGGGACAATAGCACCGTAGCTTCATACAAGACCTCAGCAGATACTCTGAGCGCGGCGATCAATAAACACCTCTGGAATGACCAGCTCGGAACCTACTCCTACTCCCTGACATCACCTAGAAACTTCTCAGCAACCGGAATAGCATTTGCCATCCGTGCCGGCGTCGCCAACTCTACTCAAGTAGCACTCTCAATCTCAAAACTCCCCGAGCTGAAACACGGCGTAGGCTATATCACCGACGACACAGTCGCAAAGGCCAACGACACCCAATTGTCCCCCAACCTCCTCGGCTTCCTGCTAGAATCCCTCTTTATCGCCAACGCCACGCTCGGCGTGCAATCCCTTGATGTAGCTAAAGACCTGCTCGACAACTTCTGGTCGAAGATGGTAACGCAGAATCAATACTATACCGGCGCTTCGTGGGAATATCTGTACCCAGACGGCTCACCTGGAATCGGACTCTTTACATCATTAAGTCATCCCTGGGGAGGTGCACCGACTTATATACTTCCGCAGTATGTACTTGGTGTTTCTTCTCTGGAGCCTGGGTACAAGACATGGCAATTCAAACCACTGATTTATGGGCTGGGTTTGGAAGATGCGAGTGGGAAGGTACCAACACCTCATGGCACTATAGAGGCTAGCTGGGAGTTCGTTGGTGGGCGGAAGTTGGTCCTTTCAGTAGAGGGGCCGGTGGGCACGACTGGAAGTGTGATCTTACCGTTTGTGCCGTCGAATTGCGGCATTTCGGGAACCGCATCACGAGACTCGGAGTCAAGTTTGATTGTCCATGGCGGATCAAGAGTGGAGATTATTGCCTTTGTCTAGTAGGAGACCAACTACAACCAAAGAATCACGTTAATATGAGATACTAAGTAGTTTACCTAAGCTCCCTGTTATTCAAGAAAGTACAAAATTATACCACCTCTCTTGGACCTCGCTAAGGCCCCCTGAGCCGAGTTGGTTCCCCTCGTATTGGTCCTCCAACCTGTCATGTTGGTCAACGCCAGGATGCTGTTTCAGCTTCGGCTACGTATTTTTAAGCCCAACAGCCTCCTGTCTTACTATTTGTTCACCGTATCCTCTTGCTCATCTTTAGTAACTCTCCTCTCTTCATTTCACGCCACTCCCACAAATAAACACAACCATCATCCAACCAAGAAATTCAACCCTTCCTAGTACGACAAGACATGCCACCTATAAACAGACGTATATCCCTTTTAATTGTTATTATTCGGATTGTCCGTCTCGTTCCGGCTTCGGCGCTATGATCCTTTCAGATGGGAGTTTCAACCATGCACGTGGGACATTCAAAGAGATGAGGTTGATTTGTCTGAGGAGTCAAATGGTGGGCTTTAGGGATTGAATTCTAGGAGTACTTAATCGAAAGGTCTTGATTGGCATCGGGACCTCTTATTCTGATATCCTCGTACGGCACATATTGAATTCCCCTCCGAGCCATTGAACTGAATGATCCTTCTCCAATCGCTTATAAAAACTTCGCCCAAGCAAACATATACATTTACCAACGACGACCAAAATTCTCATACCCTTCTGCACACAAATACTCCCTCAAGCTTTCCCGCAATGTCCAAACCCAACCCAGTATTCGTAATACAAAACAACCAAAAGAACAAACTCCTCTTCAGCGAAGGCGCGTTCCGAAATATCTTCGATTATCACTACACCAAAGCCCGCGCCGATGCCACTTACACAACCTCCATGGCCTACACCGAAATGACGCTTCTCGATCCCGGTCTCGAAACCATGCTGAGAAGTTACCAGGATAATGAATCCGTGCCCCGATGGCGCGCTTCTTGTGTTATTGAAAAGAATGACGTAGCGGAGGGTACTTTGGCAGAGATGGAGAAAGTTTGGCCGAGTTTGTTGGTTGTTACGAAGGAGAGAACTGAAGCCTCAATGCTACACGACACCCTAGCAGGATATGGGAAGAGGGTGGAAGAGTATTTTGAGGAAATGAGGAAAGTGCTTGTTGCGGTAGAAGGGGTTAGTATGGATATGATTAGGGCGATGAAGGTCGTGGCTGCTGTGGTTATTCTTGGTGTTGCGCCTGCTGTTGTGAGGGGTGAGTAAAACCAGATGGAGGGGAAAGGATTACGAAATTGGGAAGACAAGCTTTTCGAAAGCACTGGGATCTGAAAAATCAAAATTCTTAGCTGGGTGGGATATTCAATACTTGGGAACTCTTTCCGCCAATAAAATGTGAATTTTCAATTCTGCTGCGCCTACAATTCGAACGACTCGAGCTCCACAAGCAAGACTGGCCCTTGATACCTCAAGATGATGCAGCAATACATTTTTGTCATGCCCAGCTGGGACAAGAAGAAACTGCTCTTCACGGATTCGGAACTTCGAGACATATTCAACTACCAATACCAGACGGCAGGCGTCAATGATCTATCTAACGATGCGCGGAATTCTATCCAGTCCCTCAATGCTAGCAGCGGTAATGATAACAGCTTCGCTGGCGGCAATACCAATGGCAGTACCGAAGCTTCAGCAGACTTCCGTTTCCAACGGGCCCTAGAACAATTTGCAAAAGAAAAGAATCATTACAAAGACAACTTGAACTTCAATACCGGAGCTTTTAAGAAAAGTATTACGCCAATCAGTAGTCCGCGGAGAAAAATAGAGGAGGAGATCATAGCGGGGTACAACAAGAAGGCCAGCTATGCTAAGTCATTTTCGGATACCCATCCAGTAATCACCCCTTTCCCGTATTCCTGTGCTCTTTCTGACTTCCCAATTTCCAGGCTTTCCGTCCCGAAACCTTCAAGAGCGCCTTCGAAAGCCGCCGCGAAGTTCCTACATGGTACTCCTCCGTCCCCGTCTCGCCTACCGACGATGTTGCAGATAAAATCATGTTTGAGATGGAAAAGGAATGGCGTAATGTATTATACATTAACGCTGATCGCGTGAAAGTCAATCTTGCTAGACTGGTCAAGGAAGAGGAGAAGAGCATGGTCGCGGATTATGCGTATGTGGTTGGAAAGGAACTGTATAAGAGAGAGGTGTTGAGTTTTGAGTTTTCGGAGCAGGTTAAGATGATGGCTAGGGTTGTCATTTGTGAGATTGAGCTGGGGATTATTCGGCATTTGGTCAAAAACTCTGCATAGGGATGAGCAGTAGCTAGTAATGGGGCTATGGAGGGCCGCGGGGCATAACGATTTCTCGGTTTGCGCTCGATTTCAGGCTCACCTGATCTAGCTACTGATAGTAGAATTCTGAATTCGTGGTCGTTATGAATTGAGATGTTCTCGCAGTCTAAATCATTGGCCTGTGACCAAATTGTCTTAGTGAGCCAAAAATCGCATTTGAGTGACTGAAATACATATTTACGATACTAATAGTGGGACTTGACGTCCGTACCAAAGGGAGGGGGCTTCCCCTTTAGACGGACCCCTTAAGAGGCGGGGTCAACGTCCACCATTATACATCTCGAGGATTCTACAGATTCTCTCGTATAGAGATTACAAGCCAAAAAGCCACACATTGCTTTCCAACCTTTGCAAGTCCAAAACCCAAAGTTGGAGAAATTCACCATCTACTCTATAAACTCTAGAATTAGTACCTATGGGTCAGACGCATCGGAGGCTTAGAGTTTTGATACTCACGTTTACCCTCTTGAAAACTAGCTCTCCAGGCCTCACAGTCCGCTCTTAGCTGATCAACCATTGCCTTAGCGAGCTTTGGATAGTCTTTCTCGAAGTAACTCGGCGGGTGAATAATTCCTCTGCAGCTAATGCAACCATGTATCGTGCAATACTTTCGGTTGATAAGAACTGCTACGACGGGGTGTTCCTTGCCTTCCTCGTCGGTAACGATGCCTTCTTCTCCCCAAAGAAGTTTGGCCCCGCTTTCATCACGGAAATCACGTCTTGCGTCCGCGATAGCCTCGCCCAGGTCCCAAATAGGGACATCCTCGTCGTAGCCGGCAAGATGGGTAAAAATGACAGTCTGGAGCATCAAGTCGAAACAATGGTACATCTTTCGCTTTGCTGCAGCGCTATCATCTGGTATGTGAAAAGAAGCCAGCATCCGGCAACCCTCTGCGATAAACGCTCTGCCGATTCGTGCTTCAACGCAAGCGCCTAGTTCAACGAGAAATCGTCTCAACTCCTTGACACGTTCCACGTTAATCAACTGACGGTCTTCTTCCCTGGTGCAGAATCGTTTGGCATGGGTGGAGGTGAGTCCCGCCATGATGTTGATTTCTGTCTGTGACCATTTGATGAGCTCCCGCTCTCCAGAACTGTTGAGCTTATACGGCATCAAAAACTGTTTGATTGCGTTTTTCAACGCTTGTGAATCCTCATACACCAGGTTTCTGCTGTCGTAAATGACACTCAGGCCATCTACAACGGTCTCCACTAATTTGGTAGTCAGGGAACCAGACCCATTCTCACTTCTGTGGCTAGTTTGAGAGGAGTTATTTTGAGGACTAGGCTTAGCTACTACAATATCGAAATTACCAGCGGCCCCGTTGAAGTTTTGAGTCTTGCTGCGGCTGTTGAGGGAAACCGGACTTCCGGATTGGGTGTTAGAGCTTCCTTCGGTGGGACTCTGATTATTAAGACTGCCGAGTTTTGAAAGGAAGGGGTAATTTCTAAGTGGGTTACCATGTTGAAATTCATTGGAAGCAGGCATTGAGGCTCCATCTTCTGTAGACTTGCCCAGGGGGACGTAAAGACCAAGTGGCTGAAATCCATTGGAGGTGGGGATTGAGCCCCTCTCTTTCGTAGGGATTTCCTGGCGAAAGTGATGGCCAGGTGGTTGAAATCCATTGGGGTGAGGCATTTGGGCTCTGGGAGGTCTCCAACTTTGCGTGGGGGAGTAACGGCCAAGTGGTTCCAGAGTATAGCGGGTTCGAAGCTCGGCGCGCGGATCGCTACTGCCCTGAGTATCGGCACCATTAGGGACTCCAAAGCCTCTGGTACTCATGCTATTTTTATTGCCATTGAGACTGTTGACGTTTCGATTTGGAGGAGTAGCAGTAAGACTGGTGGGATAAGTGGCAATTCTGTCGGAGTTTGGACCATTACCAAAGCCCCTTGAGAAACTAGTGGATGTACTGGAGTCGGTAGCAGTAATAAAAGCAGGTCGATTACTGTTGTTTCCGTTGGAGTTTATGGAATTGCCCGGACCCCGAGGATAGCTAGTATCTTGCATGTAGCCCGTAATACTCTCCCATTCTGGATCTGGAGAGCTATGGTATGCACGGGAGAGCGAAGGGAGCGAAAAGAGCGGAAACTCTGGCGGATAGGATGGATGAGAGCTAGCCCCCCCGGTATTAGATTTGGAACTCATACCAGTACCGTTGGTGCCAGAAACCGGTGCCTTGCTCCTCCACTGCAACACGGAGGAGTCAGTAGACTGTAGTATCGTAATCAGGTAGATTTCGGGTGTGTTATTTCCTCTTTGACATACAAATGGAGTGAAACGGAGTACATGAGATTAAATCAATAGAAATTAGGGAGCATATGAACAAAGACCTAAAGTTCCTTACATTAGAATCAGCAGCTGGCATTTTTGCTCCTAGGTGACCAGACAGCTGCACCAGAAGTCTGACGATATAAACGAGGCAAAGGCACCTCAAGTGATTAAAGATTTCCTAGTCCTCGCTAGCCGTGAGGCCGTTTCTATGTACGTGTCGCAAAGATATGTATGTTGGGAGGCTGATAGAAGACCAGCGAGGTGTATACTCTGCTGGACTGGAGAATTGCTTAGCGGGAGCCCGATCGCGGGAAAATGAAATGAAAATTTCTACCTTTCTGACAGGTAAGATCGTATATGCGGATTTTGAAATGCAAAATGCGTTTCTGTCATTAGATGATCGTTAAGGTATTGAGAGTATAGTCGAGGGGTAGTCGTGCCAAAGTGGTATCTCAGTCGCTAATGGAAGCCAAGGTGATTTGAGCACAGATGAACTGCCAGCCCTTGGGATGCCTAAGATTGTGTAGAAGCAAGAAAGTCTTTGCGGCATAACAGAACAAATATTTAAATTCGAGAGGGGATTCATGGCTGGTAAACTAAGGGACCCCATCGAAGCGCTACAGCAGTGCCCGGTCCCGTGTTTGATATCCACAGGATGACAGCTGTCAGAACAAGCACTAGGCAAGGGAATAGTTAGGAGAGTCTTACCTTAACACTGGAAAACGGCACTATCTCGCCAGATGTGCTCTTTCCGACCAGAGGTGCAGGCGCTGCCTCGGGCCAATGATCCAGCAGGAAGGGTATGCCAGTTGTATCCGCACACTTGCGAACTTCACGCCGGTTAGAACCCTTTCAAATGATCTCATGCATAATAAATGGTAGTCTTATGGGCTATAAGATGAATTAAAGAATTGATCTAGCTAGTATATGACAATACACAGTGAAGTGTTAGTGGAGGAACCTTTAGCCCCTTTTTCTCAAATACAAAATAATCTTTGCTCCATAACGAAACGAAGTTTATTTCGTAGAAAGGTCAACTGGGGCCCAATACTTTAGAACTCTGGCTCTCTAATCAAACATCATAGTCTTGGTGTTTTCGAAAGTGGGGGCCTTTTCGACCCCGCTAAATCTTGACTAGTCAAATAAGTCCGTCACACTCTCAGTCATGTAATCATCGTGGCACGAATCCAGAATTGTGCACCGCAGCTTTCAGGAATATCGAGATGATTTACTTCAACACTCAGCGACAAAAACATATTTGACATTGCATATTTGACACTGGTCGGAGGGAAACAGATCCTGGGCTAAGCAGAACGGGATAAGTTATCTGAGATCCCCTCGGCCTCCACTTATTTAGCTTTCCATAACTTTAAAGTTGCAGAACCGACCTCCCAATAACCCCATAACCTAGCAATTTCCGGCATTTGGGTCAGCACTACATCTTGTCAGCATCATCCCACTACACCCACCCCTCATCTAGTCATAGAATACTTACACAAACCTCCACCCAATATCCGCATACGTACTATCACCACCATACTGACACACCAGTGCCTGCTTCGCCATGTATTCCACACACCCATCGGGATCCATATAATGCGGCGTCCCATACAAATTATAAATGTAAAAATTCCACCGGTTGCTACCAAAATTGATGCACGACGAGCGAATCTCGCCGGACTGGTAGTTCTTGCCTAGCCAGGTGCAGACGGTTTTGATGTTGTTGGCGAAGGCGAGGGTGTCACCTGTGATGCCGGTGGGGATGCAGTCCGCGGCGATGAGGGGGATACCCACGAGCAGAGTGGCTGGAAGTAGTAGTTTCATTTTGGGCGCTTTGGGATTTTAGGGCTGTTTGAGAAGGAAATGGGGCGGTTATGTAGAAGTGAGAAAAAGAGGGGCATCGGATTGACATATTGCTTCGTTACCATGAAATGCGGCCCTCATTTAAATGCTCGTATTGCATATTCACAATCTAGATTAAAGTTTCCTATTGGTGCTGGTATTCCCAGACCTCGATGTTATAGGCAGAATAATTAATTGCAATGCGCTAGAGATAAAATTGGCTGAGGAGTTTCGCAGGCTAAACACTTCTTCGCTTCCAGCCCGCGACCCCAGGACTGATGCCTGGAGACAACGACGACTTCGACTTTGGAATCTCATTAATCATAACCTGCGACTCTGGTTGATATTGATGAGAGTTTGTGGGCATTTCGAAGTAAACTCATTTGTGGTGAAAATATGAGAGCTGACTCTCTAGGCTGCCGACCCAAACAAGCTTCAGGTTAGGGCACCAACTCAAAAATTCCAGGACGGCAATAACGCTAAACATAATATCGCGGGATGTTTGTGACATGATGACAATCGAAAAGAAGTAGCGCGTAAAGTATTGATATGACAAGAAGACTAAAATGGGAGCGGGCAGCAAAGTAGTTTGTATTGTGTACGTCACGATGCTTACTGTATGACGAAGTATAAGTTTTCCAGTCCTGCAGACAACTCCAGTCTTCTATCGGATGATTCTCAAGCGAAAGTCTCCATCCTACTCCCAATTTCCCCCATTTTACAAACGCCATTTGACGAAAACGAAATAAAAGCAAAGTTTGGTATCTCTCTGAATGGAAATATGGCGCCCTGAACCCCGCCATCTTCCCCATTTCTTTTTATGCGTCAGCTAAAAAACAACAAACTCCAAGCAAGATGGTCGTCATTTCAATTAGAAGAAACCCCTTTGAAGAGCGATGTAATATAAGATCGAAGTTTGATGGCAAGTTCCGAGGTCGTTGTGATGTGACGCCACCTTTTGTTGCTGTCCGACGTCGAGGCTTTCTGCCAGACGCCGTTCGATACCCGATCAGCTGCACGGAGGTATGACAGGTATCCGATGAGAAGTCAAGTTCAAGCTGGTTTCTTGGTCATCTTCGAAATGCAGCCTTGGCAAGAGAGCATCACACAGAGCGGGCACTTGAACGCCATTGGTCCACGCTTCTGCTTGCAGCAACCGCACTTGAACTTTTTCGTCTGCTGTTCCTTGGGCCAGAACTCGAGATGGAGGCAAGTAGCTTGTTTCTCAGCCGTTGTCTTTGCACCCAACACGGTCCATCTTTTCTCTTGTTCAGCCGTTGCCTCTTTTAATATCTTTAGCTCTGCCGCTCGCTTCTTTTCTTCTTCTGCCTTCCTGGCTTTTTCCACGGCCTCTTGTTTCTCTCTGGCCAATTTGTCTCTTGCCAGCTTTTCCGCAGTGAACTTCTTCCGTTGTTCGGCCGCAATGGCATCTAACCTCTCTTCCTCCTCCTTCTCGGCGCGTTTTGCCCTCAGATATTCTTCCTCTCTCTGCCTGTATTCATTCTCTCTCATGCCTGCGTATGAACGACCAAAGCCGTGATCAGTGCCACCTCCTTGAAATTTATGACTTGTGAAGAAAAATTGAGAAAGCAATTCCTTGAACTCTACTTGTTCCATATCATGATCGCTGTCCTCGTAGTAGTAGCCGGAGTCGTAGTAGGAGTGGTGTGCAGGACAGGGGCCGGAAAGAGGACGTTGTCCCTCGGATCGGGCATCGTAACGGGCTCGCTTTGCTGGATCCGAGAGGTTCTCGTGGGCTTCTTGGATCTGGATAACAGAGAAGCAAAAGTCAGCCTTTGCGGGATCCAGAGTGTGGGGTACTGAGTATCACCTGCTGGAACTTGGCTGTGGCTTCTGGATTCTCGCGGTCTTTATCTGGATGGTGAACTCGTGCGAAACGACGGTACGAGGTTGTAATCTCTTCGATGTTGGCAGTTTTGGTGACCTCAAGTGTCTGATAATAGTCAAAAGAGGGTGGTGGAGGCATGTTGAAGTGTGGTGAGGGAGGGTCAAGGTGGCTGAGGTTGGCGAGACGCGCCCGTGAGTTGTCGCTTGGGAGCTGTCTTGAAGGTCTTTATCTACCCGCCAAAGGGTTTGAAGAAGTCGCCACACAAAACATACGTCCAGAAAGGAAGGCATGATCAAAGTTTGAAGTTGAGGCTGAAGTTGAAGTTGTAAAAAATTGAATAAATTATTGAATTAGCAAACGCGTCTCGCTTGAGATTCACCAGCCACGGTGGCGCGAAAGCACGTGTGGGATATATCTAGTGAACAATTGATCAAAAGTTTGGGAGCAAGAGAAAATGTTTTAACAATACCACCATGTATCGTCAATCTCCCGGGAATTTGTTCATTCAGATGTCCCTCTTCTCAAAATGCGGGCATTGTATTCTGTTGGCTTGAAATCACATTGGAGCCGCGGCTCCCGGTCAGCATTTCTCTGAAACAAATGACTAGAAGAGGTGCAGAACAGCTGCCAAAGACGCCGTAGCTGCTTTGATAAAGAAACTGACCATATTGCGACAAGAACAAAACATAGGAGAATTCCACCACGGATTACCTCGTACCTTTTTCAAAGAGACAAGCGAGATATTCAGGGGCTCGCTAACCCTGAAGTTAATGCGGGGTTCTCGGCTACCCCTCACCTGGGCACTTCCTCGATGTGAGGTCTTCGCACAGCAAGCAGGATATTCCATTCAGATCCAAACATGAGTCATTTGATTCTCCCAGTCAGCCTTAGTGACAGACATGTTTACAAGAAATCGATCGCCGCTCAGATCCACTTCAGCTTTCCCCAATGTATACCTGCATGTCAAAGGCACGGCTGCCTAGGGCGCTGGCAGTGTCAAGCTACGGTAAGCGAATGCGAAAAATACCTATCTAGGAAATAAGTAGCTGCTTGGCAATATGATCGTCATCATGGCAATCTTGATATTCATCCTGACTTCTTATATCGTGTTGCTTTCACTTCTCCTATCTTTGAATTAAATTTCGCGTTTACAATATGAAGGTCCTTCTCCGCCTTCGTATATGCCTCTCCCTCGTTCTCATTGTCATTTCCGCCACCCTCCTAGGCCTGATCTCTCACAGCCTATCATGGAAAGCATCCCATAAACACATTTGGTCGCTTTTCCGCTCGCCAAATCATCGTCGCATCGTTAGTCTATCGCTTTTCCCCCGCAATATAGAGACTGGGAGTTATAGCATTATCATCGCAGCCGGATGTGGTGGGATTATAGATCAACTCTTATATCTAATTTTTACACTTGCAAAGAGGAATATCTTTGGTTCGAAGGTAAGAATTTGAGACTTCGCCATCGATAAGAAAGTGTTGACTGGGTTTTAAGATTCCAAATTCGCTCGTTGCCAAAGCGCTCATTGGTCTTCGGATCGTCATTGGTATCGTGGCATTAGTTTTTGCGTTCGTACAATACCATCAGAGCAGCACCTTTGATTCGACACTATTGTTTGGAAACGTAGTGGAAGCAGAAGGACATTACACGATGGAGGCCTGGACCTGTCAGACACAGACTCTTTTGTCTGAGTTTCGGAGGGGCGACTTTCGACAACTGTGCCAAGATGGCAAGGCAGCAAGATGGCTCTTGGTTCCTTACATTGTACTCAGTCTTGTTCTTCTCGGGCTGGAGTTTTGGGTGGGAGGAAAACGGGACAAAGCGAATGCCAAAAAGGAAGGTGGGGCAGGTGATCTAGGCGGAGCAGGTGCAAGCGACGAGTAGTGCTCAATGATATTGTTTTGTTGTCGTGAACAATGAAGAATTGTGATACGCCCAAGTGGTAAAGATTCAGATAGTGGGTGCTACAAAGCTTCCGGAATTACATTTGGCCGCGCCCTTGGTTCTTAGTTAAACTCAGCCAGCGCTGAACCAAAGGTCGAGTACCACGCCATACTGTCAGCTTTGTTTCCCCCAAGTTGTTCCATTCGTATCCCATTGTTTTCTTCTCAATTCTTTTCTTTGTGGCTGTTTATTATTAAAATAACCCTTATACATTGTCGTCCCTTTGCCTGTCACCTCATTCTTATTCCGGAAAAGATTTACGACATACCGATTTCAATACATCATCAACAAACCATGTTCGCATTTCGAAGAGGTTCTCGGAGACGGCCACGAGACCAGTCCCCGTCTAATCGACCCAGAAACCATCCAACAATAGACCCCCTCAATTTCTCGAACGACATAATCCAACAGGCTGATAAAAAATGCTTCGAAGAAAGCCATCTCTCACAGGTCCTAGTTTCATTCGCTAATTCTCCGACTATAAGCAATAGGCTGACACCCAAGCAAGCAACCATCCTCCGAGTACCTCTTCCAGACACCAATCGAGGCGCCAATAAACGAGGTACCAAGCAATTTTTCAAGACCTGGTTCGATATCTTTAATTCGCTATTCTACGGTGGCTCATTGGCGTTCTTAAGGGACAGAATCGAACTTCTACCCGGTATCCCGGATGAGGAGAATCCGCTGGAGCATATGAGCCCCCTGTATAAAGGCGAGTTCAGAAGAGAAGTCGACCGCTCACCTCGCGACACCGGCCATTTCCGCTTCAATCTGAACATGGACGTCGAGAACAACACGGTAGAAGCTGAGTATTTGGGTGCTTTGGTACACGAGATGCTGCATGCATTTTTGCATTGCCATCGTTGTGAGTGTGGGGCTTGTATGGCGGTAAGACATCCTTCATTAGGTGGTGCTGGGCAAGCAGGGCACGGGACAGCATGGGCGGACGCCATGCTTGCAATCGGCCAGGCCCTTCAAGATCAAGTGCCGTGGAGAGTTGAGGTAGGTATAGCTAAGTCCGTTGATAACGATGCTCGAATGACGCAGTGGCAACCGACACCGGATCAGCTGTTGAGATGGGGAACGCCGTATGGGAATTATGGAGGAGTAAGGAGGCGAGATCGACCTCAGCGGCAAGTAAGTGTAGACAATGATCCTCTGGATACCCTCAGACATCGAAGCGAAGCTCGGGGAGCACTGGAGCGTGCAACGCAACCACCTTGGCAATCCCAACCCCAGTCGCCCTCTGATAGGCCTCCTATCGATCCACCTAGCTCTCCTCGACGGCGTAGCCCGCCACGCAACCATCCTGCAGAGCCTCAACGTATGCCTTCAGAGCCTCGAGGTCAAAGTTTGATCATAGAAGCTGCAATCTCAGCTAGTATTCGAGACGCTGAAGACGAACAGTTGGCCCGAGCCTTGGCTCTTTCTCAGATAGGCGATGGAAATCGCAGGGGAAATGAAAGCCAACCTCAACCTCGACCACGATCACGACCTGCGGATCCTAATGAAGAAGCTACACGCCGGATGATTGCCCGACTGCAGGCAGATAACCAGCCGCAGGTAGATGATGAAGAAACGGCGAATGAGGAGTTGATTAGAATGATGCTGGAAGAGGATGCTAGTATGTTCGAATAATGAGGAATTCCATACGAACAGAGTCCTATTCGAGCGTTTTCCCGATTGGTCTTTTGAATATGATACTCGACAAAAAATTACATGAGAAATAACAATAACCCAATTCTTGCGCAGCAATCTATGGAGAATTGAGCTAAGTGTAAATTTTAAAAGTGTATAAAGGCTAAAAACTTGGGAGCAGAAACGATCACAAAATATTATACAATTCAAGCCATTATTTTAGGTCTCAGTGACGAGAAAAAGTCAGGACTTTTGGAGATTCTAGAACGACAACTTGACACCTTTGGCATTTGATGGCGTATATCTCAGGGGGGTGCCTCGCTAAAATCACGGAAGCTGCTGCCTGATGCTGCCTCGTAAGTTCGTAAATCTCGCCCGCCACACAACTGTGCCGTTGTTCAGAGCAACGTGTTATAAACTCATAACGTGCCCAGAATTTTCGAATCCATTCCATGTATGAAGTTTTCAGAATCCAACATCCAAAATGAAACTTTACGTCTGTCTTGGCTTCATTGCGTGCTCCAGTGTATTTGCGACAGAGGCCAAGTTTCAGGAGAGCAAGGCCACTACTCTTGAGCGTTCCGATATCCCCACTGTGGGATTTGATTTAACAGTAAATTATGGGTATTTAGAATCGATCATAGACATGCGTTATCAGACTGACATAAATCTTAGCACGGTCGCGGTATCCTTCGCCAACGGCACTGTCACACCAGTCGCCAAAATCGAGGGTTCCCAAGCATACAAGGATGAGATGCTGCGAATGCTATACACAGCGCCGGGTCGCTTCATAGACAAATCCCCGGGGCGGACCTCTAGTGGTCTCGAGGATATGGGATGGAGAGAGCTCACATTTGAGGAAAGGAGCCATCCAATACCACCACCGCCGCCGAAATCCGGCAGCCGTGTATCGAGCTTGATGGACACAATTGATCATTATGATCGATGGCACGCCCCTTGGATCGACTTTACTATCAAAACAACACCTATGGATACCATGCTTCAAGATTTAAAGACCGCTAGCGAAGACTTCTTAGGACGCCAAATCCAGTCGGCCGAAGTCTCAGTCCCACTGAGTCTCGTTTCAGGCAAAAGCCAGATGCATTTCGATCTCGTCACCGCACTCGAACGCGTAAAGCTCAAACTCCCGCGCGCACATCCGGAAAACGCAGCAGTTGCTGCTATCCACGGGAATGCTATTACTAAGAGAGGTTACCTAGTATGCATTGACTACAGCCGCTCCGGCTTAATCGTCACCGCATTAGTAGGCCATCGTGTAGAAGGCGAATTGGACATTCACAGAGCAATATACCGTCCAGACCTCGGCGCCGATTTTGAAAACATCACACCTGACTTCTGGAAGCAAGTGCGCGGCGAAGTTGGGAGGGCTCTTCAAAACTGGGATTTTGACATGGTGTCGGATTATGTGCTTATTGGTGATAAGGCAGCATCTGAACCACAGATTATGACGATTGTTAAGAGCATGTGGGAGATACGGGTGGTTTCCGATGAGATGTTCAGCGGGGACAAGTCGCATGTTGATTATGCTTACCGCGGGGTGGACCCGGTGTTCGCAGCGGCGATAGGGATGGCGAGAATGGAGCGGCCTCCTCTGGAGATAGGGGAACCCGATCTTTTGAGATATTCTAATGCCGAGGAGCTGATGAATCAGGAGAAAGCTGTACATGAATTGTGATTGGAAGCTAGGATTGTTTCTCCTTGCGTGGCTCGCAAGGAGGGAAGTTCCTTTCCAAGCTTCTTTACCGAAATCCTTTGAAAGTGTTTAGCTCTTGAATTATGTATTTCATCCAATTAGGTTGTTTATGATTGGTGTTCCTCGCTGCTTACAAGGACCGCCTCGTGCGTTGTGTCCGGGTATCGAGTTCCACTGCCAAGGGAATTAGTTTCCACCTTCCCCGCATCCGGTGGGTTGAGCCGTCCTTTTCTTTGTCTGCGTTCTTGGGAAACATAAGATTTAAGTAGCACTAGGTCAAGCACTCGTGGATAAGCTCAACTTTCATTGGGCGCCATTGACGGGATTTTGTAACCCCATGCATCGCCCATCAAAGATGTGACACTACACCCACCAGTCTCATATATCGCATTAGGATCAAAATTCTCTATGTCAAATATCCTACTGACTGGGGGTATGTGAACATACTCTCCGCCCTTGAATAATTTGCAATTCTTGCGAGAGTCATACACCCCACCTACTAGTCCGCAGGCAAGGAAAACGATATCCTTGCAAATCGGTCATAACACTACATAAGTATCTGCTTTCACCGTACATGAAGAATATGAAGGAAGATATTCGTCTCTATACGATGGCTGCATTCAAACTCCCCTCTTGGAAAGACATCCCCGCCGTCTCCGGCATGCCGTAAGCCCACTCGCCATCACTGCATATCCTTCTTACTGATCCCCGCTCTCAGCCCCGGAACGGCATGGGGTCTGTTCGACACACATCTCCCAGACGGGACAGTAGTCAAAGACAATTTAGGAACGATCAATTTACTTACTCCCAGTATTATTCTCTCTGCGTCCTCTGAGATCCAATGCGGCAAAAACGTGTCTCTAAATTGGGGGCTCGAAAAACTGCATTGCCCAGGTTTTGACCGACAAGTTCTCGTGCACGAATTTGTTGATTGGAGAACGAAGAAGAAAGAGCATGGAGGTGGGTTCTGGAGTTTTGATGATGTGGTTACGATAAACACGCAGACTGGGAGTCAGTGGGACGGCTTGCGTAAGTAACACTTTGCAAGAAATGTATTGAAAAGACTGTGGATTGACGATCCACTAGGACACTGGGGCCATTCCAAAACAGGAATGTATTACAATGGGTTACATCACGATGAGGTTCTAAAGAGTGGGAAGCTAGGAATCGAGAGTAAGTTCCCATGGTGCCATTTGGCGAGCTCAACTGACGACGAAATCGAGACTATACCAAACATGGCGGTATTGTTGGCCGAGGCGTTCTCCTCGATTATTGTTCATACGCAAAGCGTCATGGAATCGGGTATAACCCGATGTCAAAACACGGTATCACAGTTTCGGATCTGGAAACCATTGCTCAAGAGGAGGGTGTGACTTTCAAAGAAGGTGATATTCTAATTGTTAGAACGGGATGGACTAAGTGGTATGATGAGCACAGTGAGGAGAAGAGACTGAAGTATGTCACTAATGGGAGTAAGTGGGTTGGGGTGGAGGGGTCTAAGGAGACTGTTGAGTGGCTTTGGAATCACCATTTTGCTGCCGTGGCGGGGGACACTATTGGGTTCGAGGTTTGGCCGGCGGACCCAGACTACCGTAAGCCGTACAACCTACTCTCTTTAGAAGCAGACCCTGATTTTATTCTAGGTCTCCACGATCACCTATTATCCATGTGGGGTATGCCAATTGGTGAGATGTGGGATCTCGAAGGACTGGCTGCTGAGTGCGAAAGACAAAACAGATGGAGCTTTTTTCTCACAAGTTCACCGTTGAATACGACAGGTGGCGTAGCCAGTCCACCAAACGCAATAGCAGTTTTTTGAATTCCATTTGGACGATTTTTGATCGCAGCAAGCAGTACATGACGCGCTACTGTATTTGTTAGCAAGACACTCGCCAAAGCCCCTGAACCCCCCAACGTGAAACTTGGAAAACAACCACCAGAATTAATTGACGTACAACAAGAACTAGAGACTCAATTATATACCAAATTATTAGCAGAGATTTTATCATACCACAAACCAAAAAGCTCATTGCAATGAGCCAAGAACGTGTTTCTACCACGAGGCGAAAAGTTGGACGCGCTTCTAGGTATCAGAAGCCTGTGAGTTTAGCGAGTGGCTACTAAATTACAGCAGCTAAAGTGCTGTAAATTGAATTTTCAACCCCGCTCCTCAGCCAAAGTCCTCAATCCCCGTCGAAAGTATCGAGACAAGGTGGAGGAGATAATTAATCTACTCAATTATCAGACGCATGGGAAGAAAAGAACTCCGAATTATGTTAGAATGTATCTAACTAATTTTCTAATGCAGTATGTATATCATTTCGTGGTGGTGATCATGTAATATCTATACTTCTCCACTTCCGTGTCATCCTCAAAGCCCCTCAAGAATCATCCCCATCCTCATCCTCACTCCACTCGGAATCTTGAGAACCATTTGTCTCAGAGACTCCATCAGAGTTTTCATCGCTAACCGTCTCCCACTCCGAGGCATCATGACTCGAAGGCTCTGTCTGAGAACTGTGCTCAGCCATAAATACCACCATCCCATCAATGCTTTCGTGATCTGCATCCTCCGTAACTTCCAAATCCTCCCCACGATCAGAGATCTCCCCCAAATCTTGATCAGAGCCAGTTTTCTCATGTGACCTCAGCAGGCGAAGTCGTTCGATTTCATCTCTGATTATGCCATCATGAACACAGTATTTCGAAGACCCGCACATAGCGACAATCCAAATCACCGGACACGACACGCCTTCAGGCACTGGCCAGCTTCCCGTCATGGTCATTTCCAATAGCTCCGTATCAGTCCCCACTTCAACTTGACGCAGCGCAAGCTTCTTATCCTCTGTGAGGCTCTCAAATTCAGCGAAGCTGTTGAATTTACAGTCGCATGCCGCCTCGTAGTCTGGTAGTTCTCCCTTGCACCACTCCATGTTTACGACTGTGACTTCCCGCACCTTCGCATCGTAGACAAGCTCCGCAAGCCATTTGCTCCACGACACAAAGCAGTTCAAAGGAACGGCGATTCTTGGCACCTTGGATAAGAGCCCGCAATCATTGTTACTAAAGAACACCTCGAGCTGGTCACAACCGGGCTCGCGGATGTTGAGTGTGTCAATCTCGGGGTTGAAGTAGAATCCATTCATTGTGAACCCGTTGAGTTTGCTGGCACGATAAAGTTTCAAACCTTCCTGACGGGGTTCGCGGTTGACGTGGAGTAATGCGGGAGTTGTAGAAATGAATTTGTGGGTATGGTCGAAGAGATCTCCCAATTCGACAAAATGAACTGCGATTGTTCGAGGCTCGATTGTCAGGCCCTTAGAAAGGTATAAGCATCTCAGTAATTTGAGGAAGCCTGTAGCGACTACTCACCAGATCTCCAAACGGAGCTCGATAGGCAGGTCAGGGAACTCGGTAGGGTGCGTGGAGGCAATATTGGGAGATACAGCCGGCTGCGCAGATAGAGCAGTGCTAGTAGGAGTGGGCGACGCCATGGTTGGATCAAATTTGAAGGTCAAGAGCGTTGACTCGAGGTTGAAGGTTTCGTGTTGGGGATCCTCCAAGTTTGAGGGATGATCAACTGCTTAAATATCTGTGACGGAGGTTGAGGCACGCAGTCAAGAGAATGACACTCTCTCATATTCACAAGAAGAAACGTGTTTTAGAGACAATTAAAGTATTTCTAATGGACGACCAGCCCAGAATTCACCTGATCTTTGGTTTAGATCCGAACTTGATTGAGAATTCCTTACCACCTGTATTCAATTGAAAAGGAAATATAATCTACATTGTGAATTTGTCACGTCAGTACCCAAGAGATTGATTATGACAATATCACCAAATAACTAACAACAATTAGAATATTGAAGGCTGAATTGCATGATACATCGGTGTTGTGCCTACTAAGTCATCGGCAGTTAAGGCCTCGAAGACGAATCACCTTGCCATTTTAGCTAGTACGACATTACCTCCCGTTTTCTTCCTCATCCTACGAAACAGGCCCCGATATTCAATGTCTGTGATAACATAACCATCAATTCAATCTTCTGATGCCTACACCACTGTATCGCGTTATTTGCTTCATCAAAGAAGCTAGGTGCCGGCACCAGCGCCGAACATGCCACAATCTGAGATTTCCTTCAAATCGTGAAACAAAAAAGGCGAAAAACCCCAATTATTGTATTCAAGTTTGCTCCTTGATCCGTAAACGTACCTCAAAAATGCTAAATTCGCGTCCAATCTATGCTCGGGGAAAAGACCATCGAAAAGGCAGTAACAAAAGAACGCAATCCCGAAGAGAAGATGAAGAACTCGTATAATTTGTTGTAACAATTAATCTTTTACCAAAGTACCTTAGAAGAAATAATTAGAGCCCAAGAATCAACAATTAAACCTCATCCCCCCACCATCTATTTCTATCCCCACAAGTCTCCCCAAACCCCTCCTTTTCTCCCCTAATAATAAATAGGTTTCGCCGGATTACTCAAATCAAACACCACACTACTATGCGGTTTCGCCCCACCCCTACTCTGCGCAAAATTGCTCTCGAAATCGATCGTGCGATTAAAGCCCAGTCCACCGTTAGGCAAAATATCAATATATAACGCTTTGAAATCAGCTGGTGTGTTGATGAGTCCGATTGGGCCGGTTTGGACGAAGTAATCGGTGACGACAATGTGTTTTTGGTCGGGGGTTACTTTTATGTAGTGTGGGCCGATTGTGGGTTGGACTTCGTTGGGGTCGTCGAGACGGATGGGGTTATTGAGATCTGAGATATCGAGGGCCGCGATGTGGTTTGCTGTTGTGAGGGTGGCGTAGAAGAATTTTCCGTCGGAGGTGAAGTCGGAGCTGTGTCTTCATTAGTACTCCTTATTCATTCATCCATCTCCACCAACAAAAAGGGTGCTTACTAGATAGCAATCGTATTCCGAGCCTTCGGACCCAAATCATAGAATAACTCGGTGACGCCCTGTGTACCATCCGCATTATAACGGAACGGATAGATAATCCAGACTTGACCGAGCGCTACAGCGGTCGCCAGAGCAGCCGACTCCTTATTGCCGGGGATGAATTTCACGTCTTGAATACCGCCGCCGTTGGGAATCGTGATGGTGCTGATGATGGTTCGTGTGTCCAGTTTCCAAAGGCGGAGAGTGTTAGCGTGCTGGATACCGAGAGAAGGTTTCAGGATGGAGACAGGGACGACGAAGTCGGATGTCAGCATCACGTTGTGCTCGAAATCGATGCTCAGACCATGGGGAGAGAATTGCTCGCCCAGAATGTTGAGAGTTCCCGCGACGTCTTCGGGCCATTGGTGAATAATGTTGAAGTTGGAGTCCGTCTCGATGAGTCGGCCGGGTGAGGTGCCGACGGCGGCTGGATGGGAAGTAAGTCGGGTTTATTTCAGGAGGGAGAGAGGTAACGTACAGCCCATGTATGTGATCAAGAATCCACCATCTGGCTTGGCGCGGATCTCATCCGTGATAGAAGCAAGTAGTGCACGGTTGCTCTTGAGGAACTTGGGTCTGTATGGATTGGAGGTATCGAAGTAGAAAGCAGTATCCTAGAATAGCCCATGTTAGAGGCGGCTTCCCAACCTGGCAGGATGGGGATTACTTGAGTCTTCAACAGAGAGAGTAGACCTCCACCGACGATGGTCTTGCCATCCAAGCTGGGAGTCAGATGATGAGGACTGTTGCCACTGGTTGGAACATCTGTGATCCAGAGTAAGGTACCGAAGGTGTCCTGCATATTATGTGAGTTTCAAAATTTCACATGTATACGGGTTTGTTGTTTCTTACATCGTCAAGACTGTACGTAGCCAGGAAATCTGCAAGCAATTGTCAGCAACAGACAGTCAGGCTACACGAGCATATGTATACCAGCATGCTCATTATCACCAGCAGCAGTCCAGAAGTAGCCAATCTTCTTCGGCTTGATGTCACTCCCCTGGAATGGAGGGCTCGGCAGAGCTGGAGTAGGAATTTGCAAGATGGGCAAGGGGATAGCGAGATCGGACGTGAGTGGTTCCGTCACACCTGGTATAGATGGAATCAAAGGTGGAAGAGAAATCTGAGGCTCTGGGTCAGGGACCGGTGAGGCCCAAGCTAGAGCGGCAATTGAAGCGAGAGCGAGCAATGATTTGGACATGATGAGAACCTTTGAGCTGGTTTCTATGCGCGGATGGAAGGGGGTCCAAGGAGCTTGAGAAGAAATGAGCAGATTTGCGATCTAGGAGATCTTTATATAATAATGAGCTTCTCTCCCAAACTCTTAGATTGGGTCATCTCCAACTTCAATTTTCCATCACCAGAGCACATTCACGTCAACTATTGCATTGCATATTGGGCTTATGTCGCCATCAAAACGATAACGAGCAATTCGAGTAATTTACCGCAACATCATTCTACTTTGGGCAGCGATCTACCACTCAATGGTGATGTTGATGGAAATTGGGAATAGCAGCATCCATGGGAAAAGGGGAGTGGGAGCAGCGAAAGCTCGACTACTGACAGATTTCCTTCCGACAGAGAACGGGAAGATGAGACCGAGCTGGAGAAATCAGAAGCGAGACAGAATTTCTTCAATCAATCAACAGATGAAGGGTGAGTCCATCCAGTAACTACACCTCCATTTGTTGGGCTGACTGCCTAAGATGTCAAAGACTCTTTGACGCTTACCAAGACGAGGCTTTCTGCCTTTTTAGTCGGCGACCAACGGCGACCAAAGCGGCGGAAATTGTCGCAGGGTTACTGGATTAAGCTTTCTCCTTTCAAGGATATTGTGAGAATGGGGGAGTGCCAAGGAGAGGGGGATAGAGCTGCCCACCAACTATGGTGTGTCCTCTCGAGATTGACCTGGCGGATGCATGAAGAGGTGCTGAGCTCGCCAGGAACCTTTAAACGCGATAATCGGAAAATTGAAGAGCAAGAATCTCGTCCAGGTTCTGGTATCTTTCTTCCAACTCAAAATCAAACCCCCTTTCCTCGTCGCTCTGTCAAGTGACAGAGGTCAGCTTGACTGGAGGTTTCGAGAAACGTGCGAAAGCAATGCGGGAGAGAATTGTCGAGACCCTAACGATCTTCCGAACTAAAATCGCAACAAATTCATGCTTAAAAGACTATCAGACAAACTGACATGTAGAACATGTCCCCGCGAAGAAGCTTATGGTCCTAGAGTTCTTAGTGTACGGCAGATGCCCATAGTACGAAAGAGCAACGGTTTTTCCGAGCGCCAAGACAAATAGGTCATGGCGTCTTTCGCCCCCGCGATCACGACAGTATGCAACCTCGCCCAACGAGGAAGTGAGCGCAGATCATGTGCAAGATTTTTCAAGAAAAAAGGAAAATATGTTTGGAGATTAAAATCAATAGATCGAAATTGTCCAAAATATGGACGGAATTAAGCTTACAATTAAACTTTCTGCACTGAAAAGTTGGGGACTGCCCTACGTGGAGGACCATGTGCGTGATGTTGGAGATCGCTACTACACCGAGGGAACTCGCGATGTTGGCTGCAATTGCGACATTATTGGGGATCGAGAACTTCCTGTTGATCCCAATCCCAATCCACTTGGTTCCCGCATTGCATCACTGCATGTAACCGTACCTGCCTGTACCACGGGTCTACGAGGCTTGCCTTAAAAGCCAAGTACGCCCGCCGTGTCACGCAAACATCAAGCCTCGTTTGAACTTCCTCAACGACAATGAAATTCTCAACTTTCGCGACGTTGTTGGGCACTGCATCCCTTGTTGCTGCGACGCCTGTGACGGAGGGGAAGCTTGAAAAGAGAGACACCCCGGGCTTTTCCACTGGACAGCCAATTGATTCCAATGGGAAGGGAGGTCCAATCCTTGGTACTTTGACACGAAATCCCCAGATGGGTTCAAACTGACAATGATAGGCGGCACAAACAAACAGCTTGACTTGTCGAACCCAGACAACCTTGGAGCCCAGAGCACGGACAATGGCGTTGTTGTGAACTTGAAATGGCCCTTCAGTGACTCGAAGATAAGAATTTTCAACGGTGGATGGACCCGTGAGCAAGTCGTGACGGATTTGCCTTCTAGTCATGATATTGCAGCGGCGCAGCAGCATATCAAAAAGGGCGCAGTTCGCGAGCTTCATTGGCATAGAGTTGTAAGTGGTTCGTAAATGCGATTGCACGTGATAGAGTTGATACTTCGCAGGCCGAGTGGGGGTACTTATACAGCGGCGAGGTTCTGATCTCAGCTGTTGATGAGCATGGAAACTACCAAGTTGAGAAACTTGAAGTCGGAGACGTTTGGTACTTTCCCAAGGGCGCCGCGCACACGGTCCAAGGTAAGAACGACTCGGAGCAGCTGCCCGAAGCTGAAAGCTAATTTGACGGCAGGTCTTGCTGATGAGAACGAGTATCTTTTGGTCTTTGATGATGGTGAGTACAACCAAATTATCACCAATATTGCCTTCTGCTAACGGGAGTCATAGGAAACTTTGATGCTGTTGGGTAACGCCTCCTATGACGCGCAATTAGAACCCACTAATGCCATTTGTAGAACAACGTTCATGGTCGATGACTGGATTGCGCATACCCCCAAGTCTGTGTTGGCCAAGAATTTCGGGGTCAACGAATCAGTTTTCAACACTGTACCTACTGCCGATCCGTACATTTTGAATGGAACTGTCAGCACTTCTCAGCCAAGTGCATCCGGCTTGACAGGTAACAACTCATACGTCTACCATCAATCTCAACATTCCAGGGTGCCCGTACCTGGGGGTGCTGGTAATTTGACGATCATTGACTCGACCACTTTCCCAATTGCAAAGACCATCGCGGCGGCGGTGGTGAGTCTGGAGCCCCAGGGACTCAGAGAGTTGCATTGGCATCCAAATGTAGGCTATCGGAGATAGTAATAAGCTTCTCTTGACTGACCTATATTTCAGGCTGAAGAATGGCTTTACTTCCATTCTGGCACAGCTCGCGCAACGGTTTTCATCGGTTCGGCCAGTGCTCGCACATTTGATTTCAGCGCTGGCGACACTGCTGTATTTCCTGATAATGCTGGTTAGTAAGAAATTCCTCTTATGTAGGATGATACTCACTGTGTAGGTCATTATATCGAGAACACTTCCAAGACGGAGAACTTGGTGTGGATTGAAATTTACAAATCCGATCGCGTTGCGGATATCTCCCTGACCCAATGGTTGGCTCTCACACCTGCCGATATTGTTGCAAATACGCTCAAGATCCCGATCTCAGTCGTACAGCAGTTGAAGAAGGAGAAGCAGTTGTTAGTGAAGGGTAGATGATGTGCCATGTCACACATGGTTTAGGTAGTTGCAATCAACAAGTGTTGCAATCTGTAATAATTCTCGTGGTGGGGCTTTACCGAACGGCACCTGTTCGAATATTAATTATAATTCTGTCGGAAAGGGGTGTAGTTTATTGAAGCAATTCATATAGAAGTATTGCCTCGTAACGTTGTAGTGGACGAAAGTTATTTGCGATGAAGAAGCGGACTTCAATTTGGGGCCGAGACTTGGCATCACGTGCTCATAGTGGAAGAGCCTCCTTTTGCTCAGTCAGTCGCCCCGTATCTGCCAGTCGATGACTTTGCATATCTAGGTATGCAGTGATCGACTTCTCGAAAATTTTGTACATTCTCACCGACGCAAAAGCCCACATAAGTGCTTCAACAAGAAATCTATAAAAAGAATTGTCTGCATTTCACGTGGATAAGCTGACCTGCAACTTATCAGCAAGGGCACCACGTTGTCTTGGCGAAGAAGAGCATCTCCCGCGACGGGACTTGGACATCCCCACCAATTCCTCCCACAAAGCCCATGTTTTCTCACCGACACGGCCAAATCATCGAGAGGCGCGTATGGAATGCCTGAATCTTTCGAGCAGTTTTGCTCAAATCACAGTCTGCGCATCTGACCAGCCCTACAGCGCCGAGCAAGTATGGCATCGCTGCTGCCAATATACGTGCGTGGAGGGGCACCCTTCCACAAGATCGTGCAGATGCGGCCTCCACTGGCCTCCACGAGAAGGCCAATGCTGGCCAATGTGAGTAGTTCTCAGCCACGTTCCAACTGCATACCAACACTATCAGCAGCATCATTGAAGCAAGTGATAAATACCCTGGTATCTCTGCAGTAGCTGAGCCAACCGGATGTTCAGATTCAACTGCCACATCTGCACTGGAAGTCGTTCTTCAGAGCTCTCTATTGGCGGAGCGCACAATGGCCGATGCATGGCTTTGGCCCCCCTCCAATCGGCCTCACTTATGCTGTAGCTACAGGCATGACAAATTCTTGACAGTCCCCAATTTGGCAGCAAAAGAGGCTGAGGTGGTCCCGACAGTTCGATCCCTGGCCGTGGGTTGCGTGGTTGCTCCACGTCCAGCGGGGAGATCAGAGATCCTCCCTCGGCGACCAGCCTCCAAGAGGTAGCTTTCTCGCTGATCTGTTTGTTGGTTCTTGTCTCAGCCTTTCTTACATCCATTTTACGAACATCGCGATATTTTCCTTTCGTTTCATCCTATCTCACATTGGCTCTAATTTCACTTCGTTCGTTTGTCCTTCCATTCAAAAAGCTGTCTTCGCGAATCTCCAGAGCTCGTTTGCGCCGTCGTTCAGCCCCCGCTACGCTTATCTTCTGCGCCGCAATACACTGAAAAACCTGCCACCTACCATCAATTGTCAGATCTCCCACGTAAAAGCTTACGGACGGCCTCAAATTCCGATTTTTCGCGACTCGAAGTCTTGCGCTTTTGTGGCAATCTCATCTGGAATTCATGAAGTCGACTTTTGGTTGTTCACGGGGTATTGATCGCGCAGCCTCGCGATCGACATCAATCAGGTGCAAACAGCCCACCTTCCGAGCTCTCGGAAGCGATCCTTCACGATGCGCGTAACCGGCACATGCTGGAGCACAGCTGCTCTTGCAGCAGGATTCCTTGGAGTCGCTTGGGCTTCGATCTCAGAAAATGAAGAGAAGTCTCCGAGGCCAGGAAAATCGAATTACACTCCACAAGATCGACTCGGTGGGCAAAAGATTGTGGTTGGAGCTGAACCAGCGGAAGTCGTGGCTGAAAACGAAGATACAATGTCACAGCTGGAGGATATGAACGAGGCGACAGTGGAAAGCATACAAAAGATACTAGTAACGACGACTACGAGTGAGACTGCGGTGACAGTAACATATCCAAAGATCACAGAAGCGCCGTCGTTATTCAAACGGAAATTGGGCTCCAGTCGATGGGATTTAATACACGAGGGGATTCAAGGGCAAAAGAGAGATGCGACGGCATGTCCTGTCGACTATCAATTATGCCCGAAATCTGTGGGTGGAGGATGCTGTCCAAACGACCGGTTATGTGACACAAGTAGCTGTCTACCAACAACTCCCGGTCCGTCGACAGCATGTGGGCAGGTGGGATATGTTGCCTGCGGCCAAGATGATGGAGGTAAGAATATTACGAAGCATCAATTTATAGCAGACTGACAAAATTATAGGTGGCTGTTGCCCCGGTGGCTATGTATGCGGAAAAGCTGGGTGTAGTCCTTCCGCTGGCATTGCTGCTACTGAGACTTGCGGAGCAAACTCCTATCTCTGCCCAGCATCCCTCGGCTCTGGATGTTGCAAGAACGGCATGGGCTGTGCCCTCAAGGGATGCTATACAACGAGTGTTCAGACTTTTACTCTGACCTCAACCCTAACGACGACGGATGCTAGCTCACACGCCGTCACAATCACGACAGCAATTCAAGCAGTGACAACACCAGCTGCTCCAACTGCTACCGCAAGTACCGAAGGAGGTTTAATACCGAAAGTACAAGCTACACCCACAGCAATTGCCAAGACTCCTGCCTCTGGGACTCCCAGTAGCAGCAGCGGTCTGACAACCGCCGAAATAGGCGGTATAATAGGAGGAGCAGTAGCCTTCCTCGTCGTAATCCTAATAATCGCCTTCTTCATCCTCCGCCGACTAAACGCGGCCGTCAAAGCCGTCTCAGAACGCGAATCCCGCACCTCTTCTAGCGAGCGGCGCTCAGGTCGCTCACGGCCACGACCGGCCGAAACCCCAGACATTGACGCCATGTCGGTCGACCCATTAATGATAACTGGGTCCGAATCCGGCAGCAATACGCGCCATGGCTCTTATCAAGCTTCTCAGTCCTCGATCCACGAAGTAGACGCCACCACGCCTACATTCGTGTCTCCATTCTCCCCGCGCTCTCCCCCAAACACCCATTATCCACGCGGCTACAACCTCGTCGCGGGCTCCGAATCCGCATATTCAAACGGCAGTTCCGGCTACCGAAACCCATCGCTAGAATCCACACCTCCAATGACACAAACAAACAGAGGCTACTTCGATATCCCTCTGCGTTCAGAACGCAACTCACAAGGCTCCTTCGGCCGACGCCCATCACAACACGGCCGACATTGGTCCAATGCAAGCGAAGATTCCGAAGTCAGCGCCGCCTCCAGCGGGCCCGTTGAATTACCCGCCCATCCCGAACGCAAGTATAGTTTCCAGAATACTTTACAGAAATTAGGGATGGGTCGTATGGTCAGCGGACGACGACCCAGCGATACTCCCGTATTGACAGGCGGTCCTACCTCGAATCCGCCTGCCTATCCTAGTCCTACGTCCCCGAGACTGGGGCATATCCCAGAGGCGGGGGAGAGTCATGATAATATTACTGCGGCGCCGCATCCAGGGATGACCGGGCTTACGGGGACGCGGTTGAGGGAGGCCGGGTTGAGTAATAGTCAATTGAGGGAGATAACTCTTTTTGAGTATGGTCCTTATCCGCCTGAAAAAACGGAGAGGTAGAAGGTTTTGGGATTTGGATTTGTTTGGGGTGGGATAGCATGGCGTATCGGAAGGAAACACTTTGAACAGTTTTTTCTTGTATTATTTAATTATTATTTATTCTAGTGTTTAAGTACCTACTTTAGCTGGTAAAGAAATATATACCAGACTTTCATCATGTTTTCGTTTTATTGATTTCGTTCTTGATTGTACATTCATCCATCAAATAATACAGCACACCATCCCTCAACTGTCCACCCCCGCCTAAACATGCGTCATTCTCTCCCAATACTCTCCGCCTCCCAGAAAACGCTCGTTCCTTCTCACGCCGCTGTTCAATTTCGCTAGACACGGACACCACACCTCCAAATCCTGATAGCGTCTCATGTTTAAGGCTATAAGTTCTTGCGCATACATGAAGCCCAAACGCTTGGTTAAACCGCTAAAAAACGCGTGAAGGCTAATTAAGCTACTGCGACTTTTGGGTTTGGTGTAGGAGTCAGTAATCTTTACCTCGAGAAACACTCTTAATTGGTACCAGTCCGGGTCTTGGGTTTTGAGAATATCAATCTGGGGTCAGCAAATCAAGTTCGTTTATAGCAAATTGATTTGTTAGGCTGTTTGAGGTAGATTCTCAGGCCTTCGAAACGGGAGTCATTAGTGACGTGGAACAGAGCTGGGGTGGCGGAGGTATATGTATTTATGGGTGTGGTTTCGCGAGTTTGAGCTGGTGCTGGAAAGGAAGTAGTTTTTTCGACGGGAGATGCTTAGGTGCCTGGGGAGTTGGTTGATTTTTGTGGATTTCGGGAAGGGATGGAGTTTCCTCACTAGATTTTGCAGCGAATCTCGATTGGGAGTTTGGGGATGGGGTGGAAGTCTGGAGGGGTCGTAGGAGTTTCATGAGCTGTGGAGGCGACGGCTTAAGTGGGAGCTTAAGGAGCCATTGTAGACGTTAATACGAAGTTTTTACACTGAATCGGCATGCGGGAGTGTTGTCATTGTTTTTGCTCATGAGTGAATTGCGTGTTGAGCTCTGGTTCGTAATCTAGGTATATTCACTTCCTAAAAGATATGTCTGAGGTTCCTATTGAATGAATGAACTTGGCATTCAATTGGCACCCTACCTATACTGGCGCTCGGAATGGCTCGGACTTTCGTTGTATATTTCCTCTTCTACACATCGCCCCTCAACCACAATCCGACAAAATGGCATCCCAAATTCCCAGCGGCACTGGTATTCTCAACCAAGAAGTCTCCTATGGCACTCTCAGCCTGCCACTTGCAGCTACATTTACCAGCTTCCCCAAGCTCCCGATAGAAATCCGATTGAAAATCTGGTGAAGGGGCATTCGCAATGCATGTCAAAACGTATAAATACTGACTATTTCCAGGGGCCTAACAATAGAACCTCGAGTCATCGACGTAGCCTTCCCCGCTTTCGAAAATTTCCAGGATCATACCCACGCGTTCGACTCTAAAGTTCAGATTCCCGCTCTCCTTCACGTCAATCAAGAATCCCGCCTCGAGGGCTTGAGATTTTATCTGCCTAGTCGCACAAACAAATTTGCACTGAATCACTTCTACTTCTATCCTGAAATCGACACGCTAAATTTAATTTATCCTCATTACAACCAAGCGGAGGCTTTTTTCCGTCAAGACGATTGCGGAATGCTGTCCAAAGTCCAAAACATCGCCGGCCCACTCTCCTTTCAGCGCTTAATCAGGTTCTTCTATCGTACCAGTGTAAAAGAAGTCACATGGACGATGGCAGTATCCTGCAACCATCCGGGCCGCCTCGTCGCGCAGAGACCTTCGGGATGCAGGTGCAACGTCAGAAGCTTTGTTGAGTTTGCGGAACTCGCAGATGATGACAAGGAGAAATTCTGTTTGGATGGGCGGAAGGAGGATGCAAAACACTTGTTCGAGCCCTTCATGGAAATTTGGAAAGACTTAGGGGATCTTCCTTGCCCAATTTTGAGGGTTTTAACTATATGTGTAGCTCGGGGTACTGGAGTCAGCGCATAACTGAAGAAGACATCGAATACTTCCGCGCCCTGAAGTTGGAGAGGGTAAGCGATTCTGAAGGTGATGATTCAGATGAGATATCAGAGTATTTTAATGATTCAGAGGAAGGAATGGGTGAGGATGATTGGCAGAGAGTGGTTTCTAGTGATGACGAATCCGAGGTGGAGAGGGTTGGTGCTCAAGATTTTGAGGATGAAGGTGTTGGAGACGAGGTTTCGGAGAACAGTGAAGATGACAATCAGTCATAAGTGAAACTCAGTAGCGTAACTAGATTGAGAGACGATAGTAGCATACTTGATGCCGCAAGAAATACTAGAATTCAGCAACCTCTTAGGTGATACTTGGCATCCTCATGGCGTTTTTTCTTTTCATCCTTCGCGTCTCCTTTTTTCGAGAAGTGAGACGTGCTGGAGGGTATCGACGGGTTGACAATTTCTATCTCTGAATTAAGAAGCCATCCGATCCAGCTCTGCAACGGGGGGATGGTCTCCTCATCGACAAGAGGGGACTGATCACGTGAAACATATCATTTCAGACTTTCTGGTGACATGCTCGAATAGTCCTCGCCACACTTTGAGGAAGTTGTCATCCTCTTTCCCTTAACGTCGAATTCGCGTCTTTGCATGACATTCTCAGCCACCCCTCCTTCCCTTTCCGGATAGCTGTGTAGCGCCGACGGATAATCTTCACAGTAGAGTGTGGGGCCCCCAATGTCACGCAGAACTGCCAGCAATATATCGCACTGCACATACCGCCGCGTCAGGTAGCATTGTTAACTTGGTAAGCGCGTTTTATTGATTTGTAAGATTGGGGGCTGGATATTCTTGCGGATGAGAGCGTTCCGGAACTTGGATTGAGGCTCTGACGGGGACGGAATTGAGGATGTAGAATTATGTCAAAGCGGTATTAAAGGTGAATTGTGTTTTACGCCGAAGTTAAAAATATTGGTAAAGAAAAGGGAAGTTTGTTTAAACAAATTGAACTGTCGTTTGGAGTGGAAGTTTTGGACGAATCCATAAAGATCGAGATTCGAAACTTCGATCTACGGTCCTATATTGGACAAATCTTTATGTTGGCGTAGTATGAGCGCGGAATATTGGGAAATTGAAAGGTTGAATGTAGTGTAAGATGAACCATATTCACTCATACCATATCTCGTCTGGTTCTAGCTGCAAATGTCGGGTGCTGGAGCAGCCGTTTTGTCCTCTCTGGCAGGAAGCACCGCTCTTGTCATTGTCCCTGCGAGGCATTATTACAGATTTCAGGCTGTTCCAGTATGTATGATGAGCGTTGAAGGCACGAAAGCCTTTACAGTACCTTCATGAAAGAAGCGACTACGTTCCACTGGTCCTTTAGTTCGATGTTCAGATTCGTGGATTGATTCTGTCAACAGATCTGTCTTCATACGCATACGCACATCTCTTCGACATAGATATTGACTGGTATAATTTACTCGAACCTAAACCTGATTCATGACTTCTAGATAGTATCTTATTGGGCGAGCGTTCCAGAAGCACAGGCCTCTGGCCACTGTTGCTGTTTTGCTCAGGAGAGCAGGGAGTATATGAGACCAGTTCCACGAAGTGCTCAGTAAAGCTTGTTTTGCGTTGGCAAATTAAGCATATTTTTGACGTCTGGTTACTTTGAGTACGTAAAGTCACGCTACAGTCTCTGTGCCTTTTCTTATTGCTAGGTGAAGGTGCCTCGGATATATATTGCCTTCTTAATTCCACGTACAAAAGTCTGACAAGGATTTACCAAATGATCATTCAAGCAAATTCTATTCTGCTACCTAAAATTCCACGCCGCAAAACACACGTTGGGGCCAACATCCAAATCCTGTTCTCACTCTAGGCACAGCCCCGTTACAAGTACTCGAGTTGGATCAAATGATGCCAGGTGTTCAGTGAGATGCTTTGTGCGGCCAAGTAATTTTCCTAATAAGAAGGCTGGATGTCTCCAGCTTGCGGGCTCTTGCTATCACTCTCTAGGACTCTCGCCAAGTGAATATCACAACTCGGATATCTACAATTCCGGCGCAGAATTTTTATTCTCGCTATAAAACCTTCGAGCAAAGACTTCTTGCATCTTTCAAATTCATCACGCCTAATTTGCAAGAAAATTTGTGACGAACAGGAAAATGCGCGTCGCTGTTATTGGAGGTGGTCCTTCGGGGCTCGTCACCTTGAAGTATCTCAAGACAGCACATGAGTTCTTCCCGGACACTGAACCTATCGAAGCCAGACTCTTTGAGTCGGAAGACTCTATTGGGGGGACATTCAAGCATCGCGCTTATGAGAACGCTGAGGTATACTTAAAAACGTGATCACTGGCCTTTGATGATGCTAATACTTGATGATAGCTTGTTTCCTCTAGGCAGCTCACTTCATTTTCCGACTTCCGCTGCTCTTCCGAAACTGCAGACTTTCTGTCAGCTGAGGAATATACCGCCTATCTCGAGGCCTACTGCAAAACTTTTGGTCTCTTGCCTTCAATTTTCCTCGGGGCTTCAGTCACTCAAGTCAAGTGGTCTGAGACTGGAGGCCATATCATTCATTATTCTCAGGGCGGTCGGGATCTCCAATGGGAGTGCGACGCGATCTCTATCTGCTCTGGTCTGCACGTCAAGCCCAACATTCCCCACATTGAAGGACTGGGTAATGTACCAACTGTCATTCACTCATCTGACTTCAAGTTCAAGGATCAATTTGGTATTGGAAAGGACATCTTGATTGTTGGCAGTGGCGAGACGGGCATGGATCTTGCGTATATGGCAATCACTTCTGAGACTAAGTCTGTCACTCTGAGCCATCGAGATGGATTCCATTGTGGTCTTAAGGTACGTTGTCCTTTGTGAGTTGTGCAACCTTATCTAACTTTCTTTAGCGAGCCCCTGACCCAATGGTCTTTGGACAGAAGCCTGCCTTGAGAGCAAAGCCCAATGTACCGTATGATGTGGGCGCTTCGAGCTTGTTTGACACTGCATACGTGCACCCTGTCCTTCGAGATTCTCCTTTGGCTTGGGGATACTGGGACAAGTTCGCGAAGTGGACGGCCTGGGTTGCGACAGGGACCTCCCTCGGATATCACCAGTGGGTTGGCGGTGTTTCACCTGACCGATACCATGCCTCGAAAAGTATGTTGAATCCTAACTAGGCCCATTTGTCTCACAAAAGCTTACTCACCGGTGGAATACAGTCTTTTTCAACAAGTCGACCAATGCCATTCCCTACATCAGTGCCCCTTATCGCCCGGCCCCTTCTTTAGTCAATAGAATCAGAGCAAATATTATTGATGCACCAACCGTCGACACCAAGGGGCGCCACATCGACCTTGCTCCTTGGCCCCAACAGGTCGATGACAATGGAGTTGTGCGTTTCACCGAGACTGGTAGGCCAGAGGCGGAGCGCATGGAGAAGGTGGTCTGCAAGCCGGATATGGTGATCCTCGCCACCGGATACGCTCAAGACTTCCCGTTTTTGGATTCTAGTTATCCTCGTTTTGGCGAAGCCAACATTCGAAACATCTGGAAGGAGAGTGATCCGAGCGTTGCGTTCATTGGATTCATCCGCCCAAGCTTTGGTAGGAGCCCTCTCTACCTACATTGAACCATGCTAATTCCAAATAGGAGCCATCCCCCCTCTCTCGGAGCTGCAAGCTCAGCTGTGGATTTTGAATCTACTGGGCCGCTTGCCGATCACTTTGAGACACGAAGACCATTATCGCCTCCAAGTTGCAAAGTCAGCCCGTGTCCAGTACGGTGTCGACCACGAATCTTATGCCTATCAGCTTGCCAAGGATATAGGCTCTGCACCATCCTTTTCCGAAATGCTTGGACGAGGCTGGAAGGTTGCACTCTGTTGGGCTCTGAGTGCGAACGTCAATCCGAAGTTCAGAATGGTTGGGCCTTGGAAGTGGGACGGGGCAGAGGAGATTATGATGAGTGAAATTTGGGAGACGATTACGAGACGACGTGGTCCTTGGGGTAAGTTCATCTTGAATCGGCATTGAGAAGGAGGCTAACATGGGGCTCACAGGCCACTTCACTATGTCTATCCTACCCGTTCTTTACTTCGGAACTCTCAGCGCTCTCTGCTATGTCGTTTTTGGCGTTTGGGATATTTTGAAGTTCATTTGGAAATTGCTCACTGTTGATTCCTGAGTGTGACTGCCATTGATGCAGGGTTGAGTTGAGTGTCTGGCATAAGTCACGATCGTCGGAGTCTCCGAAGCACTAATGATGCTGTATGTTACTTAGTTGTTGGAGACTTGACGTTACACGGGCATTGGATACCACCCTGTTATATCTATTTTATATAAGGGAACAATGAACAGAAATGACATATTGCAGCACTTTTGAAGTTGATTTGGCGCAAGTGTACGACCTTACTAAATGCCTATTTTATGCAGCTAAAACACGATACTTGAGACTCTCACAACCACTTCAGACGAATTCATTTCTAGGCAGGAATATTCATGGCAAATTATTGCGGGATATTGACGGTGGTAGTGAGGCTAGATTCAACTCTGATTGGCTTGGAATGAAGTGAGGCTGTCAGCCGGGGCGTTCCGTGACGCGCAAGAGCGGTAGGCAAGGCTCAAAATGAGCCAACACCAAATGTCGTGGGGGGTTTCGACCAAAAATATTTGTCAATGATTTCTCAATACAGAAGAAAATTCCTTTTCGAGGGCGACCGGGAGCCTGGAACAGAAGACCTCTCCAATGGTAACGAGTTATGTTGCAGATTTATAAAACCCTTGTCGATTCCCCACGATGAACATGCAAGCCAGCGGCGCCAATGTCTTTCATTGCCCAGCTAAGAAGGGAAAGATCTTGGAGGTACAGAGCATAATATATATCGCAGCTCGGCCCAATTTAGTAGCAGATAACACCCACCGTTATCCTTCTCACCTAAGAAATGTTAAGCATCAACCCGACGATGAAACCCACACCTATCAGCGGATCGGAGCCCGAAAATATATACAAACAGTTTGTTGAAAATACCGCATCAAAGCTGGACGCATTCAAGCCCCTGAATGCGTTTTTACGAGGGGCCCCGCAGCCTGACCCTGTCAGAGGTGCATCAATATTCTCTATCGAATATTCCTTCCAGTCACTACCCAACGATCCCTTCCAAGTAAAGGAGTCTGATCTTAAGTTCAAGCTCAAGGAGGGAATCAAACACCAGTTGTTGGTAGTCGAAAACATTACCCCCGAGGTTATGGCACTGTTGGGAGGCTATTGTGAGGTAGATCCTCAATTCTTTTTGGACTATTTGGATATGGTAATAGAGCCCAAGTCGAACGGCGAAGACACCCATACCAAGCCTTGGTATCGCATCGAGAAGATCGAAGAGCATATGCCTCAATTGGCATCCGTGAGAAGTCAGACAGATCATGTTACCTTTCGGTTCATTGGCCCCAGGGAGTACAGGCCCGATGACGCCGAAGCTCCAGCAATAGAGATACCTGAGCGGATTGCATCAGATAAAATAATGACTCGCGTCCCAAGAATTGCGGGCGGACACAATCCGATTCAGTTGAAGAACAAGGTTTTCCATCCAGCGGCAATGACTCGTCACCATGCGTCGGTATGGTTTGGGATGAATAACACCAACGGAGTTTGGCAGAAAGGTGTGCGCTTCAAAATCTTATGATTCATTATCACAAAGTCTTTTCCTGACAGTAACTTAGGTATTATTCTTATCGACCCACCGTTTGAGTCTTCTGAGATCATCGGACAAAGGCAAAACTCCAAATACAGATCCTTCATTTCAAGACCGCTGCCACCCGAGGCTCCGAGGCCAGGCGACAAGAACCTTTGCCCTCGAGACTCTGGATTTTCCACCCTAATTCATTGCTTGAAGTGGAATCCCTTATTACAGGGTGCAGGTGTCCCGATGCCCCTCACCATTCTGCAAAATCTACATTGGATAATCGCCTCGGAGTGGATGTGCGTCACCATCTATATGGAGCGAGAATTAAACACGATAGAGTGGAGGCTAGAAAATGAGAAAACCTCATTGGAAGGATTCGAATTTTATCTAGATAAACTCTTCACCATGCGCCGACGAGTCAGTAAATACAAGAGTTTAGTCGACGATCATTTCCAGTCTTGCCTCAGCAACAGGCCGGAATCTTGGTACACTCGAAATACTTCCACCAATTCTTCCACTAGCCCGCAAGGGATTGTTGACGCATCATTTGATGAGGTCTATAGGTCTATCCAAAAAGACATTGAGCAAATACAAAATCTTATTCAACGCAACGCAGATAGAATCACTGAGACTGTTACGCTAATCACCTCGTTGATGTCTGTTATAGAAGGCAAGACGGCGCTAAAGCAAAATCAAAGACTTGGCTTGTTAACCATTTTCGCCACTCTTGCTTTGCCTTTCAATGCAGCAGCAGCGATCTTTTCGGTGCAAACGGAATTTGGGCCTGGGGGAAAGCGATTCGGTGTATTTTGGGAAGTTGCGGGCAGCATATTGGGCATAGCCGCGCTTTTACTCTCTCTTTTGTATTTGGTGCCTTGGTTGATGGCTAATCGAAAGGCTACAAGATAAATTTTGAAGTGAAAATGGCTTGCGATTTCATCTTGTACATTCTGACAAAAGGCTTAACACTAGAATACTTCAAACATTTCGCCCAGGATTGCATAAATTATGCCTGTGGCGTGTCATCGGCCCCCGAAAAAAGAAAGACTGGACTACTGTTGAACAACCCACTGGGGACCCACCAAACCACAACTTGTAGATCACAAGGGTCAAGGTACCGGGACGGGCTAGAAGGTGAATTTGCCAGTCCAGATGATCTAAAGGAGCATATCTTGTAGGCTTGTAGTCATGGCGGTGCTCGAATTTTGGAGATACTCCCTCGTTGTGTCTGCAGGCTGAATTTTGACGAGCACTGAAAGGTCCGGCTCTTTGGATATATGTTGGTCCAGAGACAGTATACATTAGTGAAAAGACCTAGATACTTGACGTTTATACACAAAAATCCAGAGCTGATTTGTTCTCCTTGAGGATTATAGGCCTATCTCCGAGCAAGTGCTTGCCGCTTTCCCAGGAGAAATAGAATGCTAATGGCATGGTTCGCCGTAGTTCTCCCGAGGTCCCGGCTCAAGATGGAGCTCAAAGGACATACAAGTACTGCATGCTCGTCACAACCACATGCCTTTCCTTTCTTTAACATTGTCTTTGAACGTTCCTTTGAGCAAACAGACTTTCTACTTTTTAGGACATTTCCCCGAACAAAGGAAGAATGCCCCGAAAGAAAAATGAACAATGCAATTGATATCTTACAAAGGGCCTAACTATCACGAACAATAGTTAAAGCAAAAAAAAAAAAAAAAAAAAAAAAA
>Ga0247778_1000302_pt1 | contig 77435 bp, 81 predicted proteins | sample UWRJL049202B5_FD_179939 | JGI IMG/M metagenome (GOLD analysis project Ga0247778, IMG submission 179939) | Plant litter microbial communities from Arlington Agricultural Research Station in Wisconsin, United States - UWRJ-L049-202B-5 | ecosystem: Environmental > Terrestrial > Plant litter >... | reverse complement strand
TATTATTAATCAATAATTAAATAATCTCAAATTTAATAATTTTTTTTTATTGTTTAATATATTTAGAATCGTTGATTATTTTTTTATAGGATTTTGGAATAATAATATTATATTTGGTTATATATATTATTATTATTATTTTTTCTTCCAAAAATTTTTTTTTATTATTAAATTAATTAAATATTATTAATATTACTTGGGCGCACTTTTATGATTCATTTAATTTTTTATTAAATTTATATTTGGTTATTGCAAAATATATTACTCAATTTATTATTATTTTGACTTTATTATTTTTATTATATTTGAAAAATTAAAATATAACATTTGAGAAAGATATTGTAAATTCTAGAATTATTTTTAAAATAATAAATATTTATTTCTCCCTTGATTTGTTGATAAATAATATTATAATTAATTTAGAATTTTATATAAATTATTCCAATAATCTAAAATAAATTTTTGATATTTTGTTCGAAAGAATTATTATTGGGATATTTATAAAAAATTGTTTTTTTTATTCTAGGATTATTAATAAAACTATTAATAGATTTAAAAGATTTTCTTTAATTGGTCCAATTGGGCGCCCTACCTAGTTATAAATAATATATTTATTATATATCCTAAAAGATTTTTTATAATAATTGTTTTTTTTCTTGATTTATAATTGATAATTTCCAATAATATTATTAAAAATATTTTTATAAAAATCAATATTATTTGAAAAAATAATTTTATATATATCAAATATATATATTTTATAATAAATTATAATTTATTTATTATAATTTATAAAAATTTTTTTTTTTCTTAATAATATTAATTTATTAATTTTTTTTAATATCGATATTTTTGAAATATAAAAAATAATTTTATAATTTTATATTTTTATATATTCGTGAATTTTTGGGGATATTTTTGTTTATATTTTTTCAAAAGAAATTTAATATTTAATATCAATAAATTTTCTAATTATAATATCTAAATTTTCTTTTATTATTTTAAATTTTTTTTTTATTTTATTTCAAATATATAATTGAATATAAATTATTTTATATTAAAACTCAATTAAAAAATTTATATTATTCAATAAAAATTTTATATTTTATTTATTAATTTAAATAAATTTTTTTATAAATCTATTTTGAATTAAAATATAAATTTCGATATTTTGAACAATTATATTATTTTTTTTTTATTATTTTTATAATAATAAAAGAAATTTTTTTATATTATCGGTTTTAGCGGTTTTAATAATATAATTATTGAATTTTTTTTCCTATAATTTCTTGAATTATCGTAGAACAACGATTATATTTTTTTATTTTTTAATTAGAATTAATTATATTTTTTTAATTCAATTATTAATTATTTCAATAAAATATTTATATTTTCGATAAAATATTAAAAATAATTTTATAATATTAATATTTATTAAAATTAATAATTCGAATTTATAATCGGCGAGTTTTCGAGATTAATATTTCTTAATTTTTTACTATAAATATATTTTATATTAAAATATTTCTTTAGGAATTATAATTTTTTTAATATTTATAATTATATATAATATTGAAAATATTATTAAGTTTATATAATAAAATCAGCAATAATAAAATATATATTAAGTAAGATCTCGAATAATATAATATTTATATAAATTAAATTTTATTTTTTTTTTTGCAAAATAGTTTTTTTTCTAATATTCTAATTTTTTTTTGATCCAAATAATATAATTTCGAATATTTTTTAATATAAAATTCTATAAATCGAATATTTTCCGTTTAATTTCAATTAAAATTTCAAATTTATTATTTGAAAACTTTTTTTTATTATTTTTTTTTAATTCGAGATTATCGAATATATTTCATAATTTAAGAAATATTTTGTTAAATTTTATAATTTCGAAAATTATATATTTATTTGAATATTATATATAAAATTTCAAAATAGATTTCTATAATATTTCAATTTATAAAATTTCTAATTAAATGATCTAATATTTTCTAAATATCCAATTATTGATTTTAGATAATATATTTATAATTATATAAAAATCTTTTTATATAAAAATTTTTATTATTAAAATATTATTTAATTTATTAAGGAATTGCATTTTGTAGCAATTAAATTGATCGATAAATTGATTTCCGACTAATTTTTTTGTTAAAACAAATATATATTCCAAATTAAATATAAATAAATTATTTTTTAAAAAAATAAATTTTTTATTTATTAATTTAATTATTATTATATCAATTCTTTTTAAATAGAGCCTCCTGCCCCCTACCTGAATGTTTTTTTGGTATGGTTTCAGTTCGCTATTAAATAATAAACATTGATTAATTATATACAAAATATATCTAATATCTATAAAGGTCAAATTAGAAATTGGAATAATGATAAAAAAGATATTTAGTTTACTTTTATAATTATTCCAATTAATACCGGCGGTTTCTTCGGTTTCCAAATTTTCTGATTTAGAATTATTTACAACGATTAAAATGGAATTTTATGGAATAAATATTTTGGATTTATATAAATATAAATTTTTTTGTTTGCCCGCCGAAATTCGGTTTGGCGAATAATTATTAAAAAATAAATAGCGTTTTTTATAAAATTTTGATAATTTGAATTTTTATTTATTTTTGTTATTTTCAAGATTTTCGGTTTTAATTCAGGTTTGTTTAATATATCTGAATCCAATTTTAATATATAAGTAAATAAAATTAATATATTTAATAAATTTATATTTGAAATAATTTATTTTTTGTAATTTTTCGCCAATCGATTTTTTAAAAAAAATTAAATAGAATATTTTTAATTATTCGATAAATTTATTAATATAATCGGCGTAATAAAATATTGAATCAAATATAATATTAATAGCCAAAAAACTTCCTTTTATAAAATTTTTATTTAATTTTTTTTATTTTTTATTTAAACAAAATAATTTTTTGTATTATAAAATTTTATAAATTCTTTTCATCTGAAAAATATTTATAATTATTATATAAATAATTTTTAATTAAAATCCAGCGATAAAAATATTTTATATAAATTTATTGGTGAAAATAATATTTTTATTTTATATATTAATTTCTTTTTGGAGTTTAAATAATCGAATTCAATTATTATTAGATCGAGATTTTATATCTATAATCTAATTAATCAATTATTTGATTTTAATATTAATAATTTAATAAATAATATTAAAATATTTAATTTTGAAATCAATAATCTTTTTTTTAATTAATAAAATATTCCGAATTTATTTTTTATTATTTTTATTTAACTTAAAATTAAAATTAATAAAAAATAATATTTTTGTTTTTAAATATTTTTTTTTCAATTATATATTATAAAATTTCCTATTATATTTGATTTTGCCAATTTTCATATTTATTATAAATTTTATATAAATATATTTTTCGTTAGATATTGATGGTTTGTCGGTATTGGGAACAAATTTTTTATTATATTTAAAAATGTTCTAAAATAATAGAAATTTATAATCCTCCCTTTTTATTATTTTTTGAATATTATTAAAGAAATTATCTTTCTCGAATATTGTAAAAACTAATATGGCGCGCCAAAGGCCAATGTTTATTTTTATTGATTCGGTAAATATTTGTTCGATATTTGGAAAATAAAAATAAGATTGTTAAAATAAATAAAATAAAATTTAATAAATATTAAATATTATAATTTTTTTGCAAATACAAATATAAATACTGAATATTATAGTTTTTTTATAAATACGAATACGAATACTAGGTATTATAATTTTCCTACAAATGGTTTGAATAAAAATTTCAATTCTCCTATTATCCGGGCTTATAATTTATTAAATTATAACAAATACAAAAGTGAAGGTATAAATTTCATTAGATTAAAAAGAATAGAAACTATAGAATGAAGATATATATAAATAGTCGAAAGGAGCTCGGCTACCACTAGCCTCCCGCTCACATGCCTTAGAACAGGACCCTTAACTTTATTTCAACAATTTTAAAATAATTTTAAAATTATAATTTTAAAATAATTTTTTTAATATTTAAAGATTTTTAAATATTTGAATCAAAAAATATTTTAGATATTATTTTTAAGTTAAATATTAATATAAAATCAGAAAAAATTATATTTATATTTTTATTTTATTTAATTTTAAATCAAATAAAAAAAATTTAAATTTGATATAATTTTTATCATATTATTTAATAAATATTATAAAAAAAATATAATATATTTTATTATTATTAGAATTATTAATATTTAAATTAAAAATTAGGTCGATAAATTATTTTTGAATTTTTAAAAGTTAGATTTTATAAGTTGCAAAAATCTCAAATATATAAACTATAATATACCCTAAATTATTGTTCTATTGGAATAAAAATTATTATAAATTATGTAGTGGTGGATCAGGTGACTAGTTTTCGTCAGGTGATCTGCCTGAATCCTACTTCTAGTATTTAAGTGCAGGATCCCTCCTTAGGTAGAAAAAGAAAAATATATAATTCTTCTTCTCCTCATTATTAGGTGACAACTACTATTTGAAGGGATGTGGTATACTCTTCTTTTGTTTTGGCCTTTTCAATATCTAATCCAGTTTTTTATATTAATTTTTATTAAATGAAAAAAAACTTCCTTTTCTTGAATATCTTATAATACCTCTTCTTTTCTAATATAATCCTAGTCTTATATTTAATATCTTATTCAAACTATTTAAAAATCTCTACCTAGGGGATCTTTTTTATAAAAAAGCTTGTAATAACCTATTGTATAAATTCTTTGCATTTAGGCGTGTTTAAGAGGGCATAGTAACTACAATGGTTTTTTTTCTAGGAAATAGGACATGTTTCTAAGATATATTAGATCTATCGACGAATATAATAATATTAAAGATTTATATTATTAATTGACTAGTTTATAATACAATAAAAGATTTGGATATATAATTTATTATTTTTTGATATAAATACTAAAATAATTAAATTTATTAAAAAAAAAATTTAAAAATTTAAAAATTTATTAATTATAACGTTTGTATCAAATTAAATAAAAATATAACAATATTAAATTATATTTAATATTTTAAAAGACTTATAAATAATAGGCGTCCGAATAAGAAAAGTGATAATTTTAATTATTATATAACAATAACGAACCATATAGATCGTTGTTATAAAAATAAATAAACAAAAATAATTATTTAGGAATAAGTTTGGTTAATATAATTCGTAAAAACATAATAAACACAAATTTAGGATCCTTAGTTGGGAAAAAAGCTTTTTCGGGTCCCTCGTTAAAAATTAATAATGTCTAATAAGATACATGAGCAGATATAAGTCGAAACTAAGTTGGGCCTAAGCCAGCCTGAGTAAAAACAACGTAAGATCACGTGGACTTGATGGTCGGGGGGTGTCGAGATTCCGGTCAGGAAACAAGCTTAATGCACTCGCCAGACGAGAAGCCACAGATAGCTTCATTGATCAAATCAAAAAAGGGTTGACAGCAAATCATTTCTCGACAGCAACCCACCTCACCCAACCCCTACAGAAGTATCTGCCAAATTCTAACTTACAGTTTCCTCGTCAAACTGAGTTTGGTCTAAATTGCGTCCATTGGGAATTTCTGCGTGCCGTCATACTATCTTATGATCTTTCTATAGAGGCCTACTTTGAAATCTCTAGTCGAACCCACGATCGTTCAAGTGGGAGCTTGGATATTTTCTTGTTTGGTAATAAAGTTCTGATTCTCCTTGAGTCAAAGGGTTTTAGGGGTATTAAAATGATACGAGGCTCATTCGGAGCGCTCAAATCTGAACCAGGAAATGAGGGATGATTGATGGAGCTGGTCAACGGCAGTGTCTTGGTTAAACTTCAATATACCGAACGAAATTTCCAAACGTTCTTACGGCGGTGCATGGGGCAGTATTTGTAATTCACCTCATTCCTTACGGGATTGACAGCAGGGGAGTTCTTGACAGCAACTCTAGTATTCGTATTACCCCACTCAATGTTTCGACGAACGTACAAAGAACTATCTCTTCTGGATGTCCACCAAGAAGATACCGAGTGAAACAGAGGATCGAAAGCCTTCCCAACAGAGACACGTCCTGACCTGAAGCCAGTGTGGATGTTGCTTCTTGGTCAACGATCAATGGCGGGGATGCGATGTACTATTTGAAGTCTCTTTCACTGTGGTAATTCTTGCAAGTTGTAATTGTTGGGAAGTTCCCGTTGGGAAGAATAAATTAGGTTTGTGAGAAAGAAATTGAGGTTTCCCAGGTTTTCTTCTATTTACAAAATCACAAAAGCTAAACACACTGAGGACGTTCGCGTAGTTCTTGCGATTCACCACACTTGTTGAGTATTGCTTTCACCACTGGCTTTTTTAAACAGGAATTGGAAAGCTGGGGAGAGAGGTCTACATCATCACTTCCTAAGCTAGAGTACAAGACCGGATACATGACTTGGTGGGCAACGTCTGCAACAATTCAACAGTTGGATTCGAGACACGGATTCCATCACCGCCCACGAGCTTGCTACTCTTAGAATATGTGACCCGCCAGGCGAATAGAAACTGTCTTTGTTTGGGTATACTGTGCAATACCAGCCTCACCAAGCTCACGTCCCATGCCAGACTGTTTGAAACCTCCGAAAGGAAGCTGATGGTGCATGAGATTGTAGGCGTTTCTGTTCAACGTCAGTACAAATATCAGAGGCAACGAATACAAAGATACATACACCCAGACAGTACCAGCTTTCAATGCTGATGATACTCGAATCGCAGTATTGATATCATTGGTATGGACTGCTCCTGCCAAACCATAGATAGAGCTATTGGCAGCGCGAATTGCATCTTCCTCGGTCTTGAACCTAGCGATAGAACACACAGGACCAAAGATCTCCTCTTGCATAATTTTCATGTTCTCGGTAACACCAGAGAAGATTGTGGGCTGGATAAAGTATCCCGTCGTGCCTTCTCGCTGGCCTCCCATTTCAAGGGTTGCCCCTTCTTCTTTGCCTGATTCTATGTAACTAAATATTGAGTTAGTAAATATATGTAGAAGTAGGCGTTCATGACGACATACCTCATGATACGATCAAATTGCTTTTGGGAAATTTGAGGTCCTTGGAAGGTGTCTGGTGCGAAAGGATCACCAAGTTTTGTATTGGCTGTTCGCTCTTTGAAAGCTTTGACAAATTCGTCATAAATCTCGTCTTGGACGTAGACTCTTGTGCCAGCTGCGCACGTTTGACCTACAAGATTTGGATTAGCTTACTGCTTCGATAGCCTTTTGGAAGCTTACCATGATTGTACAGATATCCAAAATATGCCCAGCTTACGGCCTGCGTAATGTCCGCGTCTTTGAATACGATATTGGGGCTCTTTCCTCCGCATTCAAGCGTCACTTTCTTCAAGTTGGAGTTGGCTGCAGCTCGCAAGATTGACCTTCCGACAGCTGTACTCCCAGTAAATGCAATTTTGTCGATATCCATGTGCGATGCAATAGCCGCGCCGGCAGTGTTGCCGTATCCTGGAATAATGTTGATGACTCCGGGAGGGAAGCCAGCTTCAATGACGAGTTTGGCCAGGTAGAGAGCGGACATGGGCGTTTTCTCATCTGGCTTTAGGACAACGGTGTTGCCACATGCAACTGCTGGAGCTACTTTCCATGAGAACATGACCAGTGGGAAGTTCCTGTCAAGATTAGCACATATCTCCATCGGCAGAAATAAGGAAAAGCGTACCAGGGAATGATCTGGCCACACACTCCTAACTGATTCCAAAGTTAGCTTTGGCCTAATGAATTTTCGACATATGATGAAATTGGAATGGATCAGGCGAAGATACGAGTTAACGCAACATTTGGGAAGTAGCATTACATACCGGCTCTTGCTTCGTGTAGTTGAAGCTGTCCGGATTTGTATCGATGACTTTTCCCTCGATTTTATCTGCCCATCCAGCATAGTACCTTCCCAAGAGTTAGGTCTTTCAGATGAAATGAGGGACTTCCGGCTTCTTACCTGAATGTACTTGCAGTATAGCCCACGTCAAGTGTGGCCATAAAAACCGATTTGCCATTATTCAAGGCCTCGATAGCGGCAATTTGAGCGGCATCTCGCTCGATCAGCTCTGCGAACTTGATGAGGACTTTGCAGCGTTCCTCAGGGGTAACTTTTGACCAATTTCCCTCGAATGCTGTCCGTGCAGCTTTCACGGCAATATCGACGTCTTCTGCAGTGGCTTCGTGAATTTCGCAGATCTTATCCTCCGTGCTAGGGTTGATAGCCGGGATTGTTTGGCGTTTGGTACCTAATGAGGTGTTAGCTCCTGGCTGCAGAAGGGACTAAAGACGTAGTACTTTCAACGAACTCGTTATTGATGAACAATCCAGTTGGTTGCTCGTAAGCTCCCTGAGGGGTTGTGACACTGTAGATAGTTGACATAATAGGCTATTCGCTCATGCCTTAGTCTATCAGGGCAGATGTGTGAGAACTTGAGAGGAATGAGTTTAGGAAGTGATCTGAGAATCCAGATTATTTTCCCATTACCAACCTGTTATCAATAACTGTGCAAATTTAAATTAACAGCTGGACAGTTTCAAACGGTACTAGCCCTAGAGGGTTGTACAAAGCCGCTCATTTGCTGAAGCCGGCTTGCGTATTATGATGCAATGCAACCGTAAGATCTTACACTCGACCAAACCGTTCACGGTACCGAAGAAGGGAGATATTTCTTGGACTGGTAAACCCTTGTATGATTTGGATACATAACAAATACATATATCTGCTCGTACCGTATCACGTCCTCACTCACCGAGTCCGCCAATTACGAGAACATGGCGCCAGTGGCGTAGATAGCGGAAGACGGACAGCCAAGATGCCAAGAGGGAGTCTTCCAGCAAATAGATGCTTTGGAGTTGTAATCTTTCGATCCATATTCCTCTGGGATCCAGTTCAAGCCTCCACACATCGGTTAGGTACACGAGATGCATGCAATACGGCACAGTTCAAGTAGTCCCAATTTTCACCTGCGTGTCTGGTAGCACAGTATGCTTTCGTGGATGATATCTGGTATGTCGGCGCAGGGCCCGAACAAGCCACCCGGGAAAGCGATAACACCCTTCAGGAAGGAAACTACGAATACACCAACGGGATTCTATCTGTGCCTCAGACACGTGCATTAGTGTTGCAGTTGCGAAATGTGGATGGGGGCCTTCGCCGCATTGCTGCAGGTTACCTAGATAGGTATTTAGTATGTCTTGCAGTCCAGTGGCGCGTATATCGGATAATATCGCCACACTTGTGCAGGTACAGTACTACCGGCATCATTCCACAGCGCCGTAGGGGTACATCTTGCATGAGTGGATTAAATTCGAGAGGTCTATCGGCCTTTATCCTAAGTCCAAATCACTTCTTTTAGTAAACAGGGGTGGCTGGGTATGAAACTATGAGTTAAGATCTTGCACTACCTATACAGCTAGCATTCTTATTGGCAATGTCCTCGGTGTGATCTTATACAAGTAGCCCTATTTAGGGTCATCCCAAGGGTGTCAACGATAGAGGAACAGATCTTTGTAACTCAAAAACTTCAGCTAGTCTAACAATCAACCCTGACATCTGATCTCGGGTGACCAAGTAGTTTTATCCCATCGTGAACGTGCCACTTACCCCTAAAATTAAGACGTCTTGCAATTCTCCTTTGCATCATCGCCTACGTCTTGTTTCATGGCGTGGGGTACTGACTAAGACATTGCTCAAATGTAATAAGACTTCTAGTCACATCTGCTGAAGTATTGAAGTCTTGAAGGAGTTGTAACAGGTTGTGAATCGCTTAAGATCATCCAATAAGGGTCCGAAGTTGAATAGTCATCAAGTCATATTCTCGATATTGCTACTGCTACTGCTACAACTGCCTAGGGAAAAGGGAATAATACCACTGTGTCAGGTTTTCGGGAACTAGCCTCGTGAACAGCTTCGACGTCACATAATGTACATGGCTTATTTCATACAGATCACCCTGGAACTTCCACCTTACGAGCCACCGAGACCCCTTCGAACAGTGTAGTCGTGGGTGACCCTAATTCCAGCCGTATCTTTCTGAGGTGAGAATTCAAGACTACCAGTACTTTGAAGCGACTCTGATCTCGCCTTGCCCCCATAAGCTTTTGATTCGTAGCCTTTTTGGCCGATAAGGATACTATCATTTTCGAGGCGCAGAAACCCAGAGGAGTCGTTGACCTTTCGTGTGGTAACGAGAGGGATGCTCTTGGTCTCATTCAATCCAGAATGCGATCCATAGGCTTTGCCACTTGTCTCAACTGTCGAACTTAATTGTCCTTTGAACATGTACAAAAAGAGGGATCGTAAAGTCGGGAGACAGACCGCGATATGGTATACTCCAGGTTCGACCACTGTCCAAATCATTAGAGTCCCCGATGTCCAAGTTCCATCAATGAAGCCCTCGGTATCGAAAAATATCGCGAAACGAACAATTGAGGAAATTAGTCCACTATGCAAGACCAAAATTAGCCATCTGGTCTTAAACAATACCGTGATATGCAAGTGTTTTGTGGGAGTGAGGTACAACTTACACGCTTCCAGTCAAGAATATCAACGTCAACCCAATCTTCTGGTTTTTGGAAGTATGGAGCTTCCAGACTGCGGGCAAAGGGAGACCTAACATCACGACGTCGGTGAGAATATTGGCAAAACTAATCCATCGCCAGAAGTTGTCGATATTAATACACTTGGCAGCACCGGATGCGACAAGCGCCGTGTCCCATCTACCGGCGAGAGGTCTGCAGGAGGCCAACGAGGTGATGATTCCAGAGAGTCCGTTTGCGGTCAAAATGCCGCCGATAAAATATGCAGCTATTCTATATGGCTTTGTGGTGAAAATGCGGAGATAAAAGCTCAAAATAGATAGCTTGGGGAAGACAACAGCCGTGCAATAAATGATCTCGACAGCAACCAAAGATTTTGCCCAGTTTAGGATCGCGCCCGGATCTGTTGTCGCCAGTGCTGGAAGATGCCTGCCAACGCCGCCAGTTTCCACCATGACTTGGAGAACGCTGTTAGTTTGTTCGTCGATTCGAACCCAGAGCCTATGACTTACTGATGGAGAGGGCCGCGATGGCCAAGCAGAATACCAATGATGGAACGATGAAAAGGTCATCGAGGCCATAATGCGTTTTGCTGACTCTGCGTGATATAAATCGTAGGGCAGTGAGAATGATTTCGATGATTATAAAAGAAATGGAGACCGCATTCGTTCTACCCCCGACAAATTCCTTCGTATATTCTGGAGACCCGACGGGCCATTTCGAGAACGATCTGGTTGATGTCGATGACATTGTCCAAGCTCAAAATATGTGCTATAGACTGGAATTTGGGGGATAGAAATGACAGAAAGGTATGTCTATGATTGAGTGCCAAGTGTGTTAGTATATCCGTAAATGGAGCCCAGAATTCTTGTGCTGCAGTGGGAAATCTCGGCCTTGTGACACTATTCGTCTATCGAGTCCCTTGATCGCGAAGGACAAAACGGGTGCCTTGCACAAGAGGCTGCAGATGCATTCCTTCCCTTCAGAACTTTCCAATTGCAGTAATTACCTAGCACCATGGAATTCGCCGTATGCGGGCTGTGTGATGTCCAAAGTCTTCGGAGTGGCACATTTTGCCACCACGCTTTGAAGGGTTGAAGAAGTATTACTAATGTATCTTGTCGCCCTTCGTGGGTTGTATGAATGGCCAGAACTAGGTATCAAAGTACTTTCATATTATCCGGTAAAGCACTTAAGTTACTTGAGAATTTGATAGGCGGGTTCGGTACTATACCCCGCGGCCATCCCTGGAGATGTATAAGCGAAGTGTGCTGCCCCCAAGGCCAGATGCTGCAATGCAGAAAATAGGAATTCTAGATCTGGATTGTTTATCGATACGCTGCATATGCCGTGTAGGATCTGGAAGCCCTGCATGCGGCACGGGCTACCAACTTAGGATGCCGTGGCCAAGAGGGAAGTGTTTCGTTGTCGAGCCCTGAGTAAATTTGCTCCTGAGGACGAGAATCTGGAGAACGGGAAGAGGGTATTGAGGAACGGGAAATTAGAACGTTTCAGATAACAGTCCTGCTAAAAAAAGATCTCACCCTCCCAGGAATAATTTGGCACCATTGTAATTCTTGTACATACGATAAGATGAACTCAAGTTAGCCTAGAAGTGGTAGCATACTGATCAGAACTCCGCACGCTGTGGTTTTAGGAAGCTCTGTATTCTCACGTTGGCATAGAAAATGAAACTGGGGTTTTACCGCTTGAAGCTCGTTACCAAGGTATTCCTTTCATATGGCATTTTGACTGCGAGACGCGCAAGTGACTGTGCCTTCCATGGACTGTACCGAAGCCTACGCAGCAGAGTTATGGATTCGGACATATTGCGGCGTGATTGTTCGCCATGCCTGTGCATATGGTCATATATCTCGGTGTTAATGAGCACGGGAGAGGTACAGCACTTTTATTCGTTCGATGAAGTGGGGATGGTAGATGTCAGGAGGCTTGGTGGGTTGACATACATTGTATTAGGGAGGGCCTTACAAGGCCAAATACTTGTGAATGGAGATGATGCCTAAGATCAAGATCGGTTGAGATATACCACAAACTTTGGCTAGATTTTGTGGGGCATTGACTTCTGATAAATTAGTCTGGCCCTCATATAAGTCACAACGCGGCTTGTAACAGTTGCGAGCTTAACAATCAGGAACTTCGTACCCCTCTTACTACTTTGGCAAAGCCAATTGCCCATAGTCATATCCTGCTACGGTTTTGTTTTGAAATTATGGTGTGCAACGATTTTCAATCAAATGGCTTTCGTCACAATGCAGATGACTTCCCTGCTACGTCCAGTTCGTCCGACTCAACATCACTGCCCGAATCGAACGACAGTGCTATCAACTACCTAGAGCCCATTGCTATCGTAGGAATGGGTAAGTAAGATCTTTGTTTGCAATAGTGCCCAACTTCGATGTAACAGCAAAAACATTGCTCTCGTTCTTCCATCTGCTGCATCTGCTGACATGGTCCTACCCAGGATGTCGATTGCCAGGAGATGTCAGCTCTCCATCTGGACTGTGGGATTTGATTATGTCAAAGCGAATTGCGAACTCTGCCAAAGTTCCCTCGAGCCGCTTCAACATTGAAAGCTATCTTCACCCGAACAACGAACGACCTGGGAGCATACCAGTATCTGGAGGTTATTATCTCGAAGGTACCAACCAAGAATTTGATGCCACGGCGTTCGGTATATCCCCAGTAGAGGCATTATGGATGGAGCCACAGCAAAAAAAGCTCTTAGAAGTTGTGTACGAAGCTTTCGAAAGCTGTGGGGTAACTCCGGAACAGGTTGCTGGAAGCGTCACAGGTTGTTACATTGGAAATTTTGTTGCTGATTATCAACAAATGATATTCAAGGAGCCTGACTTCCGGCATTCATATGCTGCAACTGGTATCGATCCAGGGTTATGCAGTAATAGAATCAGCAATGCTTTCAACCTCACTGGTCCAAGTATGGTGCTCAATACTGCCTGCTCGTCTCAAATGTACGCACTCCATACAGCCTGCACGGCTTTGAGGAACAATGATTGCGAGGCAGCAGTCGTAGGAGGAACAAACTTGATTCTCACGGTTGACCAACACATGAATACCGCTAAGCTGGGCGTTCTCTCACCCACAAATCAATGTCATGCATTCGATGCATCTGCCGATGGGTACGGTCGTGGTGAAGGTGTTGGAGCACTTTATATCAAAAGACTTGGCGACGCATTGAGAGATGGTAATCCGGTGCGCGCAGTAATCCGGTCCACTGCTGTCAATTCGTAAGCTTCTACGTCTCATTAGAAATAAAGTTGACAAAAACTGATCTAAAACAGGAATGGAAAGGTCCCAGAAGCAGGAATAACTTCACCCAGTATCCAGGGTCAAGCAGCCGTTATCTGTGCCGCCCAAAAAAGAGCAAATCTTGACCCAAACCTTACAGCATACATAGAGTGTCATGGAACCGGAACAGCCGTTGGCGACCCGGTCGAAGCTCGTGCTATTTCTCTAGCTTTGAGAGGTGAAGCGGTTTCCAAGCAACCTATCATGATTGGCAGTGTGAGTTTCTGGTCCTACTTAAGAGACAGAACTAACGATCATGCAAAGGTGAAACCAAACGTTGGTCATAGTGAGGCAGCTAGCAGCATTCCGACTATCATCAAATCGGTCCTGGCAGTCGAGAGAGGAATTATTCCACCAACCGCTGGTATTATTACGCCCAATCCAAACAGTAAGTCACACCCAGTAGTGGAGTTATTTATTTAGCTAATGGTTGAAAAGTCAAATGGGATGACTGGGAAGTTAAGCTAGTTGTCGAGCCAACTCTATTCCCAACATTGTCACCTCTTCGACGGATCGGTGTGAATGCATTTGGATATGGTGGTACCAATGCCCATTGTATCCTGGAGAATGTAGACAATCTTGTCCAAAAGTACGATGGCCATAAATCATTGATAAACGAGAGCTCCAATACTCCCGAGACAGATACAATTTCATCAAAAGCTGATAGACGAACCCATCTTTTTGTCTTCTCAGCTCACGACAAAGCAACGCTCGCACGAAACATTATGGCTTATCATTCTATGAAATACGAGCCACAGGCTATAGACCTATCATACACGCTGGCGCTTCGTCGAGCCAAGCACAAATACAGGGCGTTCGCGATAAGCAAAGATAACTTCATCCGGTCTGCTTTAATAAATGCTCTGGACACAGCAACTGAAGAAAGACTGCCCATGAATATATGCTTCGCTTTTACCGGTTAGTCTCCAACTATAGCCACTAAGGTCTCTTATTAATTTTCGGTAGGCCAAGGCGCTCAGTGGCCCACAATGGGTGCCACTTTGTTTGATCAATACCCAGTATTCGCTCAAACGATACGAGACCTCGACTCTGCACTTGCACATCTGGCTGTTCCTCCAAGTTGGACAATTCAAGGTATTTGATATACGCGTTTTATTTGAGAGCCTATAGTTGACAAGCGAGCACAGGTAGCCTTATTGAGCCAGCCGACAAGAGTAGAGTAGACGAGCCAGAATTCTCGCAACCACTCTGCACCGCGATTCAAATAGGGGTAGTCAACCTATTGAATTCGTGGGCTGTAGTACCTAAAGTCACAGTGGGACACTCATCAGGAGAGATAGCGGCTGCGTATGCGGCTGGTTTTCTTTCGGCCGATGATGCTATCATAGCGGCTTACTATCGGGGAAAATCCATGACCGCGATAACCGGCAGTGGAGCTATGCTAGCTGTTGGTCTGGGTGCCGAAGATGTAATCCCATATCTCACGGGTTGCACTACTGGCAAAGTAGTGATTGGGTGTCATAATTCTCCTCGAAGCGTGACCCTCAGTGGTGACGCGAGCGCTATTCATGAACTGAATGCACTTTTTGCCAGCGAGCGAATTTTTGCTCGCATACTGAAGACAGGAGGCAAAGCATATCATTCCTTTCATATGGAAGAAGTTTCAGTGGCGTATGAGAAGTATCTAGAGGGGACGCCTCTTCGTAAGTGGCAAAAAAGGGGGGACTGCAAAATGATCTCCTCGGTGACAAGCACTGCGGTTGCGGACGGCACCATCAATTCCAAGTACTGGATCTCCAATTTAACCAGCCCGGTACTTTTCAACCAGGCATTGAGCAAGACCTTAGCAGAAGACCCTGAACTATCCGTTGTTGTCGAAATAGGGCCACATTCTGCCCTGAAAGGTCCGATTCGAGACATTTGCGCGGGGCTTGAAAAAACCAAGATCCAGTATTTCCCGACGCTTCTTCGAAGCCAAAAAGGTACAGAGCAATTACTAAGCCTGGCGGGCAGCCTCTGGTCTCGTAGTGATTCCATCGACATTAAGTCGACTATCAAGGTTGAAACCATGTCAAATGGGATTGTGGAAGAGGTCAAACCAACACTTCTAGTGGATCTTCCCACATACCAGTGGAACTACTCAAAAAACACCTGGATGGAACCACGACAAAGTCGGGAGCATCGTACACAGTCCCAACCTAGACATGACGTTCTTGGAAGGAGAATTCAGGGGCTGTCTCCTCTAGAGCCGTCGTGGCAAAATGTCCTCCGCCACAAGGACCTACCTTGGCTCAAAGATCATTCGGTGAGTAGTCACTAATTCATACATTGCCTTTAAGGCTTACTAACCAGCTGAAATTAGCTGGGTGGAGAAGCAGTGCTTCCAGCTTCGGCATACTTTGCAATGGCGTTCGAAGCTCTATCACAAATCAATAATGAAGCTGCAGAGCCTGCGCCAGTGACCGGTTTCAAACTGGATAGCATTTCGATTTCTAATGCGTTGGTCATACCAAATGATGCTGAAGGTATTGCGACTGTCTATAGCATGAGCCCACAAGGCGCTTCAGCCGGCGCACTGAAGAATTCAACTGAACAGCAGGTGTTCAGGTTTTCCGTGTCCTCCTGGTCGAATGATATTTGGACTACGCATATGACTGGCAATATCCAGCTCAATCCGCGCAAGAAAGGTAAAGGCTTTTGAAATCCACTTAATGCTTGAAAATTATCTAATGTCACCCAGGCCGAAAACCAGAACCAGTACCTGAGTTGGGGAAATCCGACAGTGGAAAATCATGGTATCAATGCCTTGACGATGTTGGTTTTCACTATGGATCTTCATTTCAATTGCTGTCCGGAATTTCCTCAAATGGCTCATCGCACATCGGAGTTGCAAATTCGGCCATCGAAAGGGAATGCAGACTTGTTGAAGGCGGCGAGTCCCGCTATTTCGTCCATCCAACCTCTATCGATAGCTGTCTTCAGCTCATCATGGTAGCCATCTACGCAGGGAAAATCAACGATGTCACATGTGGCATGACATTCTCTACCAGCAGAGAAATCTCGGTATGGGTTCCGTCTGCTGAGCAGGTAAAGACAAGAGCAGCAAAAGCCCATGCTTGGACAACCAAACAAGGCCAGCGCGTCTTTTTGGCAAACTCTCAGCTTGTTGCTGACGACGGCCAACTGATCATTGATATGGTTGATGTTAAGTGTACTTCATATGAGGCCGCAGTTCCCACTGAATCCAAGATCAACGAAGCACGGCATCCGTACTCGAAGTTGGAGTGGAAAGAAGACGTTGACTACCTACAGTACTCGACAGCACAATCTGCCATATCCACAAAGGGATTTTTGGATCTCTTGTTCCACAAAACTTCAGCCCCTACCATACTAGACCTTGATAGTGTCCTTACTCCGGATCTACTTGGGAGTCACAAAACTGGCGATCTCACGATTGTCGCTAAGGACGAAGAACGCTCACAGGCATCACAAGAGCTTTGGTACTCGTATAAAAATGCGAACGTTGTGATTGAAGACGTCAAGGGTGACTTTAAACAACAAGATGGCTCGTTTTACGATGCTTTTATTTGTTCAAAAGTCTCCGAATCTCGAAGTCAATTTCTTGCGAGAGTTCAAAATATAGTCAAGCCAGGCAGTCTTCTTCAGCTTTCGGAGACTGAAGACTTTCTCGCTATAACAACTCGATCACCACTCGAAGATCTGAAGGATTTTACTTCGCACAACGTTCTCGTGAGTAACTGTGTGGAATGACCGTTCTCTACTAATAATCTCAGGTATACCGCACTAAACCCAACGTCCATTTCGAATACATCCAGCAAGCATTTATCTTACATGGTCACAAAGTTCGTACTTCGTCACTGGAAGCGCTTCAAGTTGAAAGCCACGAGCGAATCATAATGCTCGCCGACCTTGAAGGTCCCCTCCTCGAAACCTTACAGGACGACGAGCTCAAGAGTCTCAAAATCTTGATTGGTACAACAAAATCAATCATATGGGTAACACCTGGAGGCCTACTGACAGGCAAAAACCCTGAATATTCGATGAGTAATGGCTTAGCTCGTACTCTTGCGGTGGAAAATCTGTCTCTGGACTTGATTACCGTGGATTTTGATTTGGAAAGCTGTTCCGCGGCACTGATCAAGAATTTCTTACTGGATGTTTCTGAGCGTCAGGTCTCGAAAAAATCTGGGGAAGAGAACGAATATCTTGTTTCTGATGACAAGGTGTATATTGGTCGCCTAGTACCGGATGCTGAACTCAATGGCGATACTGAAGCAGACAAGGAGAGTTTGGTGTCTATTCGCGACAGTCCGCCTGTAAGGGGTATTTTGAATGGGCGCAAAATAATATTCGAAGAGGACCGACGTGCATTTACGCAGTTGGGGAAAGATGAAGTGGAAATAAAGACTGCTGCTATTGGTCTAAATAGGGAGGTGAGCGTTCCGCCAAACAGATTTGAATGCCATGGTACCATAAGCTAATGCTCCACAGGATCATCAAGCCGTCGTTGGAAACGATTACTTGCATTCATTCAGCCATGAAGTGGCAGGGATTGTTACTGCCGCTGGGTCGGACGTGCTTCATCCGAGAGTCGGCGATCGAGTCACTGGATTTTGCTTTGACAATTTAGCAACGTACCAGAGAACGTTAGCTACTTTGGTTCAACGGATTCCAGATGATGCAGTCTTGGACGTAAGAAACCCAAACCTTTTCTCCCATGGTAATGTTGATCGATTTTAGGAAATGGCAACAATTCCAATGGCGTATGCAACCGCACTCTATGGTTTGCAGGATCTTGCTCGCGTAAACCCGGGAGAAGTACGTCTCCCCTCTTTTATACCTCTTTGCATATAGCTAATTCCACTTCAGACGGTTCTCATTCTCGACGGAGGAGCGGCAACACTTGCAGCACTTCAGTTCTGCCGGGCGATACGAGCTCAAACAATTATTGTCACAGCTAGTACTCATAGCCGTTCAAAGCTGCAAGCTATCGGTATCTGCGAACAAATTATCTCCTCCGAGGAGGGTGATCTGACGACTCAGATCATGATAGCAACCAAAGGCCGCGGCGTCGATACTGTATTCGGTAGCGACTTCACCGAAGTATCTATCTTGTCTGAATGCTCTAAGAGCTTGGCTTCCTTCGGCCGAGTCGTGACTTTCGGTCGCAGAGATCCATCGCGGCCATTCTCTTCGGTCCTTTCGAGCGTTCCTGGGTATCAACGTTTCGCGTTTGACATTTTGGATTTATATGAGCAGAGGCCTAGGGTTCTTTCCGAGTATGAAAGACTTTCGAAAGTGCGTGGAGCTTTGCTGACCTCTGAACAGATTATTGAAGCAATCGCTTGACTTGTACGCTGCAGGCAGGGTGTCGGTCATTAAGCCAATTACATTGAAGAAAGTTTCAGAGACCGAGTTGGCGATTCGATCTTACTCGGATGAGTCTAGTAATGGAAAGATTGTTATCAGTTTCGCGCCTGACTCGATGTTGAAGGTAATACTCCACAGCTTATGTTGGCGGCATTTTACTAAAAAGACTCTTAGATTATACACACAAAGCCTCCCCTCACATTTTCCTCAGATGCTACGTATCTACTTGTGGGATGTTTGGGAGGACTAGGTCGCAGCTTGACTTCTTGGATGGTCGACAGGGGAGCCAAAAGGCTCGCTTTCCTGTCTCGATCAGGCACTGCAAACCCATCCGCAGCAGCACTGGTAAAAGATATCCAGGAATTGGGTGTGCATGTCGCCATCATGCGATGTGATGTAACCTCAAAGACCGATGTCGAAGAAGCTCTGAAAGATATTGACCCAAGATATCCAATCCGCGGAGTATTAAACGCGGCAATGGTGCTCGACGTAAGTCACTACTACTATAGACTAAGATTGTGATTAACATAACATCGCAGGACTGTCTATTCTACAACATGACAATCGATCGCTGGAGGACACCCATCCAAGCTAAGGTCCTCGGATCCCGCAACCTACACGAGATCTTCCAATCCTACACCCTCGACTTCTTCATCATGACAAGTTCAGTCTCGGGCCTCATCGGTACACCCGGCCAAAGCAATTACGCTTCCGCAAACACATATCTAGATTCCCTAGCGCGTCACCGTCGATCCCGGGGTCTTCCAGCAGTATCTCTCATCTTACCGCCGATTCTCGGAGTTGGGTATGTATCAGAGCACCAAGAGATCGAGGAGATGTTGCGGAAGAGGGGATTGTATGGCATCAATGAAGATGAGTTGCTTGCGGCTTTTGAAGTGGCTATGAAGCCGCAGTCAACGGGCGATTCTGGTTCTGATCATGTTGTGGTTGGGCTTGACCCGGCGAAGTTGGCGAGATCAGCTACTGCTGATACGAATATTTCGTGGCTGGAGAAATCTCGCTTTCTTACTGTGTCGGCGATGATGCGGACAAGTGATTCTGATCAAGTTGGAGGTGGTTCGAAAGATAATGTGGGCAAGCGTATTGCGAATGCGAAGAATGATGAGGAAGCTGTTGTGGCTGTGGCGGGATGTCTCGTTTCGAAATTGTCTGAGATGCTGATGATTGATGAAGCGGGGTTCGTGTCTCAGACGAAATCTATTGTTAGTTATGGACTGGATAGTATGATTGGAGCGGATTTCAGGAACTGGATTTTCAGGGAGTTCAAGTTGGATATGTCTTTTCAGGAATTGCTGTCGCAGAGTTTGACTGTTACAAGACTAGCGGGGCAGTTACTGGCCGAGTATCGGAGGGTTTTGTAGGTTTCCTTCGTTAAATTGGATAATTAGTTGTCCATCGAGCTGTTTCTCTCAGCTAATATATCACTCTGTTTCCTCCTTCTACAAGCCGCCCATCCCTAAGCGACCTCTCAGCTATTCCAAAAACAATTAACTCCCAAAAGAAACCACGATATAATCATAGGAGACCTCTCATTACCATCTAATATGCTAATAATAGCGCAGCAACGACCCAATCGCTCAATAAACCTCTGCTGATCACGAGATGCGCTTCCTCCGCCAGCCCCCCTTTTCGCTTTCGCTTTCGCTTTCGCTAGGCGAGCATGAAGCCAGCTTCGTCTTCGGCCCCCACAAGTTTATTGATATTCTAAGGTCTCGAGTGATACATTTTTATCTAAGTGGAGTCTAGTCAAGTAGGAGACTTGCAACGGCATCTGCCCTCTGGCCTATCGGTCTTTCCAAAAGCTTTTCGAGCTTAGCTTCGATTTTCCGCTTGTATGAGTTCTAAGATTTTAAGCCAAGGTTTCGATGTCGTCTATTATTATTGCTCACCTCATCTAGAGAATTGTCGAATACATCTTTTTCAACCTTTGTCCCAAGCTCAATCATTTTGGTTATGGTAAAGGGGGCTTCTTCTCCGGCTGTGGTCTGATGAGCATGACGAATACTATCAATGCTGCGGTTTTTAATTAGCTGCTGATAAAATAGCATAGAGAAATAGAGCCCATTTAAGTCGTGTGAGATGGATGAGAAACCTACATTCTGAATACCAAGCCTACGCGCTCTTGTATTAGAACACGTGCTTTCCACCCAGTGAGATACGCAGTCTGGGAGTTGATTGTTTGAAAGATCACTTGCAGGATCTGCGAGGTAGCGTTCGAGGCCTGAGAATGCTGTTGTGGCCTTTTGCTTTCCCACTGCCGCTGCTGATCATCGACTTTCACATCCTGTTGCCGTTGTTGGTCCCGGTTTTGTGTCGGTATAGTACGCACTTCCTGTGCCGTTGGGGTGGGGTCTTCCCAGTGAGATTGCAGTGATGCTGCCTTTCTACGTATCTGTTTCCTACCATTCCCGATTGTATGACAGTTAGCCTCGTGATTTTTGAGGGCTTGAACCGATTTCAATGGGGGATACTGGCACCCACGGTGCGGGCACTGAAGACGTGGGGTATGAGTTGCTTCATGATCCAGCCGAAGTTCATTTGTATCGAATCCAGACGTAGATCGAGGGCAAGAGGGCAAGCGGCAAGTATATGCGGAACTACGAAAATTTCTCTTGAACAACTCAAGTTCTTCTGGCGTGACTCCAGGAAAGTCTTGGAGCAGAAGCAGTGATTTTACGGTGGACTGATAGTTTGCGAGAACGTCACGCAACTCTTTGATTTGCTTTAAACCGGCCGTGGGAACTTGAATCGCATATTAGTTCGGGGAATGAAGCTCCAAGCAAGTGGACATACAGTCTTCCTCCATTTCTTTCTCAAGTCCTTTTCTAAAACGCGCTTCTAAAGCGGCTTTAGCACTCGCGTATAGCCCTTTATGCTCTTTTAATTGGTCAAGGCCCCTTTCTGATGACATTGTACCTTCTGTGTCGAGAATCACATTAGTAGACTCGTAGAGACAGTCCAGTGTCCCACAGAGGTCATTTACAACTGAGAATAGCAATTCAGAGTGTCTGAATGCGTCATTTGCTGCAAATACGTCGATGATATAGTCCACCCAGTACTCAGTGGCGTAGACCTGGAAACTGTGTACTCCATTCAAGACCCTCAAAGCACGGACAGAGCTAAGATAGCCTGGCTGAAACACTTGCAGTCCTGACAAGAGGCATGTGACGGAAGCAATGCAATGTTCTCGTGCCATCATATCCTCGGATATGAGTATCTTGCTCTGTGGGGTTTGCAAATAACTGTATCAGTGATTAGTGGAACCTTTCGAAAGAGGTATAGAAACCGCGGACCTCTTGACTGACACATGAATGAAAGCAAAACTTGAATCCCGGCGTTGTTCGATAAGTGGTTTACACATGTCGAAAACATATGATGGCACGAGCGTGTCAACCGTATAGTCGCCTGCTCCGAAAGAGAGAGCCGACCGAAATTCGACCTCCCGAAGAGGGCGTTTCGCAAATGCAATCCATCCTAGGATCCGCCTCATTCTGTCAACTGACCGGGGATCAAAGTTGGCAATAGTATTAGTTAATATTCTCTCGTAGCTAGTAACAGGTTAATTCAACCATGAGGCTCGAATTGAAAGAAGTCATGGACTTACAACTCAGATAATTGGCGAGGCAGGGTGTCGATAGCAGCAGTGATTTCGTAGCGACTGTGAAAAATATTGGTGGTTATATACTCAAGTACCAAGCGAGCCCAAAGGAACATTCCTAATTCATTGATTAATCCTCCGGTATGTCATGAATGGCCGCAGTGTTGACAAACCGTCCGCTTTTCTAGCTATACTTGCCCCAATATCCGACAAATCAGATGCACAAAGGCCTAGTTGCGATAACCTGTAAGAATCGGCCGCTAGCCGATATCCAGCGTATGAACGAATCGCTTCTTCTATGCTGTCTTTCTCTTCACTAAGAGAAACCAAGGAGTTCTTCCTGAGGAGCTTTTCAAGCACAGGCGAAGTTCGACACGAGATGAGAACCTTGAACACAGCTCCGCGGGTTTGTGCCCCTTTGGCGACTTTGTGCATCAAACGAACAACTTGATGCTGCTTTTCAGTCTCAAACTCATCCAGTCCATCCAGAAATGCATGAAATACCTGGCATTGCCCAGGCTCGCATAGCATTGTCGCGACAGCGGTACTCAGCAACTGTTCTAAGATCGTGTTGCTTGCCATCTTTTTGCCGACGACGTATTCCCAATATATATGTGCAATTAAGTCCTCTGTGGTATGAATTAATTGGAAGAGCAACGATCTCAGAAATGTATCATATTGGGTCGAGGAGGCATATGAAGAGGTACAGAAATGAGTGAGAACTCGTGACTGTGGCGACGCACGCAAGAAGTTGACCAGTCTTCCGACAATGACGCTCTTTCCGGTTCCTGGATTTCCTTGAAGCCAAACGAAGGGATTGTCCGGCTGAGACTTGAGCCAAGAGGCCATTGTTGGGTTCTGTAAGATCCACCCACACGTTTCGGGGTATTTCGTTCCTTCCGTCGAAAGTTTGTCCAAAATTCCCACCTGATCTGTTTCATCCTGCTTCAGCCAGGTACAAATGGTTCGTAGATACCCTGCAGTTTGCTCTTCTTCGTCCCTGGCGAGTTTTGCAAGGGCGTCTTGCCTCCATGCCTCCAACTTCTCTCTCGCTTCCTTGGCCTCCGAAATGTGGTAGGCGTTAGCCTCTCTATCAATTTGTTCTTCGTGTTGGTTCAAATCATCGATAATGTTATCGAATCTCCTTTGGAATCGACCCCAAGACGTGAGGAAAAGCACTTTCCAGCCTATCTAATTTAGCTAACAACCAATTTCGACATCAAGTGCCACTTACAACTTCTTCGAACAAATGTGTAGGCCTGTTTATGGAAGCGAAGAATATCGGCGTAGAAAACCGCCAGAGTCTGTTGGAAATTCGTGTTCTTCCTGAAAGTTTCGTCTAGAACTCGAAACCTTTTTAAAGACTCGCCAATGCGTGAGTAGGCTTTGATTAGCTGTTCTATTGCCTCTACGTAGTCCGATGCAATCTAAGGTGCGACAGCGCGTTAGAGATCCATTATAAGGTTGATGGAAGAACTGAAAAATCGGAAAAAGTGTCTCAAGAACAGCAATTCGACTTACTTTGAGGATTAATTTGATAGGAGCCCAGATCCACGGAAGGTATGGAGTTCCATTGCAAAGGACTTCAATGGCGCCCGAATAATGATGGAGTCCCAAGAACAGTGGCATCAGACGGCGCATATTACGCAAGGAGGATCGCATCCCAAGCTGGTTCTCGATATCTAGCGCTGCTTTTTGTACACTTTCAAGTGTGGTACCCGCAAAGTCATCGGCATCAGCTGGAGAAACGGTCCTCTGCAAGTCCTCGAAAGCATTGCGAATGATCGCCTGGGCAGCTTCTACGCCACGGTCTCTCTTTTTTAAGGGCATAGTAGCGAGACATAGACATAAGCGAAATGAGCTCGTAGGAACAAGAACACAGAAGATGTAGAAGCGCAATGTTGTTCTTCAATCGTGCTTGAGCGCCAGGAATTTTGCATTGCACTGCCCTGCGCCACACAGCGCTACTGCACTGTCCTACAACCGAAACCAGCAGGCCCCGATATCGCCTATATTTCAGCATTCGTGTGGTTACACAAGGGGCGGTATAAGTCAGCTGGAGTCGTCTAGGCGAACGATGAGGCTGACAGCGCACCGCGGAGAAAAACCAAGATGAAAAGCGGGAAATTCTCCAACTTCTGCTCCTGATTCTTGAATACACCATAAACTGCCGCGATGAATTCGACACATGAGGAGTACGCCAATCACGACGAAGATTTCGCGAGCCATATTCCACCCTTGAGTGCAAAACGTAGACGCCTAGAGGGTACGCTGGAGAATTCGGCAGCAACCTGGAATCGAAACAATACAGCTTCTTCATGGCTCAATTCTGAATTAGGCCGGAATGGGACCGGCTCCGGGCAAGTCGTATCTCATTTCGACATGAATATAGACCCACTCGCACCCAAAACTACGAGCCAGCCTCGAGCCCTATTCCCGAGCGAGCCCTATCTGTTATATCAGGACAACAATGATGTCTATACAGAAGTGCAAGATTTTGATCAAAAATTCATACCTTCCTCTTCATTCATCGCTCCATATTCCGGACCGCCCACGATGGTGGCTGGAACAGGCTGGGATACAGCTCTCGCCGCTCATAGCGGCCCTTTGACGTGCCATACGGACTGGAATATGAGAGGCCAACTAGGACAGCCCGAAATAATTCCAAATATAAGCTGGCAACAAGCCTATCATGGATCTTATACAAGCCTTCCTTATGGTGAATTGGACTCAAGCCATTTAGCACGAGCCCAATCCCATGGCGTTAACGCAACGCAATGGTCCTTGCCTATCGAACCGAATACGCTCCATGCAGAGCTTTCCTCGCATTCAGAGATGGTGTTTGCATCACAAGAGAATTCAATAGCCAATTTTAGGCCAGATTTATCATGTAGGAAGTATGGGCCTACTGCGCAAGTGGAGGCACCTTCCAAAGTTGATGAGAACGAGTCTGTCTGTTTTGGGATGGTGAGAACCGTTTAGTGTTAATTCAGGAGGCCCGTTTTCTGACCATCAAGGCTGCAGGTCGCGGATATTTCGGGAGAATGCCAGCTTCCTCCTAGCGGTTATCCACAATCAAGCACATCAAGTTACCCCGTCAAATTCGACACGGCTTTGCAGTTTAGTTCACTTTCCGATGCAGAGTTGAATGGTACTATTTTAAAACGACGTGGACAGCTTTTGCAATCTCTCCTTGATGAAAGTTCTCTAAGACTACAAGTGACGTGTGTTTTGGGGGATAGAAAGAAAGAGAATGGAAAGACGAGGGGATTCTTGCCTCATATGGTGCCATGTGCACTTTTGATCACCCTCTATGGGCCATTATCACTGTGCGAGGAGCTAGGCGAGTTCTTTCAAGATTACGATATCTATTTGCAAGATCCTCGAGGCTGTGACATGGAAGTTAGGTACTGCAATCCTCACAGACTTTCGTCCATCGACCTACCATCTTGCCCAATGACGTCGGAATTGAGCTCTCAAGACGCTCCCCTTGGAACTTGCAATTTAACAGAAGTGCCCAAGCAGCTAGATCTTTTCACCATTATCGACTCCCAGAGAGATCTGCCAGAAGCACCCCAACCAGATGTCATCCAAACTTCTCTTGAAAGGTACGCTTAACTCGACGGACAACAAGACTTCCACTAATACTTTCCAAGGCATCAAAAGCAAGCTCTTAGCTTCATGCTGCAAAGAGAGAAGGGATGGGCGCAAAATGGCAGAGACCCTGATCTCTGGGAAATGAAGAAAATTAGCTATGGGTACAGGTTGGTAAAATAACCACTTCTCCCAACATGCAAAACCCCTAAAGTCACATCTTAGGTTCATCAATCGAATCTCAAACGCTTATCAGACGGAAGAACCGCCACAGTTCCGTGGTGGAATCATCGCGGACCCAATGGGTCTTGGGAAAACATTGAGTATGATAGCGTTAATTGCGACAGATTTGGGGAATAGACTTCATGTCTCTGCTGAGAGCGGCGTATCCAACGGTAAAACACTTGTCATAGTACCCCCAGCAGGTAACTTCTCACCCGTGTCATGGTGTTCCAGCGCTCATCAATTTCTATTAAGTACTCGAGAGCTGGGAAGAGCAATTATCACAGTAAGTACTTGGACCCTCACCACCCCAATCACACTTTTTCGGCTTTTTCGAAGTCGTTCTAATATCATCAGGCATGTTGTCAAATCTGCTCTGGCGTGGGGCCGGCACCACGGCAAGTCTCGCTTGACGAAACTTTCGGAATTGGAAAGCTTCAATCTGGTGTTGACAACTTACCATACCGTATCAGCAGAGTGGAGGAATGGAAAACAAGCCGAGAAGTCCGTTATGTTCTGTACTAAGTGGAGACGTGTGATCCTTGACGAAGGTAGAAACGTAGAGCTCAGTGGCATCCCGAAATCATACTGACTTTTTTATCCAGCACATCTCATTCGTAACAGCGGGTCGCAAATTTCCAAAGCGATCTGCTCCCTCCTTGCAGACTCCAGATGGGCAGTGACTGGAACCCCGATCCAAAATCGCCTTGGCGATCTCACAGCACTTTTGAAATTCCTTCAAGTATACCCATACAACGACGCTACAAGATTTGATACCGATTTCACAAATTTGTGCAAGATAGGTGAAGTAGAGGAAGCCGTGAAGAGACTCAAGCGACTATCTGGGTGTCTTCTCTTACGCAGGCCAAAAGAGACTATCGACCTCCCATCAAGGCGAGACTTGCGATGCGTCGTGGACTTCAGCCACGACGAACGAGCGCTCTACGACGAAATTAAGAACCGAGTCATCACAGACTTCCAAGTGACAAGTATCGAGGGCACTGATGGATCTAATTCCGCTGCATTTGTTAATATCATCCAGCAAATCAACTCGCTGCGGATGATCTGCAATATGGGACTTCAATACCACTCGCGCTACGACAATAATATCACAGACGCCCGCCCACAAGGACAACACACCTGGTCGGAAGTTGCTCAACAGACCTTCGAGTTCCAGTGTGAAGCCGAGTCCATAATGTGCCACGTCTGCCAGTCATCGCTCGGTCTGGCAGAAACGCTATTTGGCGAGCAACACACACATCCTCGATTCTCAGAATGCCTTCGATTCATCTGCTCCGAATGCTCACACCGGCTCCATAAAAGTTCAAAGCCAATTTCATGCGGGCACAGCCCCTCACATCCCATAGCTCTAGTATCTACGAGTCGAAAAGACGTGGAGGAAGCGCCAGCTTCATCTGTCTTCATGGATGATTTCCAGACGTCGTTGATTGGGATTCCTTCGAAGGTTACGTCTTTAGTAACGCAGCTGCAGGTTCAGCCAGCGGATGTAAAATCGTAAGTCTTAAACTTTAATCGAGATGCACTAGCTCAGTTCCTAACCTCCTAGTCTCGTATTCTCGTCATGGAGGATGACTCTTGATGTCGTCGAAGCCGGCCTAAAGCAAGCTCATATCAACTATCTGCGCTTTGATGGCAAAGTCTCCCAGAAGAACAGACAAGCTATCCTTGAGAAGTTTCGAAAAGACCCGACTATCAAAGTCATGATTCTCACACTATCATGCGGGGCTGTTGGGTAAGCTTTAAATCGAAGTATCCTCAGTCTGACATACGCTCATGTTTCTAGTTTGACACTAACGGAAGCTTCGTGTGCCTACTTGATGGAGCCCCATTGGTAATTCTACCCCCACCAGCTTTCAAGAGAGCCCCGCTAATGCTAATCAGGAATCCGACAATCGAGGAGCAAGCTTTAGCGCGAATTCATAGGATTGGACAGAAGAAGGAAGTCACCACTGTTCGTTTCTTCGTAAAGGATACCTTTGAGGAGGTAAGTTCTCTTTCCTCTCAAAACAGCGGCAAGTCAATTGGCTAATGGATTCCCCAGCGAGTAATAGAAATTCAAGAATCCAAGAAAGATTTAGCAAGCGTATTGTTTTCTCCCCATAAAGAAAGTACAGCGGGAGACGTGGGACGTTTAGAGGTTTGTTCATCACTTAGAGGCGTAGCTTTGAGGTTGGCTGACTGGACAATAGTGGCTTTGCAATTTGCTATGATAGACTAGAAGCGATGATGGAAAAGTGTAGATACAAGGGCAAATGATATTCCTATCCACAAAGTGCTCCGATATTGTCATATTATATCTCTTTCACTCACTCCCCACTTCTACCCTCCCTCCGCGACAACCACAACCCATCAAAATCATGAATCAACCACTTACCCGCAAGAAATACAACAACGGCTAACTCCAAGGAGCCAAAAGACCCAGAATTCAAGGAGTCGCTTGAAAATCACTCATCTCCTGATTCATCCTCATTCACTTCCCCCCCTTTTTGACTTTCGCTAAGGGAGATAATTCCAGCATCCACGCTGACCTCCCGTCCAGAACGCCAAAAATGACATATCCAGCTGATAAAGATAGAGTGTATTGAATCCAGGAAGAAATTGATGTATTTCAATCACGAATTTGAAGAAAACAGGACCACACTCAGTCACCAGCTCAAGCTCACGGAACCTTCATCCGTCCGGTGTTGTCTTCACGGGTCTCAACATCATCACAAGCAACAACACAAATAAATCCAACTGAACAAAAAAGTGCATTACTAATTCAATCAGCAGCAAGCAAAGCGCCGCGCCATCGAAGTAAAAGCTAAGCTCTCTCTCAACCCCCACCTCAAAAATTCCCAACTCAGCTCGCCATTCCATGCAATGCAATGCTCACTCCCCAACAAGAAAGTCAAAAAACGCCGTCCATGCATCTCTGTATGCCCAAGCATCTGTTCCAACTCGCTCAAAATCAAAACTGGATTTTGCGTTTTTCTGGTATTTCAAGTTGAAATACGTATTGGTGTCAAGCCTTCGTTCGTATCATCATCAATCATATATATACTCCCCCCAAGCCATACCCCATTCCCTCCACATTTACACCCGTTCCCACGCTCAGTCACATCTCGCACGCTGGCTAGCTCGTTTCACTCGCCCACTCAATCCTCATCCTCCTCCTCAACCAACGCCGGCGTCCTGCGTTCATTCCTCCTCTTCGGCCTCCTATGCCTCGACGACGAAATATTACTCGCGCTATCATCCGGCGCAATCTCGCTCATTCCCTCATCATCGTCCCAATCAACCTCACTCAGCATCTCGCTTCCCTCATTCCACCGTTCCCTCTCATATCCCGGTCCCAGTCCCGGTGTGGAGGAGGGAATGATATCTGGATGAGAGGTGCGGCGGGATTGTAAAGACATGGAGAGACCGGCGCCACGTTCGCGGAGGGCGCGACGTACGAGTTCGGCTTTGCGGTGCAGGCCTTCGAAGGCGTCTTCGAGTGCTTCCATGCCTTGGTAGATTTCGCGTTCTACTTCGGCGAGGACGGCGATTTCTGTTTCTTCGTCGTTGGAGACTGGGTGGCGGAGAGGGGTTGGGCCGCGGGAGGGGTACCCGGTGGAGTTCAGGGAGGGTGAGAAAGTTTGGTTGCGGAGGGGGGAGAAGGGGGTGTTTGTTCTGGAGTTGGAGGCTTGACGCATGGCGGGTGACATTGGGCCGCCGTTTGCGGGGGTTGGTCCACGTGAGGGTGCTGGGGAGGGGTTTGTTGAGTCGTTTCCCGACCACAGGAAGCCGTCGAATCGGCCGGACGTTAAGATTTCCCATTCCGAGGGGTTGATTCCAGACATCGTAGCTAGTAAATTGTGGAGATGTGGGTTCTTCAAGAGATAGATGGCTGCTTCTGGATCCCGTGGAGGAACCGGTAATCGGTAAAGTCTGTGTAATGACTGAACAGTCTTGACCATAAAGTCGGACCGCGGCTTTCGGAGAGGTGTCGGTGCCCGTGATACTGGTTGCAAAATACTTGAACCAGTGACCAAAGCATTGAAAATAGGTCGATCATGATTGTCCAGATGCGTCAAAATAGCAAAAGATAGAGTCTCATCATCGACTTCCTGCGGAGGTGCGGCAGCCGTTTGAGGACAGCTCGAAAGCCATTTATCCACGGCTTTCTTGCTTTTCCTTGCGTAGGCAAGGAAATTCTCCACATTCTCATCCGCAACGTCCGGATCAATCTTGACGGGCGACCTCGGTCTCATAGGATCGATACCATTCCGTTGATGTCCGGAAATTCCAAGACCAGCCATGTCATCTCCAGACTTGACCCCCAATGTTGCAAAATCAAATGCTGGCCAGATTGGAAGCTCTCGTCGACCGCTGACCCATTCCAGAACCTCTCCCCAACCCAAGCCTCTACTTCCTTCATGTGTTCTGAGATCCGAATTCTGACACATGACACAGAAACAGCCCTCAGATGATAAATCCCTGTTGAATACATTCTCCAATCTGTCTAACAACCTCCTAGCCACAGATCTGTATCCAGTCGCAACGGCAAGAGATCCATTCTTGTTTATGACAGTTTCGTATTGATCTAACACATTATAATATGGCCCAAATATCTTCTCAATCTCTGATGTGATCGGTCTCGAACCATTATGTAGCGGATTAAATGGTGGTGTAGGAGAAATTAGAGTTTTGGGCGCTGGGCGGGGTAGCCCCCCATTTTGTAGCAAGTAGTCGACTTGGGGGATGTTGATTGGGACATTCGGAGGCGGTGGAGGTGGAGGGGGTTGTGGAGAATCGTATGCGCTGGAAGCTGCTTCAGGTTGTTCGAAATGAATAAATGGAGATGGTGTAGGCTTCAAGTCTGGAGGGGGGAATTGTGGGGTCTGTGTTGGGGTTGCTGGAGACGAGTCTTGTGCGGAGTCTGGGGATGAGTCCGTGTCCAACGCTGGGGGCCGCTGCCCTGAAGCTTCTTTGGGATCCCGCTTTGGCGCAACAGATGTGACATTGGACTCCGCTGAAGATTCCTCCTTAGCATCTCGTCGCATCTCCTCTGCAAACGCTTTGTCCGTCGTATATCCAGGCGTTTTTATCGCCGTGCTCGCCTTGGACTTCACCGACACTTTAGACTTGTCGTCGTTCTCCTTTTTTGACGATCTGCTAAACCAAGAATTTCGCGAACTTGGTCTTGATTCTGTCTCTACCTCCTCTTGCACTTTTGACATTCGACTTGGCGTAGCTTTCCTTTGCTGAGAGAATTCGGTTTCTGGTGGACTTGGCGGTCTGCCTTCTTTCGTTGCTTGAGCGGGTCTAACATGCTCCGCCGATTTCGACCTTAATTTTTCCTCCGAACTTATGTCTGTCGAGTCGGGCGTATACGGATTCGGCTTGGCTTTCGCGGGTAATTTGAAGTCCTCCCTGCTGTTCACTGCCTCCTTGCTATGCGCCTTGCTGAAGGAGGGGTATGGCAGACTGCCTCTCGATGTCGCACCTGGTGCAGATGCCGTTCGCGCCAGTTCTGGAACCAGATCCGCCATGGAGGATGACTTCTCTGACCTCTTCTCCGAGTCTCTATCCTTGTCCTTGCGACTGCGATGGGATGACTTGACGGGCTCGCCGGTAACGGGATCAATCACCTTGGGGCGTGAGCTCCTCTTGTGCTTTCGATTGGGATCTTTCTCCTTCTCCTTGTCCTTCTCTGCCTTTGATCGATGCCGACGTTCGCTGGGCCTCTCCTCGACATCTTGTTCGACTCGCTCTTTTGTGCCCATTGTTGGAGGTGTGTTGGGTTGGATCACACGGCGCAAGCGCTTAGGGTCAGGACTTGGCTGGTCGGTGGAACCACACACATGTAAGGATGGGCCAACCTTCACAAGATCAAGATCACAGCGGTGAGGGCAGACTAGCAGAAACTATCGCCGCCAGCTCTGGATAGCATTGTCATTACAAGATTGAAGAAGACGGATGGCAAGGTGATGGTGGTGAGAGAGGGAGGCGGCGGATCTGCCCAGAGGATCCTCGATGTGTTGTTGATGTGTGATTCGTAGGTGCAGATGGAGGTGGAGGTTGACGGACGGGGCCACCAGGGCCTCTGACTTAGCGACGGGCGGCTCCAATCGGAATTATAAGCTTACAGTAGTTGCGCGGGACTCGAAGATGAAGATCCAGGGCGGCAGATGGTGATCGGTGCAGGAACAGAGAGCAAACAAAATAAATATAGATGGCACGACTCTGTATAACCTCAATTTTACGATTATATAATTGATTATATATGATGCATCGCATTTCTCCAGCTCTGGGAAAATAAAGTTCTCTTCACTCTGCCCTGAATCGGTAGCGAGCGGCGGAAGCTAAGACTGACATCACTCTCACTATCGCTGCACTAGAGTGAGGAAATAATCAGGGGCTGGGGAGTTGACTTGGCGACCACCGACCACCACGACACCAGCTCAACAGAGCTCGCACTGGACACAAAAAGTGGCACCGAAGATATCTCACAGATTTTGAATGTTCTACAGCTACAGAAGCTGGCCTGGGACATTCAGAAATAGTGCCGCTTGTTTTGTCCACCGCGAGACCACACCACCCCCCAGCCTGACTGCGGTGGCTCACTTCACTTCAACTTTCACTCTCGTCCACTTCTTACCACCTTCCTTTTCCTTCTTTCACCTCCCACCAGTTCTACGGCATCTTCGACAATACCCGCCATATTACCAGGCATATGCAACATATAGCCTCATGTCCTGTTGCTTTATTTGTCCTCTTGGCCTCAAAGCAGTGGCCCAGAAGGGACTTCCGCTGCAAGCTAACGCTTCTTGGGGCCTGAACGATTGCTTGTTCCGATCCTTCGAGATGTGAAACCCCCGCCATGCAGGGTGTGGTGGTGCCAACATTTCGAGAAACACTCCAACTGTCAGCTCTCCTCAGCTCGTTTCTTTGCTTCAACCATTCTGGTGGGATAGTTTCAGGCGCCTTAACTCGTAAACCCTACGAACTAGTCATTTTCATTGGTTTTCTGTCTTCGTCAAGGTCGTATTGCAGTCCTGCCATCAATGCAGGTTCGGAGCACGGGAGCCAGTTGAAGCGGGGTGGTTTCACGGAATGCACCTCGGCGAGAATCTGTCAGCCAGAGGATGAAATTGATGAAGTCATCTGCAGTCTCGGGACACCCCCAAAGCCACGTCTTCGTTTCGAAACAAAGTTCATATTCGAATGCATCCATCTTTTAGATTCATGAATTTCTTGGAGGCTACCTCGAAAGCCCAAGATGCCAGGCGGCTTGGATCAAAATGGTGTGGCAGTCGAGATCGAAGGTGGGAGGAGCTCCAGTGAAGAGGTAGGTACGTTACTCGAAAGTCGTGGAGCTCGAGCTGATAACCTCCGATCAGAATAAATCCGACAGCAGCACTCCCATGTCTTCGATCTCAGCTTCAACCCACGACACAAGTCGGGCCAAATATCACATGAAAGAACTTGGGACTTTTGCTAAGCGGCTAGAGGAGGTAAGCTGAAAACTATTATATTACCTGAAAATTTTGTGATTATTTCTTCGTGTGCTGGTCCGTTGGGTTTTTTAAAATGTTTGAAGTGGCCTCGACGCGTGATCGACAGCTAGACTCAGATGGCCTAGGTCCATTAAAAGATTTTAGAACTTCCGTCTTTCACAGGCAGCATATGGTGCTATCTATCATACTTGAAATGGGAGGCATCGGGCTTATTGATGGGGCTGAAAGCTGGGAGAAAATATTTTTGGCTTTCTTCTAGATGCTTTCGTCGTTCCATTCTTATCAATTTGGTGTCATACCAAACTCCACTCCATGTGCTCGCTGATGAATTGTCATTGACCACGCTATCAGGCGGCATCCCGAGCGTTCCCTAAGCGTGGCCGTCTACGTTACAAACAAGTGATTGCAGTCTTAATACAATGGGAAGAGGATGATCTGGATGTTCAACCAGATCTCGACAGACTGCAAACCATATTCGACACTTGCTATGGGTTCTACACCGAGACTTGGGTCATTCCATCCGCCTCGTCTCACTCCAAGCTTATGGAGATGGCAAAGAATTTTGTGGACGATTATGGCTCTCCGGACAATCTTTTGATTGTTTACTATAGCGGTCATGCAGTGGTCAATAGCTCGAGAGAGTCAACCTGGTTTTGGTATGTTGGATATACTTTCCTAGTCTGGAAGCATGGCGATCGATGGCTCTCGTTATTCTCCTTCTATATCTCAACGCACCCTTTTTCAATATACTCGCTAATAATTAAAAGTACCCAAGATCCCTTATCGCCAACCGTACGGTGGTCCGCAGCTCAGATTCTATTCGAAGAAGCCAAGTCCGATGTTCTTTTTCTGCTAGACTGCTGTGCTGCAGCGGGGACAGGTACGGGAGCAGTCCAAGGGGTCAACGAAACCATCAGCGCATGCGGTCTCGAGACGATACCATCGGGTCCAGGTCGGCACTTATTCACGAATGCTCTTATTGGTGTATTAGATGACTGGACCTCCAGACCGTTGTTCTCGGCTGCAATGTTGCACAGCGAGGTTCTGGCAACGATCAAACCTGATCTACCCGAAAAGGGCAGATGGACGGACAATCAAACTGTGGAGAAAGGAAGAACCCCTGTTTATATACTTTCGGGTGATACCAAGTCTCCCAGTATCGAATTGTCACGGAGACGAGGGTACGACAACCCCGGCCGTGCAAGCGCCAACTTCAGTAGGCCAGCACCGTCACCCGTAAGCGCCGCTCCAACTCCAATATATTCGAGATTCGATGTCTATCACCCTGCGAATATCAACAAGACACTCAAGTCGGGAGAACTGCAAATTCCACATGTTCTCATTTCAGTGGCTCTAGAAGAAGATCAAACCCTAGATGTTGAAGCCTGGTACGCATGGCTCAGAGAGATCCCAGCACTGGCAACATACGCCGTAGTGGAGGGTGTCTACAAAAGCTTCTCAACCACACTACTGATTTCGATACCTCTTCTGATATGGGACATGCTGCCTGACGACCTCGCTGTGTCATTCGTCGCGTATGTGCAATCGAGAAATCTACTCGCCGCAGAATCTGTGGAAGACTTCCAGCGGCTGGCGGGCACACGGCAGGTAGTGAAGGCACGAGAATCGAAGCAGCTAGCGGCAAAGATAGCCCAGTCTACTCCAACAAAGACAGGGTCGCGTCCGTCGTCAAAATCCGAAATACCTCAGTCGACACCCGTTAAACCTCATCCGCTGTCAATTGTGGATCCTCCTCAAGTCACGGATGTCCGGCGACATTCAATATCCAAAGTAGATCCTCCTCAACTGATAGACATCCCACCACATCCTTTGTCAACCGTTGATAGACTTCAACTCTCGGACCTTCAGCTCCCTCAACAACTCGCAAAACCTGATGCTACCCAACACGTCGAAATGAAGCCCTCTCCTGATACCAAACCTACACCCGATACCGAGCCAAAACGATCTCGCCCAACATTAGCATCCTTCATGCCCTCAGAAAAGAAAATGAACCCTCTAGCCATGAACAAAGTCGAACTCCCATCAAAACCTTCACTCGATCCCCCAGCCTCCAAACCAGAACCATCAATCTCCGAAAAACAAATCAAAGAACTAATCCAATCCGCGCAACTAGCCCGCGAAGAAGCCGCCCGTGCCTGGGAAGAGCTCGGCCGCCGCGAAAAAGAAGACCGCGTGCGCCTCTCGGCCCTCCGAGCCGGTCAATCAGTCTCCATAAACGGGATCCAAGTCTCACCCACCAGCGTCCCCCAAACCCCCGAACGAAACTCCAAAGCGGAAGCTGTGCTAGGAACCGTCATCACATCTCTCAATTCCACTCCTGCTCCGCAACGAGCACGAGCAAGTTTAGATGAACCACGTCCGGTGCCGCAGCGTGCGAGAGCTAGTTTGGAGGAGAGGAGACCGTTGGTGTTTGACGCGGGTGTGTGGAGGGGAATAGATAATTCTCGTCCCGTGAAGAAAGGATTAAGTTTCATAGATCACAAAGCGAAGAAACTTTACTCGCCTTCTCCGCCTATTCTCCCGCCCCCAGTCGTTCCTACCTCGAAATTCACGCCGTTGCCGTTTGAACCGACGCTTTTGAGGAGGGAGCCGGATCCGGAGGTTTTGAGGCATATGATGAGTTTTCAGTCTAGTGCTGGGCCGAGTCCGCCGAGGACTCCGGAGAAGGAGGAGGTGATGGAGGATCCTGTGGTTGTGGGTGAGATGGGTGGGGTGAAGATTGGTGGGAAGGAGAAGGAGGAGGTTGTGGATGGGGGTGAGAAGGTTGAGAGGAAGATTGGTGGGAAACAGGGGATATGGACGTTTTTGGATGATGAGGATGAGGGGGTTGTTAAGGGGGGAAAGGTGGGGGAGAGGAGGGTGGTGAGGGGGAAGGGGAGTAAACTTGTTAAGAAGAGGAGGGATCCGGAGAGTAGAAGTCGCGGGAGGAAGAGGGAGGGGAGTGTTACGCGGTGGTTGGGAGGGAGGCAGGATGAGGTATGAAGGGTATGATTATGATGGCTACGATGTCTTTCTTTCTCGGGGGAAATAGGGACGCTCGCTTCAAGATTGCATTTGCATGAGATGGGTAGAGGCGGGTAGGAGATAGGGCTATAGATGAAAAAGGGGGTTGCATAGCGGGAATGAATTTTGTTTTCTTTTGAATTAGCGAATCTATCTCAGAATGCTCGAGGGGTTCCTCTCTGGCTTTTATCGTTCATTATTTAGTCTCAGTTATAAGATTATATTTAACTGCAAAATATCAGTAATATTGGAAGGGGGATTTGGTGTGAAATGGTTCTTCGGCTGCTAGCAGTGACACCTGATCGTACGTGGGGAAATATATTCAAACAAGGCTGGAGCGCCAGGCTTAACGTTGGAAATTCTCAACCAGATCAGCTCCTTCTGTGGGTTTGAATGTACTGCTCTGGTGGCAGCTTTACTGCAATCAGTCTATCGATGCAATAATTAACAGCCAGTGAAGTCCATTATTTTGCAATTGCAATCTTTTTTGCACTGCCCTGTGAGATGCACATCTGCATAGCCCAGTCGGAAGCTGCTCAGCCTCAAATCATGTGCGCGAGCAAGTCGTAACCTCGTTCAATTTTCACTTTACCTCCTGACCACATTTGTGTCCTCACTTGTCCATATCCACATTCTTGAATCATTCCCGTGTTCGCACTTCAGACTCAACGGCTGGCATTCCCAACTCCCCTCTATTCGATCAACACCACGAGCCTTGGGGGCATTTCTTGCTCCGCGTCCGGAACCCCAAGGACGGCTGGCTAGGTTCAAATATTATTGCCATCCATAATTTTTGGGAACATGCTTATGGGGAGAGCAGATTTCCATGCCCTAAGGGATCCCGGAACAATAGCTGGGGCCGCTGCGAGGCGGAGACGAGAAACCCTGAGTTCGACTGATCAGCCTTCATTTGACGACGAGGATTTCCAAACTACCTATACAGATGCTGCCATCTCGACTAGTATTTCCAGCTCAAGATTTCACGGCCCCACCGCGAACGAGCTTTGCGACAAGCTTACGTGGGCAATTACTCGAGATACCGAAGTCCGCGACCTACTTGCACTCGGACTTCAAATAGCCGGACCGCAAGAACTAGAACGGGATTTGCGAGGAGTTTTGACAATATACGCCACAGATCTCAGGAGATTGTCAGATACGTCCCTGAAGACTCGAGTATCATCTCTGTTTCAGAAATACTGCTGGAGAGCTGCTGGAAATATTGTTCTACAAGCACAGGAAGGCTTCACTTCGAGTCAACATGACATTCGCCAAATTGCAAAACTCATCAAACCACGTTATACTACCGATTTTGACGATTCTGATGATTCTGACAACGATGATTCCGAAGTTAACCTAGACGATCCCCGTTTTGCATTCGTCCAGAGTTTGGTGAAATTCCTTTCGTCGGATCCACCTTTATCCAAGCTGAAAGCAAACCTGCAAGGATTTGTATCTTCCTTTCCAGATCAGGGAAGCACCGAGGCCAACAGCACAGAAATCAATTCCGATCACATCAATGAAACATTCATCACTATCGGTGCCTGGATATCCCTCAGACGAGGATGCATTTCCCTCATCACTCTCGGATCCACTTTCATACTACTGAGTGTGTTCCTTGGAGTATATTTCACAGTTAACAAAAGCTATGGCTATAGCATGGGCGATTCTTTCACTTTGGCGGGATATGTGTTTGCAATTGGGACAATGATTGTTGCTGCACTGATGGGTTATCACTACCCTCGTTGCAAATGTTGGAGAAGGGAGACAGTCGAGAGTATTGCATTGCTATCGAGAGGCGCCGGTAGAGACTCTGTGTAGGATTGAGAAAGTAAGATATGATGTGGCATGGGTAAATATAAGGTATAATTAATGCGCAGATGGAGACTGTTACTGTTATTTGACACTCTGTCACTTCGCTATATCTTCTAAAGACACGCCCTCTGCTTTTCTAGTATCATAAAGAACAAAGTCAACAGCCGAACTAGTCGCTTGTCGTGCTTTCAGGATCTGGATGCCCGTATCCACTTTCGCCGTCCCCGGAGGAGGTTGCAGGCTCTCGGTATTTGGAGAATTCATGGCTAAGACAAATACCTCTCGGAGCGATTTCAATGCTGGACTCCTCCACTCGCATTTCACAACAAGTATGGTACGACTCAGCCCTATGATGACATGGACGAGGATTGCCGCAGCTATTCGACGCAGAGCGCTATACATTGAATAACTGTAGCCATTTTGCAACGCTTTGATATTCAGCTCAGTCATATTAATGCTGTTGAAACCGTTCATCTCATCCCATCGCCTGTAACAAGAGTCATAGATCATTGGTCGACCGCCCAGATCGATCAACAGGACGAAGTCTGGGTGAAATCTAGATATCGCGTCGGCTATAAGCACCGATAATGAAATGCCAAATGCATCGACGATTTCGAAATTATCTGCATTAGGGTAGATGGCTCTGATGAGTTGAAAGAGTATCTTGTTCGGAGGCAGCGCCGAGGATACCCAATCCAAATCAAGCCGAATATCTGATTTATGGGTGCCTTCCGCGTGCAGCGTATTGTTTACAACATCCTGATCCATGAAGTCTTCTAGCAATTCTGAATTCTCCATGAGAGTCATAGTTTTTGTATTATCTCTGAAAGATGTGCGGATAAAGTTGTCCGAAAGTAGTATATAGATGCGTGTAGGTCTCCAAGCAGCATATACGGAGCAGGCTATTATCGTTAATTCGGTTATGGCAGCTGACACGATGGCGGGGGTGTTATCCCCCAAAGGTGGCGGTTCGATTCACATTATCGAGGAATTCACCACTGGTCCAATGGGGTTCGTAAAGGTTTGGTTATTCATCGTCGAGAACTGGATATGGTAAATTGAGCTTTCGTCGGCCCCTCCTGAAATTGTATGTCGCTAGTGTTGCAAACAGCTACAACTTCGAGTCCTAAAGGTAATCCGCCATTTGACAGCAGGAATTCAAAGCTTCTAAGGGAGAGCAACGTAGTGCTAGTCATGGCTGGAAGCATATTGTCGACAAGATTGCTGGTTGTATGAATGATGTAATAGCTAGGCCTCCTCCATTCCAGCCACGAACTTGTCATCGAGTAGCCATCTACTATTTTTCGGTGGCCAGAAGAACGCGACGGCAACATTGTGAAATTCCAAGCAGGAGCTATATGACCTATCTGAGCAGCTTGAGCAAGAAACTGCGAAAATCCCCCCTTCAGGACAATGATCTTTTGATATATTGAAGAATACGTCCACACAACTGTGAGGCCGAAACTTGTTTCGGGTGATATGAGTTGGCCAAAGTTCTGACTCTGTCTCATGTGTGAAGAACTGAGTCCCTGTGTCTGGGATAAATTCCACCATCCGAGGGAGGGGAGAATCAATATGTTTGAAGAGGGACCGACAACCGCCGCTAAAAGCGCGAGAGCTGTGATTGAAAACGCAAATCGGGGGCGGCGAACTTTAAACCTTTCCGAGAAAGCCCCTTTCCAGAGATCGAGGCTCAGAATTGAGGTTAGAGCTGAAACCTGGAAGCCTGCTAGCACACTCCCCAAGGTAATGCCATCGCCTTCCAGGAGTTTGTGCTGAACATAGTTAACAGCGATCGCGGATAATGATACTACAATCAAGACCTCGTGGAATTTAGCAGCAAGCTGCAGAACGTTGAATTGTAGATTCTGATGTGGCGTCCCGAGATCTTGGTAATATTTCGTCGAAAAATCCAAGACCAGCAACGTTACCTAGATAGCTATTGAGGGTATGTGGATAGCACATTTGGCTAATATCATCCACCGATTTGGGCTCATGTGTCTAACGAGATATTGAGATATTTATATTCGTTTGGAAAGAAATGCAAGATGCGAGAGAATGCTGGAGCTTTGCGAATATCGCCTATCTTCGAATAGCGCAATGCCATAATACTGCGATAAAAGAAACATTCTATTGAATGGAGGAAGATACTGGGTGGCCAAGTATTAGAAGCGGCGATGGGGTTACCGTACGGCTCAGTCGCCGCCACCGAGATCCCCACACTTGCTTTTGCCCGAATAAGCGGCTCAGCCATCCGACTGTCTCAGAAAAAGCAAGTCAAGGCACCCCAGCGTCTTCTTGAGAGCCTGTAATTCTGGAGCTGCGGTCGAGACTCCAAATTCGGAAGCAAAAGAAAATATTCTCAGCCTTGTTAAAGAGCTGCGTCGATATCCGAGTATGGTATGTGAATGATATGATGATATAAGTTTTCAATGTGGCGCTCACTTTTAAATTGCATTTGCGTGACAGAGAATTTTATTCAAGGAAAGTACATACTATAAAACTATAGAGACTATTGCAATTATCTTACCCCTTGGGTTTCATATTTTTTCTTTCAAATTTCGACCGACCGAAGCATGTGCTGGAAGGTTTCTCCCACGGGGAGATTATAATCCGGCACAAACATCTTGCTGTCAGCACTATCCACAAGTCCCATCACAGCGTACAGCCTATCGCGTGGATCAGTACACTGTCGATGCCGCGTATCATAAGCAACATCCAGAATATCTGGTGATTTCTGGAAACTCTCCCGTCTCACTCGTTCGATATGTCGAAGCTGGAGTTCAAGCAGCTGGAGGAATTCATCCATCTCTATTCGAGACAGATTAGCAAACTCCCATTGAGGGGATATCGCCGCAGCCTTTATCATCCGCATAAAGCGGCGAATTTTTACAGGCTCGTTCGTCCACGAGAAGGAGTCATAGCCACATATCATTGTAGCTTTTTGGGACACAGCAGCCTCTTGTACTACCCATATTCGTTTGAACCACACGCGCCCTAAGACTTCGGTCAAGCCTTCTCTTATTCGATCTGCATTTTCTGTCAACCACGGGGCTGGTCTCCGGAAGGTGCTGTGAGCAAGGTAACGAAGGGCTTCAATGCCCTTGTCGCTACAGCCACGCGATGGCCCTAACCAAATCATCACATTCTTTGCCTCAGCGTAGACGTGAAGCATGTTCCGTACTTGACAGCTTTTCTCTGAATCGTCGTTCTGATTGATGCAAATAGCATCGACCCACAGGGTTACTGGCTTTGTTTCGTCACGAAGGTGCCGGAGCGCGGTGTCCAGATTCTGGGTGATAAAAAATTGCTTTTCGTCGAGTAGCATCAGTTTCCACGATCTTGGATCGCCCCAGACGTACGAAAGAGCTTCATATTCTCGGGCCCATTTGAGAGATTCCGCGCCTGCCGGAATATGCTCATTGTATATAAGATGTCCTCGCAACGGAGACGAGTAGCGACCTGGGGCTATTTCCAACAGGCGTATGTCATCACTGTGCTTGAGCGGGCTGTACTGGTATATTTCGAGAGAGTCATTCTAATTTCCAATATCAGCAAGTTTTCGCTCATCAAACGTTGAGGCTTACCGACTACTCACCTCTGACGAATTCAAGGTTTTGGAATCCGGGATACGGTCCGTCAGAACGTTCACCCAGAACCCAAGCTCAATGCGTCGGCCATGAAATGCGGCGAACAGGATGCTTAGCGGGGAAAGTGAGAAGCCCCAAGACTTTTGAATAATCTTCCAGAAGAATTCAACGGGCATTATACCGCGAGGTAAATTTACAATATTTTCAAGCTATCGGGACGAAGTTTGCGAGAGAATACTCGGTCTAAATATTTGTGTGGGGCTGAAGCGGGGCTGTGTTCCCCCTTTGACTTTCTCAGGGCTGACATGCATCTTGAAATTTTGGTCAGTCGCCATGCAGGGCTTTCAGCAAAATAAATCCAAGCTAAATCATGCATTGGAATTCAGCATAGCTCGAGCTCTTGCACTCTGTCTTTCACCATTTAGCACCCCCTAGCCCCTTGGCGATAGAGTGTTATACGTATCAAAAGCCGATTTTCCCTGAGATTGATAACGAAAGTGGCTACCACGAGTAAGTTTTACGGAATAGAAAGGAGGCATGATTTAGGAGGCTGGTGATGAAGAAGCTCAAAGCAAACAGTAGTTGAGATTTGCATTTGTGCAAGTAAAAAGAGCGAATATGAAAGTCGTCCCCGAAGGTTTGAACTTGGCACTGCGTGTCTCGGATAATTGTTCGCCTGCATCGCCGGGAGCAGAGTGCCAAATTTACTAATTAAGACTAACCAAGACAGATATAAAACCAAAGTCGGTATGCAACACCTTCCTCTCTCTATCCTATTCCCCCGCCTCTACCCATTTCGACGAAGTATGCAATGAACGGCAATGTAACTGGGCTCAGTTTGCACAAGCGGACCACTTGTCCGTCTTGTATAAACACACATTCGAATCTCCGAATCGTAAAGAGGAGGAAAAGAAAGTCACGAACTACAGCGACCCGGGCTGAGATAATACATTCCAATTCCTATCCCTTAAACCCCACTCTAATAACCAAACCCATACATATCTTATCTTGGTATCGTGTCCAACCTACCCAAGCCCCTCCCTTTCCTATGCAATCCCAAACGCCCAAACTCCCTTTGACCCCACATCTCCTTTTCCCCATCTCCTTTACCCACCTATCAAGGCCCCAACCTCTCCCTAACAATACACAAAATGCCATTCTCGGGACAAACCTTCTCCCTCCCCAACCCCTTATCCCCCGGTCCCGTCGGTCCAGAAACATATTTCACAAACCCAAAAAACGGATCCGGTTGTCTGGGATCATCAGGTGGGTATTGTTGATCTCCCCATTTACCCCTGAATTCCATTGCTGAGATGGGGGATTCGTTTATACTCTGGAATCTACTCCCGTCTTCCTCCTCCGCGGTAGAATTCAAATCATAGGAATAAAAGTACGAATTCAACGTAGGATCCCAGAGCGTGCCTTTGCTTGTTATATCAACGATGAGGCCGTTGGGGAGATTTAGGTCGGGGATCGTGTGGTCGTGTTTCCCTTCTGTTGCATAATTCGCATGGCTTCCTCGGGCACTATAACTAACGGGTCTCTTGCCCTCCCTGGGAGGATATTTCTCCAGACACTCGTACGTAAACGCCTCTCCGTTACTATGCTGACTGAACCACATCGCCTCTGGAATCCCGTCGCGGAACCGAATCATGTTGTGTTCCCAATCTCCAATATGATCTCCCAATTCGCGACCCAGGACTGTGTTACCTTGGTTGTAGGCGTAGAAATACATGTAGAATGCATCTGTGACGTTGTCTGGTTTCGGAACGGTTATGATGGCGGCGGAGATGGCGTGGGCGGTTTTGCCGGTAGAAGAGGAGGGCACGATGCCGGTGAGCCAGGAGGGGGAAAGGGTGACGTCGGTGTTGGAGGTTAGGTAGATGTTTGTGCCGTTGCGGCCGTGGGCGTTTAGGAGGGAGATGTTGGAGATGGAGAGGGGAGGGAGGGAGGGGAGGGCGCTGTGGTTTAGGGCGGGGTGGGTATTGGCGATTTGGGCGCCTATGTCGGAGGGGAAGTAGGCTTCTGCTGTGTCGAGGTAGATTATTGGGGCTGGAGAGTGTGAAGGTCAGCGTTCGTCCATCAATCTCCAGTAATTAGAATGGAATTACCATAATCCAACACAAACTGCGGAACCCCTTCAACCGATATTCGCACAAGCTCAACTGGTCGTGGCCGACACAAGGTACGATGCGCAAGGAACGCTAGAAAGGCGAGGGAGAGCACAATCTGCTCGCAGAATCAGGTCAGCACCGTGCATCTCTTCAATTCAGAGCAGGGTACAAACCTGCCAGTATACTCCGTATCCCCTCCGCCTCCGCTGCACATCTCTATCACGATCCCCTTCCAACAGCACATACTCCCCCTTCTCCAACTCCACCTCCGCCATCACCACCACTCCCTTTTCCTTCTCACAAATATTCATATCTACACCAAGCGATTTCCCCATTCATATGCGCCGCTGTCCCGTAGGTAATTACGCGCAATCGAATAAGGTGCTCAATGCTTTCCCTACCGGGCGTTGGTACTCTGGAATGTAATCGTAGTCCTTTCAAATGCGCTGCTTCAACCCCAAATAAATCGTAGCGTAATCGTAGAATACAAGCTTAGAACGAGAATACAATCATGCAGAGCCCGCTCATGCACATAAAGACTTGGAAGGTTTCACCTGCAATGGTGTCGTGAACGTGAACGTGAACGTGGACGTGTAGCCATGGGAGAAGGTCAATGGATGCGATTCATACCTGCGAGCGGATGACGACGTTCAAGCTTTCGCTAGAGCTAGAGACGAGACAAGGGGTCATGCGGAGGCGGCAATCGAGGCCGGGTCCGATTGGGTGGGGGGATGCGACCCTGGATATGATATCTGATAAGATTGCTATAAATAAATAAAAATGGGATTTGAGTTGGATTGAATGTTTTTGAAATGTTTAAACCTGCGGAGTGAGTATTGTGACGGGGCTAAACATTGGACAGCCGTTCATGGATTCAGCCGTTTCGAACTTAGAATTGAAGGTTCAATTATTTGGATACTAATTTGCCCAGCAAAGCAAAGCAGAGCAAGCTCCATTTTGTCTGAAGTGGAACCTCCTGATTGCGAACGCCTGCTGATGTAGAATGATGGGTATATAAAAGCCTGCCGCCCGAAAACCATCCACCAACGCCACAAGCCTTGCACTTATCCCTCATAATCAGGTACTACCGCTCGTACACTCCTCAGCTCCTTCGCGCCCAATGGCACATTTTCAAAGTTGAAGGGTAATTCCGTACGCGCTCTGTTAAAACGTCAGTTGCAACGCCAATAGTCCTCAATCCGTCTTCACTTACTTCAAGAAAGTGACTTTCATGTTTCGAGCTTTATCTTTCAGTGCAACCTGATCCCGATCCATCTCGAAATCTCCCACTTTCTGGATCACCGACCAGCTACAGCCATGTTGTTCAATCAGATCTATTAGATGCTGCTCATCCGCCAGCGACCACTTCGTCCGTTTTTGCGGTTGGCGATTTGGCATTGTAGCTTTCTGGGCGTTAACTCTCGCGGTAGAGGCGACTTGGCTATAATGTATTCCTCTGTCCAAGTCGTCGTCGTCCTCTTCGTCATCATCCTCTAATTCGGCTTGCCTTTGTCGGTCTCTAATTGCAGCAGCAGCTCGCCGCTTCTGATCCGCTCGTGCGTCAGCTTGTAGTTGTTCTTGTGATCTGCGTTGCGCTTCTCGGTCGTCGTCAACATCAGGCGGTGTGCTGTCTACGCGACGGCGTTTTGGTGATAATGCTGGGGCAACTATTTTTCGAGCAGGGTCTGGCTCTCTGCGGTCCTGCTCGAAGCCTTCGTCTTCTGATTCTTCTGTCGCTTCTCGCTCTGCATGGTTGCGTTTGCGACTCAGTTCCCTTTGATTGGCCGCTTCCTGACTACTGTCATCAAAATGTAGCCTCTCCGCATTTTCATGTCGGTCAATAAGCCTTCGCTTTTGAGGTTTTGGGTTATCTTCTAATGGTCGATTTTCTTTATTTTTCTCGTTGCTCCAAGCATTCCAAGCACCGACATATTCCTGCGTGGAACGAGGTTTGCTACCGGCCCCAAAGTTGTCTTCATCCTCCTCGAGTGGTCTATAGTCGTCACTGATCTGCTCTGCTTGTTCTGAGGCACTTCGTCTAGGCCTGGATTCTTGAGGGCGCGATGAAGATGGGCCGCTAACCGCTTTTTGATTCGACGGAGGAGCGCTGAGGGATGAGGAATCTCGGTTCTTCAATTTCTTCAAAAAACCAATTGATGCTTTGCCGTCATAAAGGCTATCGAATGGTCAGCTGAGTTTCCGCAATAAAGTAGACAAATTTTTAATTATAGAAAGAACAAATCGAAACTCACCTGTCCCCAGAAACAGTTGATGTAATATTCGCAGGCGGTAGAAGGTCGCGAGGCCTCATGATGGTCGGGGGAGGTTCGTAGTTGATTTCGATTTGGCTGTCATTGTTCCTCATGGTGTCAATCAGCGACTGCGTAATAGTCTGAATACCGCCTTGCTCCCTGATGCTTCTAGAGATTTCATTCAACCGTGACCGGCTCCAAATAACAAGCTTCGCGAGAAAATTTGACCACCCAAATCTTTGCTCCAAAAAATCAAAATCTACCACGTCATCATGCTCAGCGGCTTCTTCGCCCTGATTGAAGGCTTCATCAATTTGATTTACGCGCTTAAGGATCCTGTCTCTTTGTTCCGGGGTGTTTGCCGGCCCGCCTCGAAGGATGTCTTTTGGGCGTCCATTTACCATGTAATCAGTAGCATACGGCAACGCCAAATCGCGCTCCTGGGGTGGGTGAAAAAAGTCTTCCGCTAACAAATCTTCCAGCCTTATGCCCTCTTGTCCTCTGGATTGATACATATTGTAAATCGACCAATGAGTTCGAATGTCTAGACCAAGGTCAAAGGTCTCCTCGAGCAACATGCTGCTCCCATATCGTACTTCGTTATCGAATTTGGAAACGAAAGGGTCGGCGAATAAAAGGTCCAGGTTCATGAGGCGATTTCTCATGCTCTCGCTTTCCTTGGGAGTGACTGTAAATTCTTTTACCAATGTTGCAAGATTGGCGGCATGAAGTATTGCATCGGGTCGAAACGTTCCCACTTCAGTATCATCCCCCAGGAGTCTCCGTAGAACATAAGACGAGATGATGTAGTCGTCCTTTCCATAGTGCTCGCGACTCAGCTTGAATTTGTCCTCCTCAAATCGCAGTTTCTTGGACCGCCTCGATCCTGGTGTCTTCAATTCCTTGACCACTTTATCCACGGTGTCGTCTGCTACGTCAGCGGGTGCGAGCAAGTCCATGATTCTGACGGAGCTCTCCAGCAGCTCAGGAAGAATTTCAGCCATCATTGGATCCAGTTCCGCAACTGCCGTGGCCGAGTGTGATGTTATGGCTGATATAGCTGTAGTGCCGGACATGCCCGACATTTGCGACATGACACCCGGGGATTGTGAACGTTGTGATGACTGGGCGCGTTCGGCTTTGTTGGTATCTTGGTCTTCTTCGTCTTCGTCTTCATCTTCATCTTCTTCCTCCTCTCTGTCTTCGGCTACCATCGACAAGTCTGTGGCAGAGTCAGCATCAACGCAGTTCATTTACGCGCAGATTTCTAACCTCGATTTGCAGGAGCACCGCGAGTAGCTTTCCTGGTACGTCCGCCTTGACTTGAAGTATTGCTTGCACTACTTGCTTTGCTGCTAACACTTTCCTCACTTCCTGCGCGTGCCCCTCTCCTTGCGCCTCGTCGTTTCGGTTCTGCTGTATCGCTGTCTCCACCCAGTTCTCGACTTTGACTTCGAGTTGCTCGTGTGTTTCGTGCGCGACCTTTTGGTGGTGAAGAAGCTTGGTCGCGCTTCGCAGACGACCTCGCAGATGTCCTTCCTGTCATGATAGCGTCGCGCAAAGCCGTGTGGCCCTTTTCAATGGCGGGGGATAATGAATGCTGGAATCTCTGGGTCTTTTGTTATGATGCGACGCGATGTTGTGAAAGCGAAACTACGGAGCCATCGCGCGGGTTCTCCGTGATCACGAGTTTGTCCTAGTAGATTGGCGGGCGGCGGGCTTGGCGCGATGTTATTTTCAGGGGCGCCTCGGTGGTGGTGGTGGTCTCAAAAGTAGTGGCCGCTATTCGTATAGCATTGTGTGCAGAAGCAGATTATCTTTCAACACAAATGATCCTTCAAAACTGCCTTGAACTGCCTTGGTGCGATTCTCTCTGAATTGTAAGCCACTCAATCTGATCCTCTTCGTATATTGCCGTGCCTGAGATAAAATAACATAAAATAAAATAAAATCCTCGCCCCTATCAATTCATCAATCTGGACCTCGCATGGGCCCCAGTCAGGTCGGCTGTCCGTGGTTGTCCGTGCATGAGCACTAAAAATTGACAAGCCCGAAGAGGGAAGAAGAAATGCAGTCAGCCATAGCCAGATCTACTTCTCCATCCTCATCCCTTCTCACCACCACGACTGCTAATCCGATCTCTCCTTCACGGCCTTGTCAATACCTCTTCTCGACTCTCCTTCAACGTCTCTTTGTAATGTGGCCATTGTGATTCTACACCCACAACTTACGTACACCGTCAACCGCATTCAACGCGCCGTCATCAATCTTACCCCTTACCCAGGTTTCCCCACAAACCTCCCGTGTCAGCGATCTGCACACATCTCCTTCTCCTTCCCCGGTGCCTCAACGTTAAATAGATACCACAATGAAGTTCCGAAGGCGTCCCTCACCCCTCCTCCTCCTTCTCCTGCCTTCGCTGGCCTCCGCGCTCTCTGCTGCGGCTCAAGACAACATTCAATCGACCGTGACGAAGAACACACAGGGCCGAGATGCGACCAAATTAGATACCGATACTACACCAGTAGTGGACCTCAACACGAAACCAAAGTACGAAATAGGAACGAAAGATGCGCCAGTAGACGGAAAGGATGGAAAACCACATGCCGGCCCCTGGGTTGGCACGGAAAAAGATCCTAAAAAGCCAGACTCGAAGAAGCCCGCCAGTGAGAAAGAAGCCGAATTAGTATTGGGCGGCGGGAAAGAAGACCTGACAAAGCTCGCTCCGGATGGATCAAAGATCCCAACTGTCAATGATGGTGTGATGGATGATCCCAATCGAGAGGCACCAAAGCAAGGTACCACTGGCACAGAAGGTGGAGTGAGCGAGAAAGATAAGGCGCGGAAAGCCCAGGAGGGACAAACTGGGGAGAAGTTAGAGAAGAAGCCAGACTCTCCAAAGGAAGCTCCTCCATTACCACCGAGTGAACAAACCAAGCTGGAAAAGGAAAAGGAGAAGAGCAAGAGCAAGGATGGTGATTCTACTGATGATTCCACAGCTGAAGGTCTAGCTGGACTCGAGGTACAATTACACAAAGGCATTGTTGGAATTCAAGCTAATTGATAATACAGAAACCCAAAGACCTCCCAGATAAGACAAACAATCTCCCCCATCCAATACCCGGCTCCGCAGACAAAAACCACCTCGACATAAACAAGCCTTCCACAACCAAAGACCCATCAAAGTTCGCTAGCATAGAAGAAGAGGGAAATGACGGAATTATCCAACCCCTCCACTCCTTCCTCCTCTCCCTGACCATGATTCTTTTCTCCGAAATTGGCGACAAAACCTTTTTGATCGCCGCCCTCATGGCAATGAAGCACGACCGTCTCCTCGTCTTCAGCGCCGCCTTCTCCGCCCTCTTAGTAATGACCGTCCTCTCCGCCGTCCTCGGCCACGCAGTCCCAACACTAATCCCCGAACGGTTCACACATTTCGCAGCCGCGGCACTATTTCTTGTCTTCGGGGCTCGAATGCTGAAGGAGGGGCTCGCAATGAGCAAAGATGAGGGCGTGGGAGCAGAAATGCAAGAAGTAGAAATGGAGCTCGAGGAAAAAGAACACCAAATCCGACAAGAAAACAGGCGACGATCATCCATCTCGCCCTATGCCCTCGAAATGGGTATGGGCCGAAAAGCCAGCACGCGAAAATCCCGCTCTGGCTCTCGTCTCCCTTCGCCTCCTCGATCGCCCTCATCTTCGCCTGACCGTTCCCTTTCCCCAAAACGATCGAGCCTCAAAAGCGCTACAACTGGTTTGAGTAATCTACTAAGCTTGTTGCTGAGTCCAGCCTGGGTGCAAACATTCGTCATGACGTTCCTAGGCGAGTGGGGTGATCGCAGCCAGATCGCTACGATTGCTATGGCTGCGGGTGCGGATTACTGGTGGGTGACAGGTGGGGCGGTGAGTGGACATGCGGTGTGTACTGGTGTGGCTGTTATTGGGGGTAGGGCTATTGCTGGGAGGGTCAGTTTGAGAGTTGGTAAGTTCTTCCCCCTTTTCCCCCTCCATCCGTAATGTTAGATTCTGGACCCAAGCTAACAAACCAAACAGTAACCCTAGGCGGCGCAATCGCCTTCCTAGTCTTCGGCGTCATCTACCTAGCTGAAGCCCTGTACGCTGCATGATCTGACATATTTTCAAGCGAGCGGGGAATCTTTGTCTTCTCCTTGAAATAAAATAGCAAATATGAAATAACATACTGTAATAATAGCAAATAGCAAGCATCTTGTGGAAAAAGTAATCTCGGACACGAGTATCTGTGTATGGCTCACTTTGGGTTTACTTTGTATGTGGGAACTGTGGGTACGCGGCGTCGTAGGTTGGGGCGGGGATACTACATAGCCAGATGAGATGATAGTGAATGGAATGGAGAATTTGAATGGCCGTCAGTGAGTTTGCAATCTTGTGATGTGAAGTGAAGGAGAGGGATTCCAAGTGGAGATCTGTATACTAAAATGTGTTTTGGAAGTTGAAGCTACGTCTATCTTTTTTTTCGAGGGAAGCGTTAAGATGGAGTTGTCGTTGGGCTGATCCTGGCTGAAGTATATGCTATCTCACTGTCGTAGCTTCCTGATACACAGATAGATCTGGTGGTTGCTTCCCTTCGTGGGCGATGTCCGGTCGCTGGGTACATATCTTGCCTGAGCTCCCTGCATTTTTCCTCTTGACAACAATGATGGTTCGAGGCCTACCTAGGGGGGTCGTAATTGTGTAAGGCGAGGTACGATTTATTCTTTCTGATGAAGCATTAGTGTCGCTAACATTGTCTCAAGGAAATATCTTGTTTTAGCTGTCGCAAGGCAGAATGGCGCAATTGATAGGATAAGATTGAGCGGCCACCAGTGGCAGTGCAAAACATCGGTCTGGAATTCGAAATTGATCAAAATTCTCGAGGCAGCCCACGTCTGCTGAAAATCGATTCCAAAGACCGAAAACCTCTATTTCGATACCCATTCCGTTGCATCAAGTATTTGAGCCATAGAATTCCCATCTCGATACTCCTGCCCGTCATGAGGCTCCTCGAGATCACAAACGTTACCGGCGATGATGTAAACTTCAAGCTCGTCAATCGAGAAGGAAACCTTGACTATGCCATCCTTTCTCACACCTGGGGCAAAGACAGCGACGAGCTCTCTTTCGAAGACATGGAGAAGGGCATAAGATGCGACAAGATTGGGTTTCAAAAAGTGAAAAGGTTCCTCGCGGAGGCCTGGCAAGCCGACTTGAAGTATGGCTGGGTGGATACTTGCTGCATCGACAAAAAAAGTAGTGCTGAACTCTCGGAAGCCATCAATTCCATGTTTCAGTGGTATAGGGATGCCAAGTGTTGTTTCGTCTACTTATCCGACTTTGAAGGGCACCATACACACCTTACAAAGGCCGAACTCACACTCCATTTGCAATCCTGTCGGTGGTTTACGCGGGGCTGGACACTTCAGGAGCTCCTGGCACCGAGGGGTCTGATTTTCTACTCCAGGGACTGGCAAGTCGTCGGCGACGGCAACTATCTCAAGGACATCATTGCAAAAATTACTGGCATTCATGAGGAAGCGTTGACTGAGAGATTCAGTTCAAACAATCTTGACAAGTTCAGCATCGCCCAGAGAATGTCTTGGGCTTCAAAACGAGAGACCACCAGGATAGAGGACGTGGCGTATTGCCTCATGGGAATTTTCGATGTCAATATGCCGTTACTCTACGGGGAGGGAGAGAGAGCTTTTACGAGGCTGCAAGAGCATATTATAAGAGAATCAGACGACCAGACAATTTTCTGCTGGCTTCGTGGTTCTCCCGATCGGCTTGGCGACAAGAATGTGACCTCTTCGTTTTTGGCCATATCACCCCGGGACTTTCAAGAGAGCTATGATTACATTCCCAGTCGTACCGCCACAGTTCGTCCTTACAAGATCTCCAACACAGGGTTGAAGATAACTGGAAAACTACAAGACCATCAAGGCCATTGGGGACTTCTTTTGCACTGCTACAACAAATCCTTGCCTCTCACTTGTGTCGTGCTTCCTCTAGTGAAACATTGCGGACTCGGGGATGATCAGGGAAATCAATTTTCTCGTGTTTCAAATTACCTTTCGCAAACTCACGACGGTACGGCTCCAGAGAGAACAATATATATTAGCAAAACAGCGGCACCACCCCCTCAACCCAGGGCTGTAGGAAATCTAGTGACATTTTCACTTAAAGCTGATGACTCGTTAATGGGGGAACTGGAGATAGAGGAAGTCTATCCATCGACGTGCTGGAACCCCCCCGGTGCCCAGATTCATGCTGGATATGACGTCTCAGCGTCGGGAAGTATAACCAATTTCAGTTGGCACGCTGCCGTAAAGATGTTGATATCAAATCACGCTCGCGTGATTGCTATTATTGGCTACAATGGGAGGCAAAGCAAGCCTTAGTGCGAACTGCAGAGCCTTGATTCTCAGCTTGATTTGGCCTTTTTTTGGAAGACGCACCGCTTCAGTGGCGCACACCGTGAAATGGAGGCATCTTTACCCATCCCAAAACCTGAGCATGCTGCTTCGCATTCTCAGCAGATGGTTTTGCGAGCTAGCATAGACCAGGGCCCTTTCATGTCTATCTTAGCAAAGACAGTAACCTTCACTAAGATGCTGGTCCCATTTCCAACTTCAGTGGTCGGGGGTCTAACGGGAGAGTTGTGAACTTAGTTCCCATTGTACTTGGTTGAACACTTCTAGATGGCGAAAGTATCTCGGCTAGCATTCAAACTTGGCTGGGAGAAATATCAGTCAGCAAAATTTGCAAATCGGGGAATCTCTAGCTTGGTATGGATGGAAAAACTCGGGGCTGGTATCACGAGATGAGATATTTTTTTGTTATTATCATGTTTCTGTCATACGAATACTAAGGAGCTTTCCGAGATGCAGTAAGAATAAGAGTGTCAAGGAAAAGATCTGCAATATGAAGCTGCAATACAACCCAACTTCCTCACGTCAGCAACAATCAATACCACACACGTGGTGCGCCACTTCGGCAATTTATCCATCTTATCGGCGACTTGAGTGAACATATTATAAGTTTATAAGGACGTCGCTGTTTCTTCTCTTTGGTCCAGCTTCAATGTACGTCACATCAACATGCCTACCCCGGAGCTATTCAACAGCATCCCTCCTTTTCCAGAAGATGTGCGCACAGCACCTCTTCAGAGAATTGCCCTCAAAAAGCTTCTGAGTAATGATGAGTTGGAATCCAGCGAAGTCTTCAAAGCTTGTAAGACTGATGGATTCTTCCTTCTCGATTTGCGGGGTACTCCTGTGGGAGAGAGCTTGCTGCAGTCAGCGGAAAAGATGTTCGCTATAACTAAGGACTTATATGGCGAGGGGGCAGAAGAGCTTGTGAAGTTTAAGCTACCTGCTCCTGGTGTCTTGGGGTCAGTATTTCTATTTCTCAAAGTCAAGATACGGCTGTGATGCATTCAGCCTCCAAGATTCCCAGCTTTCACTGCATATTCAAGTCTTCAGTTGAAATGAACGCCTCATCATAAGCTAATTATTTACAGCTATAAGACGCTCGGCCAATTCAAAACCGAATCTGGCGCCCCAGACCGATTGGAATGGTACGTTTTAAGCCAAGACGACATTCTCGGCAACATTACACCACTCCCAAAGCCCAGCACGCTTGAATCCAACCACAACACTTTAAAATCATATCTCCAATCTTCACTCGCCATCGTCTCCCTCCTTTGTGAGCACCTAGACGCCCATCTACGTCTCCCATCAGGTACACTTTCATCCCGTCAACGTCCCACCCACGGTTCAGGATCCATAATCCGGATGCTAAAATATGCGCCTCAACCAGTTTCCGATCGCCGAACCAGTCTATTCGGCCACACAGACATCGGAACCGTAACTTTACTATTCAACGTCCTAGGCGGGTTACAAATCCTACCTCCGGGCTGTGAAAACAAAGAGGAGAACTGGAAGTACGTGAAGCCCGAGCCAGGGTGCGCGATAGTAAATTTGGGAGACACGATGAGAGAATGGACAGGAGGCATTCTGAAGAGTAATTTACATCGGGTTACGTATGCACCTGGGGAACAGGGGAGTTGTACCAGGTATAGTGTTGCGTATTTGGCGAGGCCGGAGGGAGGTGCTAGTATGAAGAGGTTGGCGCTTAAGGGGAGTTTGATTGAGACGGCTGAAGATGAAGGAGAGGAGGTTGAGGTTACGGCTGATGAGTGGGTGTTCAAGAAGAGTGTGTTGGCGCATTTGGGGGATGATCCGGCGAGGGGGAGGGATGGGAGGGCTGTTAGGGGTGAGTGAGTGAGATTTTAATGTGATAGATGGGTTTAGTTTGCGCTTGAGGGATTGCAGTACGTTTCCTCACGAATGGCTCTGGACATATGACGGAGGTAATGGCACTAAATAACCCTAATTAATCTCTTAAACTTATGCTTAGAATCTGACAACATAGGCTCATAACAAACCTCCCACGACCACCTCGGGGCGTTGGACCTTGACTTCCAAGTTTGGATTCGAGGGCAAACGCGAGAACGACCGACTTCGATCCTGATCTTGGATCTTAAGTGAAGCGTCTTGATTTCAACTTTGCATTCAAGGACATGAGTGACGAGATACCGATAGTGAAATTTGATTCGAATTCGTAGGACAAGCCGATGGGATGGGTGTGAATCTTTACATATACAAAGTACCCGCCAGAAGCCGGTCGGGGGCGCTAGTATTCCGATGCTGCCGAAATTTGCACTGCCTATCCAGGTGTGGGGAAAGGAGTAAGCCGCCTTCAGACAAATGAGTTGGTAGTTAATTACATTCAAACAAGTGAAAAGGTTGGGGCCGGGGTCCAGTTACTATAACTGTTGGATGCCGGGATAAGTAGCGTACACCAACAGAGGTACGCATCACAAAAGTCGCAACTCTCTCTTACAGTAGCTCACAAGAGAAACGAAACTCTTCAATTCAGCACCATGTCTCATCCAATCCGAATTGCCATATCTGGCGGCGGCCTGGCGGGCGCATCCCTCCTTCACGCTCTCCTCCCCTATCCGCACCTAGACGTGCACATCTTCGAGTCAGCCGCGGCATTCAAAGAAGCCGGCATGGCTATCGGAATAGCTCGTAACGCGCTCGCAGCTCTAGATCTCATCGGCCGTTCGGCAGCACAATGTCTCGAACGTGCCGGTGCCGTTCCCATGGTCGGAGTCCGATTCATGCTTGCCCAAGGCGAAGGCGAAGGCAACATGATCGATGAAACCAAGGACGAGGCCTCGGGAAAACGTGTCACTAGCATTGTTCACCGTGCTGCTTTCTTGCGAGAATTGCTGGTAGATGTGCCTCAAGAGCGTATGCATGCTTCAAAGAAGCTCGACACAATTGACCGCAATAGTGATGGGTCCATCACGCTCCACTTCACTGACGGGACTACCCACGAGTGTGATGTTTTAATCGGCGCTGATGGTATCCGTAGCACGGTTCGTAAGTTCGTCCTCGGCGAGGATGACCCCGCGGCCTTCCCTAGGAATACCGGCTCATGGGCTATTATGACACTCAAACCGTACGCTGAAGCTCAAGCCAGTATTGGCAAGGGACTGGTGAATATCGAAGATGCCCGCGAGTATATGTGGATTGGCAACAATGCTTACTTGATGCACAATGTCTTGAACGAGGGCCAGCTGGTGCAGTTCGTCATAGCTTCACACAAAAAGGATGCCGAGTCTTCAGACAATTGGCATCGGACTGTGAGCGGCGATGAGATTGAAAAGCACTACCAGGGCTGGCCGCCGCATCTGCATAGGGCCGTGGATGAGGTATGATGATTTTCTTTTTGCCCTCTGTTGATTGGAGATCGATCGAGGTTGACAGAGACCATGTAGCTGCTTTGCGATAAGCCTGAGCAACCCGCCATGTACCTCTGGGAGCATCCTCCTGCCCGCACCTACGTATCCGGCTCCGTCTGTATCATGGGTGACGCTGCACATGCTACGACCCCTTGGCAGGGCTCCGGCGGTGGTATGTCCATTGAAGACAGCCTCATTCTCTCCGCTCTACTCGGACGCGCAAAAACACCTGCTGAGGCGCTAGCCGCTTTGAAAGTGTATGATCAGGTCCGTCGCCCCCGCACGCAACGCATCGTTGAGTCGAGCAGGGGCACAGGGCTGATTATGGCCGGCTTGGGCGAAGAAACGAAGCTGGACTTTGAAAAACTGAGAGCGAATTTATTGCCGAGGTGGGATTTCATCGTGGATTCTGACAATGAGAAGCACCGAGATGAGGCGCTTGAGATGATGGAGAGGGAGCTGAAGTGTTGAAAAGGGGAGTGCGATTTTGAGATATCGATAACAATAGAGCTTAGAAGCGAAATTTCAAGGTGCTTAACAGGATAGGCAGTGGAGAAGATTGTGCAATCAAGGGGGCTATGGGACATTTATCTATATATTTGAAATTAGAGAAGAAATGAAACAGAGAGCGTGCAAAGAGAATCGAAATTGAAACTTCATGAAATCATGACCGCCAAATAGTGCTCGCTTCTTCAGACCAGTTGCAAAAATTGAATATCTGAGTATCCTTCGAATTCTCAGCCAAATCCTCACCCCGGTCGCTCCTCCTAGCGCCTCATAAAGCCCCAGACATCTTCCTCATGCTTGTCTATCAAGAACGATAGGCAATCCTGGCTCAAAGGATCAACCGCATCCAGGTCAATCTCCTCATCTTCATTCTCAATTGTCGGGATATTGGTGTCCGCTCGCATGGTGTTGAAGTCATCGAAATGTTCGCCGATGCCGGTGAATGCGTTTGGCCCTTCTTTGCAGAGTACCAAAGTCATCGGGGTTTCTAGTCCTATTTCCACACTAGTAATAGGGAAGTCATGACTGAGACGAACTGCGTCTCTAGGCTGATGTAGGATTTGAGACGTCTGGGCGGAAGTCGAGAAACGTCCGTTCGACGTTATCGATTCTGACGCCACAATTACCACTTCGTCGAGGGCAGGAGGTTGTGTAGATTTTGTTTCATGGTTTGTATATTCTGTTGGAATTCACTCTCATCAGAAAAAATTGTTCTTTGTTGAGATGTGATGAAGAGGAAAGGACGCAGGGTACCAGGCTGGACAGGAAAGTGCATACGGTGTGATTCCAACGCGATCTCTGCAGACGCAACCTCTTCGGATGGCATTCTCATCCGCAACCAAGCACAAACGAGACCAAGTACGACAGAAAGCAAAAGGAGCCGGGCAGCGAATTTTGCAGTACAGAATGTATGCTCTGGCCAGGGAGTAGCGCTTTCGACAGAGTTGGCTTCCCCAGCTGGCACTGAAGAGTTGAGAAATGAAGACATAACAAGGTGTGTGGATTTTTGGATGATTTGACCGTACTTCAGTTTGAAATTAAAAGTTTCCATGCAATTGAGGGGAGGAAGTTGTCAAGTGAAGCAATTGGGAAGCAAGTCAATGACTTCAAAAAAGGGCAGAGACGGGGATGGCCATTTGACCCATATAAGTCTGCGCCTGCACTTCGTAGCCAAAGCCAGCTGCCCTTATTCCCCCTGGAAGCCCACTGGGGCTTTCCCAAACTTCCTATGGACGCAGACATGGTACAACGAAGATGGCAGCTTGGTCGAGGGAAAGATGTTTTACCATTGGTTCTGGGGTCAATCTCAACTCTTGCTGCTTCAAATGCTGCTGGATTCCTCGAATCAGGTTAGCGCACAAGGCGAGCGCGGTGCTCTCCCGTTCAGGATGCCGCCATACAGTGACATTTCTCGCCCTGCATGTTGTCCGTCGTGAGGGTTTGATAGGCTGTTGTTGCGAGGCATTCTGAGTGAGGTGGGCCGCACACCGAAGCTGGCGAGGCAAACGCCGTGAAAACCTGCTGCCTGACAGCGCATACGAGCTAAACCATGTTCACCCTGCCGCTCTGCAACGCCTCGATGCAAGTGCGAATCACATACAGGCCGCTTTAGACTTGTCGACTTTCGGACACTGCCGCCAGCTGAAGCCTTGGACGCTAGCGTAGTCTGGCTGATGCGCTGAATGATCCAGCCTCATCAATTCTAAACAGGAACACTATTTTGCCTCATCAGACGGCATGAGCTCTCATAGATACAGTGCCAACACCGTCACAGAAGGCGCAATGAAAGCACAACGGATAGTCGCTCAAGGATTTTAAAATATCCTTCTGGCTTTTATTCTCAGAGACTGCTTCTAATGCTCTCGTCCCGCTTCTTTGAAGATGGCCGACGCGGGCGATCCCGAGCGACCTCGAGGCGAATCTGAACATCCATCGCCGATGAACCAGAGCACCGGCAATGTTACTGGTTCCGAATCTCATGATGTTTTTTCTGTGGGCCATTCGGACGCGAAACTAAAAGCCCTCTTGGATGAGCAGGCTCGAATTTTCGCGGAGATAAAGGCTCTGATGCCCCCCAAGAACGGGGTGGACGCTCAACAGGAGTTGATTATGCTGAACCACAAACAGAAGATGTTGAGATTATGTCAAGAAGATCACGGTATTACACCATTAAATAGCCGCAAATCTTGGTCTAATTTGTTTCTAGGCCTCGCTCCTGTGGTCTTGTCCGTAGAAGAAGAATGTCGCCTCCTGCAGTACAGGTGTGAATGCCTGGAGGTTAGCTGTTTGCAATCCGGTATGTATTATCTGCGCTCGTACACTGCATGCTGATGCTATACACAGGTAAATATATTTCTGCTGGCGACCTCCTTGGAAAGGGTTCATCAGCTTTGAGATCTATTCAGCCGCCCGGGTTTGAGGATTGGCTTCGTACCAACGCAACAAAATATGACCCGGTCCTCAAACAAAGTCCGATCGGCGAAGCTCTTCGCGACATGAAGATTCCATCTTCTCTGAAATGTCCGGAAGAGAAATGCATCCATTACATCTACGGATTTTCCAACTCTGAAAGTCTAGAGGACCATAAGCAGCGGCAGCATTATAATCCCAAGAAACCAATTGTACCGCAGCCCTCGTCTGCTTTGAGCTACCCTCCGAATCAAATTGAAACGGATGATCACATTAGAGCACGGGTTGATCCAAGTTTTGAACCTTTGTTGGAGCAAAGTAAACCCTCAACCATAGACAAACATCCTCCATCAGCTGCCAAGGATCCGCGGGCTGGCTGGGAGTCTCGACCAGATCCTCCCAGTCCGAAAATGGCCAGAAGGCCAATCGTCAAGCCTCAGGTCAAGACAGGTTGCAACACTTGCAAGTACGCAAAGCCTCGCCACATAGCCTTCCCCTCGAGCTCATGCTCATTTACTGATCTATTGACAGAAGCCGAAGGGTCAAATGCGACGAGACTAGACCGCACTGCTATAGATGTGCGCGCTGGGGGAGGATTTGTGAGGGATATCCTGAGACTATGCCATCTGGCACCCCAGACAAGGTGTCCGTCGAGGAAAAGCCCCTACATAACTTTGCTTTTGTGCATGAATATCCTACACATTCAGATGATCACAGCGATTACAAAAGTGGCATTTCTTCCCATCCAACCAAAAGACCTCGTCTAGATTTAAATGATCGAAACGAGCCCAACTTGATGAAAGAAGTCGGCCCTTGTCTCCGATGCAAGATATTGAAGAAGAAGGTGCGATTGTCTCCTTTATTTTGGCAATATACCAGAGAACTGTATCCGTTCCTGCAACCGCTTTTTTCGAAAACATAATTATTCTCATGCTAGGAGGCTTTTTTACTTTCCTATAGGCCACGGTTAGCTAATTGGCTCGAATAGTGTGACAGTGGAGACCCCTGCTCACTCTGTCCAGAACAAGACAGCCTCGCAGAAAGTGATTATTGGAAGGCTCTAGGTTGTCACAGAGGATCATTGTTATCATTTGCTGAGATTTTAGTCCCCAGTAGGAGGATTTCCATCGTTATCGTCACAATACTAATGCATCTCAGACGAGCTACCACCCTTATTTTCCAGCGAGAATCAAATCCCCTTGGCTCATACCTCGAGACCTACCGAGACATTCAGAGCTTTTGCCGCGGCGTGGTGGGAAGAATTCCGAGCTAGACGATCTGGACCTCCTCTTCAATCTGATGAATTAATGGATGAATTTGGCTTCACCTGGCCAATTCAAACACAAGATAACCCAGATTCTCAACTAAAGTCGCTCTCTTCTTTGATTCCGCCGGCATATGTACTTGCAGTAGAAAGGAACAAACATGATTCAAAGGAAGTAGGATATAGCTTGGTGGAGCTTTTACGATTTAGTGCCTCGGTTTCCGGGCGCTCATCGACTGAGTGTCAAGATTATCCGCTGCTTGCCTTTTCGAAACTCCTCTTCCAAGAGGCGATCGTTTTTCAAAGCAGCTACGTTCCAACACGTCGACTAGCATCTCAACTCACATACGATCGATACGGCATTCTTTCCATCACTTGCGCAAATTTCATACGGGCTTTTGATGATACGACTCAGCATCGGAGCTCCTGGAGTCCGAGAAAGTGGGTTGCTGCCTTCTGTTCCCTGTGCTTTCTACGTGCAGCGTTATGTCTCTTGGATGATGGCTTTTGCTTCATAGAAAAGAAACATGCTCTTCGAACTTCCCATAGCAACAATATACATAGCGTTTACAAAGCGCTCGTCAGCATTTTCGCTTGGTCAACACCTTCGGCATTGGACGACGAGGATGTAAAAATGAGCCCAGAGGATCAAAACCTACTTTCTGGACTTAAACAGATCCTCCTGAGGGATCGATGGGCAGAGTTTGCAATACTGTCAGCGAAGGACTTTCTGATTGGTCTCGGAAGCGGGGTTTTCAAGGATGGGTTCTTCGAAGACTTCGTCCTGCGGCGGAGATACTCTCCGTACCCCTATACCGATTCATCCTTGAAGAGTGATTATGAATTGACAATTTCAACCCCGACAATTGATGAACCTCAAAGTGCCAGTCGACGCGTGGGGCTAATGGAGGATTCGGCATCGACTTCAGCCTCCCAGTCCATGTACCAGAAACCCAAACCTGAGCGCGTTTATTGCAATCAGTGTGAAGACCATCCTGATGGTTTCCGTGGAGAGCATGAATTAAAAAGGCATCAGGATCGTGTCCACAGACGGATGACCAAGAAGTGGATATGTGTTCAACCAACGGGAAGTCACCCACAACCTCAACTCCCACTTTCGCAGTGTAAGTCTTGCAGCGTTCAGCGAAAGAAATATGGCGCGTACTATAATGCGGCAGCGCACCTTCGTCGTGCTCATTTCACACCCAAGGCACGCGGCAGATCGAAGCAGATGGAGAAACGGGGCGGCAAAGCAGGAGGAGACTGGCCTCCCATGTCGGAACTAAAGCATTGGATGGAGGAAATCGAAGAGCCTGCATCAGACTGGCCCCAGATAGCTACTGAGCACTCGGCCGAGGACGACGATGACTTGCACAACAAAACCGAAAGTTCCATGAGTGCAGTCTATTCGAATATTACGCCGCAGACCTCCAAGCCTTTTATGACTTTTCCAAGCCTCAATCAAATGCCAACTTCTCTTGGGTCACCGCTCACTCAGATGAGTGCGCCACCAATTTTAATGCGTCAACTTGAGAGGCCAGAGAAGTGCCCAATCTCGACTTGCGAATACCATACGAAAGGTTTCGCGCGTATAAACGATAAAAACCGTCACGTCCTATCACATTACATAGGCATTATCGCCTGCCCCTTCTGTCCCGGTGTGGGCACACCAAAAGAAAAGACATTTTCACGAGCAGATGTGCTGAAGAGGCATCTGACGGGTGTTCATAATGTAGAACAAGCGCCACCTATCATGCGGATGCGAGGCGAGGAGGAAATGGAGTCCATATCGTCCGAGAAGAAGGGGGAATGCTCAATATGCAGTAAGGAATATGAGGGAATCCAGGCGTTTTATGATCATCTAGACGATTGTGTGTTGGCTGTTGTTGCGCCCCCTGCGCGTACGGGAAGTGCTGAGGAGGAGACCTCGACGCCAATTCTCGGCGCCCAAGAGGTCCAGAACATTAGAGATTGAGAAGAGTTTTGCAGGCTGAGGACTTTTCGATGGGTTCAATAGTAATAAATTTACTACGCCTCATGCTCTGTTTGCGCCGAGGTCGGTTTCCGAGTATTTGCGCGGCGAGCTGCGCCACGAGCAAGGACGCAGTGCGGCGGTCAGCAATTTTCCTTTGCCAAGAACCTCAGCACAGGGGGCGTATTCGCAACTTGGAGCGTATTCAAACTTCAATACCACTTTCTCATCCCCAGAGGCAGTGAAGTATCTCAAATGAAGCTTCGGCTCGTCTGCCACAGCCTCTTTCTTCTAATAGCTTCGGTATGCATGTCACTCTCGTACTCTACCCGAGATACAAGCTACACTACAGACAAATGGATAAGTTGTATAAGTCTCTCCTTCTTCGCAATTGCTGCTCATCATCCATCATCACCTCCTTCTCTTCATTCTTAACTCAATTTCACGCTACCTCATCTCGTCCCATCTGCTACAAGAATGGCCCGCTCAACACAAGACCCTCAGAATCCATGGCTCTATAATCCCTCGCTCGTGGCAGCTATCCTAGTCATGCACGTTTATCTTATCACCACAGCTGTTCACATTTACCAATCTGTTCAATATCGATCGCGCTTTTGCATCGTCCTCATTATTGGAGGAGCATGGGAAACTCTTGGCTACTTGCTCCGGGCAGTAAGTACTCATCACCAAGAGTCTATCGGTATTTATGCCGGTCAACTCACCTTGATCGTCCTTGCGCCAGCTTGTGAGTTTTCAGATCTATTTGCGACATGAAGGTTGGCTAATGAAGGTCTTAGTTGTCGCTGCTTTCAACTACATGCTCTTCGGAAGACTTCTTCGCACGTACTCGACCGACGCTAAGGCTTTGGGGGTTTCTGCCACATGGGTCACAAGGATATTTGTTGGCTTCGATGTTATATCTTTCCTCACTCAATCTGCTGGAGCTGGGCTACTCTCAAGTGCCAAGGACGACAGAAAGAAGAGCGAACTCGGGCAACACATTGTGATGGGTGGGCTCGTGATCCAGCTTGTCGCTTTCGGCTTCTTCACCGCTATCGCAGTTCGATTCCACTTGAAAGTACTGAAACTGCACAAGATGCCCACCGGTTTCAGTAACAAGGCTAGTGAATGGCGCCCATTACTCTTCTGCCTTTATGCCAGTTGCTTCTTGATCATGCTCAGTAAGTCGGATTGTTCATTCCCACCCGATACAATGCTTACACATTTTCTAGGATCCGTATATCGAGTTGTCGAATTTGCACAGGGCTTCGATGGATATCTAGCGTCTCACGAAGTCTATTTCTACGTTCTCGAGGCCGTACCCATGATGCCACCGTTTATACTCTTCAATATATTCCATCCTGGGCGCATCGTCGAAGGCTGCTTCAAGAAACCGGTAATCGAAGGAACCGTATCTGAAGTTGAGCTCGAACAAGGACCGAAAACCTTTGAGGTCGACAGAACTCCTAGAATGAGCAGTGAGCGAGAGTAGCGGGGGGAGGCTAGGCGTTGAGGCGTTGATTAGAGGGATCTTTCGCGTTTGTGTGTGATATCAGGGCACGGGGTGTCCAATAAATCGACTGTTAATAAGCTCATGAGCCAGCTGGACACTTTTACACCATCTGGTCAGCTCAAGATTTTATTTAGATCAACTAGCCATCTACAAGTAATTAAACTAGCGGCTGATAAGCTATTTCTTTCATCAAAATCCTTGGATTTTGGGACTGATTTTGCACCAAAACTTGCGCTTCACATAATCCAAGAATCTAATCCTCCTGGTTTCTGGAAGCCATCAAATCTTACTTGGAATAATCTGATAGAATTGATTATTTATCAAGCTAAGAATAAGACTTTGAAACGCGGGTAATGGGTAGTTATAATGCGAGTCATTCCTACCTGACCAAATATATCGTACTTATGAGCAGCTGCTTATGAGCTGTCAAGCCGCTGATCGGCCTGGACACTTCAGTCAGTCAGTTCAGAGATTTTCTGTCAGCCGTTGGTTCTCTGGATCCTCTCGACTGATTACCGGCTGTCTGACGTATCGAACAGATCGTCAGGGCAGACACGATGAGGTGACTCCTTGCGGACGATGAGCTAGCAGCCATCGCATGGTTCAAGAACTTGATTGCAGAGCTAAGTATAGGCATAAGTGAAGAAAATAACTGAAACAAACGAGGAAATACTTTCATTAAATGAATGATATCTTCAAGTGGCGCATCGCTGAATATAGAAAGCAAGACCGCGAGTCTAAAGAACGTTACAGCTTCAAAAAGCACGCAACACTTCCCAGCTTCATAAAATGACACTGATATCTCGATCCCGATTAACGGATACAAAAATCGAAGCCAAAACGAAATAAATTCGCATGTCGTCAATCTAAGCACTAACACTAACCTCTCCCCTACATCCGGCAATTGCAACACCACACCTCCTTCCAGAACAAGCATTCAGAACGCCACTTCCATCACCAAAAGCAAGAAGAACCGACGCTACATCGCATGTTCTAACTATGTATACACAAGTCAGGTCGTGAATCCGAAATGATGTGCACTTAGTGTGGATCTCCCGAGGTGGCGTCAACGCGATAGTTTCGTATATCCCGTATAGCTAGCTAGCTAGTGGAGCACGCCAAAAACAACTTCCTCGGCCAGCGTGTGTGAAAAGCAGCACCGTGTACTGCGAAATCTGAATGTATCGTACTTTGGGAAGCAGTGCCGCTTTTCATGTCCACTTCGAAGTCCTCTCCGTTATTCCAATCATAAGTCATGTAAGAATGAAAGGGGGAGGAGGGTTCCGGTGGCTGTCAAGAGCCGCAGCATGTGAGATCCCGAGATGATTCTTCACAAGCTGGTCGAACTAGACTCTGGGGAAAGGCTCGGGTAATGTTGAGGAGAATGGAGGGGATGCCGAGGATTGGGTTCCAGAGATGAGAATGACATTTGAAAATCTGTGGAGGATATAAAGGGATTGCTTGGCTGTTCATATCTTCCACTTCTCACTGAATTTTATACCAAGTGTAAACAACGACTGCTGTCTCGTGACGAATCTCAGAATCCATCTACAACTATTTTGAAAAGCCAAAATGCAGCCCTCCACCATCCTCCTCGGCGCTCTTGCCATCCTCCCAGCAGTTATGGGTGCTCCTCTCGAGGTAAATGCTTCCCTATCTTTCTTCACGTATGCCAACTAACAGCCCGTAGAAACGAGAAGCACAGGCCCCCGGCACTATCATTTCTTCCCCCAACGGCCAAGAGTGCAACGGTGCAAGCAATGGAGTTACGCTTGGCGATATTATTGGAAATTTGGGTGACTGTGCTGGATTGGGAGGGATTGTCGAGTCGATTGATCCTGGGCTGTAAGAAAGAGAAGGCACCGGGGATGCGGGAAGATTGTATATAAGAAGTGGGATGAGTGTGTTGGAGCATAGAGCAGGGAGTTTGGGACAATTCACAGATTTTGGAGACGTGGAATTTTGAAACATGATTATACATTACTTGTGATGTGATGCCTGTCGATCAATAAGCATCCCAATGCCTCCTAATAATCGGTCGCGCCGGATCCCAAGGCCCGTGAATTTCGTTTTTGTACTTCTGTAAGCCGATCAACCACCAACTGCATCCGCCCATCGCGAGTCCTGTGCCCACAACGCCCACTAAGACACCTGTCAGTCCTGCTTTCCAGGGGAAATCTAAAATCCCATCGCCATCTCCGCCGTGCCCAAGACACAACCCTACACCACCGCCCGCTCCTATGACGAGCAAACTCGTAAGCGTAACATGCCCGTGCCAAGACCGTTGCCGTGCATATCTCCTGAAAACGGGGAACAGCCCAAAAACTTCAATACTAAATAACGTCAAACTAAACACTTGCCCAGTACTCGGCAGCCGACTTGCAAGCACAGTACTAGCCATCAACGCCGCATTTGTACTCAGGCTCGCAGGTATATTTTTATTGCTAGCATTTATAGAGCTTGAAGGGGCGGGCGTTCCGTAGTCGAAGAAAAAGATGTTGATCGTGAAGAGCAGGAAGGACATCGCCCAGATGGAGTCGGAGGATGTGGAGCGCGTGAGGGATTTGAGAATTGGGGAGAGACCGAGGAGCGTGAAGTAGATCAGCAAAGCTGATTTCGCTGTTGAGAGGCGGAGAGAGGTGCGGTGCGACATTGGGGAGGAGGAGCCCGGGGCAGGGAAGTTGGGGGCGCGGGGGCTGGAGTGTTGAGCTTGGGAGTTGATTGAGGAGGCAGAGGCTGAGTGCGAGTGTCGTGCAAGAGTTGGGTTGCCATTTTGATAACCATTCTGGTTTGTGAGGTTTGTTGTCGAGCTTGCGGCGGAGATGGTGGGGTCGTGTGGTGGTGGGAGAGGCGGGGAGGAAGGCTTGGAATCTTCTTCTTGGCCTACCCACCAGTCCCAGAGGACCCAGCCTACGAATGTTGCTATGCTTCCCCAGCCTACTACTGCGACTGGAGAGACGCGTTCTTGGAAGATACCCACGAAGCAGACGATGAATATGATGACTGAGCAGACGTGCTGGACGATGACCGTTGAGTCTGCAACCAGAGGCCAGAAATCATACGGCTGGAGGCGGGGATTTCGTTGCAGGTGTTCGAGGAAGGTAGCTTGATCGGTGTAGTTATCCGGATCTTGTGTACATCAGCAGAGTCCATCGAAGTATAAGATTGAACCCACAAGATTGCTTCACCCATAACAATTTCGACCATGTCCCCTTTGGGACCCTCCTCCTACTGGCATTTCGATTCCTAGACTTATGCCTGCCTCCCCTTGATAACGAAGGTCTCGTAGCATCTCCATTCTCTCCATTGGTCATCCGAAGCTCTTTCTGCAACTTCTGCACAGCAGCAGACTGCTTCCGTGGAGGGGATCCTTGGTAGATGGCATCTTCGGGCGCGAGAAGTGTTCGATCCGTGACTGCAGCGCGAGGCACGCTTGGCAGAGTCGTACTTCGCGTCAACGGCGGCAATGTGGTTGTCATAGAAGTCGGAAGCGCCTGGTTTGGCACCATACTGTGCTGGGCGTCCTCATATGATGTGGGATGTCGAAGTTGTCAGCCTTGGAAGGAAATATTTCGGGTGAGGTGCGTGTTTCGGTCACCGTAATCTCGAGGCTGGTGCCCCTGAATTGCCCCCCTATTTACCCGAGTGGTGTGGTCTATGAAGTATCATTACAACAATTCTAGCTTTCGTTTTCGGATATAAACTAAATTCCTATTTCTGATCATGTTTTACTGCTTTCTATTTTTTCCAGGCAAGTTTTGGGTGTACGAGTCTGGCAATATGTTTTCAGGGTATAATCTAACGTCACTCAGCAAGACAGATTTCTTACACTGTCTCTTCGCAATGGATATTTTTCAATCAACGAGGTCAAAGTTCTGGATTGATAATTCCTTCCCCTTGGCTTCATCGCCCCATGTGCATGAATACCAGAAACAATATATACATCACGTGCCTGCCGTTTCATCTTCCTTGAACCTACAGATCCCCACGTCGTTGAAACCTAGTGCCGATCTTCTTATCTTTACTTCATTCTTGGCAGTATCGAGTCCGTCTCAAGCTTCCCTTCACGATGACAACCCCACCATTAGATACTCCACATTTCCGAAGCTTTGTTGCCTTTGATCTACAGATTCAATGTCTCAGCCGGGGTGACGCCTTGAGGCTGGAAGATTGTTCAAAGCCGAGACTTGTTTTACAGTCAATTTAGCATATGGGTGTATTGAACTCTGGATAGTGGATCTATCAAGTGGATATAGATGTGATTGGAAACGGTCTCTGCGGCAATAGCCTCGACATACCATGTCGAGAAACGAACTTGCCCGTCAGAGGAGTTGAATACCTTGGCAACTGGCCTAAAGAAAATGATCTGTGTCTTGAACTTCTACCAAAGCGCTTTCACATTTTGATAATATTTTAACACTCAGAGCTGCAGACGAAACTTCGTCGCCGAAAACACTGCATTGAACCTCACCCACCGCATGGTCCGAGAAGTGGACCTGTGCCTAGACAAAATCCAGCAATCTCCAATGTGATAAGTACTCCACCCCGCCCCAGTCAAGGTGACTGCTGGACTGATCCCGTCGCCATGAACCTACGTCCCGAACAGTTCATGCCAGTACAAATAATTAGCGTACTTGAGAAAAGGAGAGAACCTAGAGTTACTAAGCCCTCTAGTGTAAAAAGAATTGGGAGGATAGACATCCGTCATCTAAAAAGCTTGATACTGAAAGAAAAAAAAGGAAAAAAATTATTTTCAAGGTCCACACCCTTCACGGTTCTGTTTCAACCCCCCAAATTCGAATACTCGACACCTTGTGTATTTTTTGCACAAGACCCCGGGTCGATCCGAATATAGAGTAGGCTACCAAGACGCGTGTCTCCAACTAGAAGGCGCTGAGCAGCTAGGAGTGCTACACACAAGTGAATAACAGCATCGTGTATGAGTGCCTCGGAAAGGTGGTGCTATTCCGTTGTCCCTTGACTCTGCCTCCTTTCTTGTCAAAACCCATGCTCGACGTCGTTGGCCCAAAACCATGTCACAACCCCGGAAGGGAAATAAATCTGTGACCAGGCGAGAACGAGTTTGCCATCGATGATGGCTAGTGAATGACACCGAAACAGAAGGCAAAGTCCACGGTAGATTGTTTCCCTGTTGCTGATTTCTCGCAGACTTTAAACGTCTGCCTGCGGTGCATACGTGGGTGCTTGCGCAACACCAAATGGTTCGGATGACGCCTCTACAACGAAGCTTCAGTCGTAGTAGGCAGCTGTTTGTCGTGATTGCATGCTGGATACCGTTGATTGAGTTTCTTGCAGATGCTGTGAAACGCTCGTTCGGGTAGAGCAGATCGGAGGCAGCGTCGTCAAACATTGCAATCAGGATGAGATGGAACCTAGCTTCTCAAAGCATCAATGGCTGCCACGCCTCAAAATTCTTACTTGAAAGAATCCAAGGACAAGGTCTGAGCTGTGCCGCTGGCAGACTTGCAGGAGAAACGGCAATGACATGATTTTTATTGACACATACAGTCAGGCTTTACGAGGGTGACTCCAACCCTGGAAACATTTCATCAAATGCCGCAAAGCTCCGACTGCAGAATAGCGGGGAACGTTGCAAGGAAGGAATCGAGAAATGAAAATAAATTCGAAAGAGGAAGGCGCACGCCGTAATTCATGTTGGTGACATCCGTCAGATTCCATGGACAGGGGAGAGTCCCAGGTTTGCGGCAAACTCCATTGTAAGATCTCACTCGCATCCCTCATACGAGGCGACGACGTCGACTGGGCGGCTCGCGACATTAATGAATAATCAAGCATTTCCAAGAAAAATGTCACGTTTCATACCCGAAATAAAGATATTCTCGAAGGTTTCCCCACCTAAGGCAGGATTCGAATCCTTCACGGTATTGCTGAGGCTGAGTCGACATCACCGAGGACGAATTCCGAGGTTCCTTCAGCATGACCCCCGCGACAGCGCGAACAGACAAACAGAAACATTCATCTCGAGGATGAAGATGCAGTGCGGCCGTTTTAATTCTGGTCCCCGCTCGAAAGCACTGACAGACGTTATTGTCTCATATGTGCGATAAATGCCTCAATGGCTCCAATTATTCGACTTGGCAAGTGTCGATTATCGAAAACAATGGATCGTTGCTTGTGCAAGTCAAGCGACAAGAATGACATCTCGGCAAGGGATGAGAAGCGATTTTCAAGGGGCTCAGTGTTTGATCGCACCACGAGGGGCTCACCTTGTCCTTGTCCTTGTCCCCTGACGATCGCCCATTCGAGATTAAACTTTATTACCTTATTCGTTCAAAATTAGTCGTACGTTATATCTGCAGACGTTAAGGACCTTCTTTTTGGGACTGGGCTTAAGAATTATATTCTGCTCAAACAGAAACTCAGCGTCAAGGGCGAGAGCAGTTTTATTCTCCATTGAATTCCACCAAAAAATCCACTTCACGTTCATGTTCGCGGGGTCCTAATTCGAGGAATTCCTACTCTGAGCTAGGGCGGATTGCCAAGAGTTTTCGCGCTGACCATCCTGAGTCTGGATGCTGGCTCAGCCCTGAACCCTCAAGCCACACCCAAGATTTTTCCATACGATGAAAAATCGCCGATTGATGGTAAATGCGATAGACGAAACTAGTGATGAGCAAGCTCAGTCAGCATCATGCTTGGTAAGAGCCAGGAAATTGAGGCCGGTGATGCCATGAAGTTTAGTGTTCACTTTGTACACTTCCGGGAAAAGGGTCAGCAGATGGAATCACGCCTACCTTCGTGGAAGATGAACTGTGTATTTGTTCTTCCACAGTGCAATCATAGGCTTATGTGACGTGCTACGCCTGTCAGTTTTTGGTTTTTGTGCACCAGCCAGCAAGGTATCCATCGGTGGTAGCGCCGGTAGACTTTCAGGCTCTAAACCGTTTCCCGTCAAGCCCATCTAAATTCAGCCATAAATTTTGCAAAAATAAGTCCACCCCAACCCGAAAGGAACACACCCCAGAAATTAGCCGTCGTCTATGCATGGCGCTATCTCACTCTGATCACCACAGGGCCCGGGAACAGGGGAGTCTAGAATTCGAGGCCAATCCTCACCCGAGAAAGTGATCCAGATTATCACTTGTCAACTTCCATCGCGCTGACTCCAGACAACGTGCCCTGGTGGTACATCAAACTAAACCCTGGCCTAGCGGTCAGCACGATAATGTTGCAGGGTTGAGGGTAGATGCATCAGCCGCAAGCATGGTGGAGTTACACCCGGCAGAGAGCACTCACTTTAAAGGTTGAATCCCTCCGCTTTCCTTTGTCTGGCCTGCAAACAATATATTGCATCCTCATCCCCTCACTCTCCCGTTTACATTTCCGTCGTTTTTCTTTCTTCATTCCTGGAAACAAAGAACACACCCGTTTTAAGAAGAGCTACTGTCATTAAGAAGCGTGTTGGAATCGTTGGATTGTTGCTCGACGCAAGGGACTGTGCTTTCTTCATCATAATACTTCCCCCAAGGTAGAACATTTCTCGACCGACGGACTCGATCATTTCTCGTTTATCATATCACATTCAACATCTCACATATCAAAAATGAAGCCCACATCACCACTCTCGCTACTCCTCTTCCTCCAGCTCACATCCGCCGCACCACTCCACTACTACCACAGCAAAAGCACCCCCCAATGCCCCTTTGCATCCTGCAAAGAATTCCTCGAAAACGGCCACACACCCGCAACCACAATTTCCAAACTCACAGACCCGCATTTCCCAACCCACCAACTATCCGCCTCAGAAGAACCACTCGACAACAGACCATACACACCTAGCTCTCGAGTCTCGCCTTCAGAAGCACTAGCCGCAACCCGACCCCTCTCCTCTGCCTACCTACGCTCCCTCTCCAACCCCGCATCATTCGTCCAAATCCAGAAATCACCCATAGAGAAGTCCCTCGATGCGTTACCCTCGAAACCTACTAGCGCTTTGCCAGTGTTAAGGAAAGAGGACGCGAAGCGGTATTGGGCATCTACTGCACTTAAAGGCGAAATTGGAGACGAGGTGGTGATGGAAGAGGGTCCTGTGATGGCTGTGAGGCCTCATTGTGGGAGTGCGGAGATGAAGAGTTTGGGCGGAGGGTTTTTCGTGCGGGTGAAGGCGGCAAGGACGGGGTTTGTGGTGAGGGAGTATAGTGATGTGATGGTTGTGGGGATTGTGTTGTTGTTTTTGGTTATTGTGGTTTTTATTGAGGCGATGGAGAGGTTTGGGTCGATGTAAGTTTCCCCAACTTTGGATAACATGAGCAGGTACTAATTTTGATGTTTTAGAGGAGCTATGTTCACACGCAACCGCAGACGCCACGGGCAAATATACCTCGAAGACGACGAGACGGTCGCTTATATCGTCAAGAAGCCCTTCCAACTTCAACCCGCTCCATCCTCACGATATAAGATCAGAACCGATAGCGAGAAGAGCGGGCTCGAGAAAGATGGGTTTCAATACGATAGCGATGCTGGTGAGATGGTATAATGGGTCTCTCTTAAAGCCGTTTTAATCTATTGTACTTTTCCATTTGTCTACTTTTCTGTAATGGATACCAGGAGTTGGGAACAGCGGGCATTGAGAAGGCGTTTTTACATCCACGTGTATACCCTATTGTTACAAGGCATGAATGAATAGCTGGCGAGTATATCCGCGGCAGCCGCGAGCATTAATGAAATTCAAAACCATATAATTTCGATCATCCCCCGCCGTCCCATCCCGCCTTTTCATCCCGTCTGCTACTTTCCCCAAATCAGTTAAAACAAGCAAAATTCTTTATGACGACAAATCGACAACCTCCAGGCCTCGGTTCCGAGAAAAGGGGCAGCAAAGCGACAAACGATAGCGCGAAGACGTGATAACGAAAAAAACCTTAAACGGCGTTGACCGGCACGCGCCAAGAGCCTGTGGCTGGCTGGCTGTGGCGCCGATCAGAGACGGCACGGGCTGAGGTGAAATTATTTGTGCGATGGCCAATGGTTTGGTGAACGTGTGAAATGGGGATTTTGATGCAGGTACCGTGGAGTAATTACGCTTGGACTGACTGTTGAATCGATATCTTGATGGGTTGTGGGGAATTAGGTGGGTTTTCAGCTGTTGTCAGGTGGTGTAGGCGAAGCACGACGGCATTGATGGGGCTTTGTACTAGTAGGAAAGGCGGATGGATACTTGCAGATTTATGATTCAAAATTTCGGGTTTGTACAAGTAGGTTCTGGGAATTAGTGTTGTGGTATATTCTCTGTGATTTAGAAGACTAGTAGGCTTCAGCTAGCTTCAAGGGAAGAGCTCGACGAAAGGAGAGAGCTTCAATTCACTCCATACGTAGAGTATAAATTCAGTCCTTACAATATGGTAATTACTAAGCTAAGATGGCCAGAACAAGCTTGGGGACATGCATGGGCCTGGGATTCTAGATATCTAAATCTTGGTCGCAATATCTTCGCTCAACAACCCGCACTCAGATAGCTATCTTCGTCTCGCACAAATACTCACTTAGTCTGAACAGCCAGTGACTAGACCGGTTTGACTGATAGCAACTCTTCTCTTGACAACAAACATCAAGTTGCCGCGCACGTGACGAAATCCAATGAGTTTAAATCCAATAAAGTGCTCACACACTTAGAGTCCACCCTCGTCCTCAACGACACACTACTGAAATGATCATGACCTGGAATAGTTCCAACACATGTGCTAGTTGTGAATAGCCGCATGTCAAGATGAGTTGAGGCAGATTAAGGAAGTCCTCTTCTTATATAGCAAACGTTGCTGCCAATAGCTCTCAAAAAACCGCTCTCCTCATCTTGAGTTTATTGATTCACTGACGGCTTTCGCGGATGGTCTTTTCACTGACAGACTTTGAGTATAAATACGCTTCCCTCACCTTCCTGAGAAGTTGTCACAAAAACAGACTAGAAAACCTGTCGCATGGGAGTGTTGGGACCTTCCAAGGTGTTCAGGGGAGTACTTCCCAACTCCAATCTCCAATGCCAGATTTTGAAGAACGCAGGTGCGATGTTAAGACCTTATGCCGTATCCTGTAGTGACTCTTCGTATCTGTGACAGCAAATTCAGCTTCGACAGTAATCAGTAATAGGTTTAGTGAATGAGGAAGGAGAGCGATAATTTATTGGCCGTAAAAGACATCGCCCCTTGAATGATAGCTCGGGCGGTGCCGACCTTCCGTACATGAGAGATAAAGTGGGCGGAACCCCCATGACGTCGTTTGGCTGGACGAGGTCGTTTGTAATAGTCTATTCCAAGGAGTTAGACTTTCTATTTCAGTTGGGAAAACAGTTTGGGGAGAGAGACATGAGCGACAGTGCTTCCTAATTAAGCAATGAAATGGAAGGCACACAGAAAACCGACAGTATAGGCCACCTCATTACTTGTGAAGGGACGATTAAGAATCTGATATCATTCATTTAAAAGAGATTTGAATCTCTAATCACTATCTAAAACAATAACCTCGGCCTCAGCCTCTCCGATGCTCTCGACGCTCAAAATATCCCCCGCATTTACATTCGAGACGAAAGCTCCATCACCCTCTCCCAGAACCGCATCCTCCCGTCCATCGAGTCTAATCTTCATAGCGCCCTTCTTCGTCATTGGTACATGGATATATACATTTCTTCCACCCGTCTTCTTAACAGCATCAGCTCCAACAGTCCACTTGAATCGCTTATCAACACCAATTATGCCCGCGGCCATAACCAAATCAGCGTGTATGGGAATCGTTTCCGGCAATGTGGGCTCAGCTGCCTTCTCGTCTTCGGCAGATGCGCCAGGTCCAGCTTTTAATGGCGAGAGAATTGGCAGAAAAGCTGCGCGCTTGGCGTCTTCGGAGAACGTCTTCGTATGGTAGCGGGGTGTGAGGCCTCTGGCCCATGGCAGGGCCCAGATCTGGAGGAAGTGCACCTCCTTATCCGATTCATTCTGCTCCGAATGCGCAATTCCAGTTCCACCAGTAGTAAACTGCACATCGCCCCTCTTCATCCTATAGAAATCATCGCCTTGTTTCCCCTCAGCACCCTTCTTGATCATCGAGTCGCGGTGCGTCAATTCGCCGTTCAAGATGTAGGAGAAAATCTCGGCATCGCGGTGAGGGTGCGTTGGGAAACCTGTTCCGCCATCGACGCGGTCTTCGTTGAGGACTCGCAGACTGCCGAAGTTCTGGAATCGTGGGTCGTAGTAGCTGGAGAAGCTGAATGTGTGGTAAGTGTTCAACCAGCCGTGGTCGGCGTGCCCTCTTTCGCCGGAGCGGCGAGGGACGATCTTTGCGTGGGCGAGGGCTTTGGACATGGTGTTTTTGAGTGCGTTGACTGTGCTCATGGGTTCTCCTAAAGACGTCTGGGTTGATTGACTTATAGTGGCGATTGGGGTAGTAGTTGTAGCTGTAGCTGCTGTAGTGAAATTTGTGAGGTTGCTAAATAGCTGCTGGAGTGGGGTACTGAAGTAGAGTGAAATTGATGCTATGAAAATGGACGATAGGAGAATGAGGAGCTTCATATATAGACCTTTGAGAGAGATACCAGAAGATAGGAGAGGATTGGAGAAGGAAAAATAATTACATGAGAATTGAAGAGAATTACTGGTTGATTTGAATAGCTTTGTTGATGATGCACTTTGCTTGCTGAGACTGGTGTTTGAAATCCTCATGTAAGGTTATTCAGCGCCTTACTCAGCCTTTAGCCGAGTCTGGGCGTGTGGTGGGGCAGGAGCTAGTACTATTTAGGGAAATGTAGAGCACGTGGTTGCCCCCTGAATGTTTTTCGACGACTTTTCTTCCTCCAACAAGAGTCAGCAATTGTGAAGATATACATGCTTTTGCCATCATCATATGTCAATAACCTCTATCAGTGATGGAACTAGCAACCCCACAAGCCAAAACCCGGCTGGTCTCTTTGCCTCTGTCAAAACCCCGGCAGGCTGGGGTTGGGTTCTGTTGAATGGACTGTTTCAACATGCTTTGGGCAAACTCCACGAAGAATGACGCCCCTTCGTATGTCTAAGAGCTTTCTGGTCGGCAATATCTCCATTAGTCATTATTGTGCATCTGCAGTGCGTGCAGCAGGACGAGCGTCCACAGTCTCGATGGGATCTACACTTTCGTCTCGAGGACGGCGGCGACCAAACATGTTTCTAGTTTGCGAGCAGGGTCTGCATATTCTGCTGCCATTATTTCTCATTCAATAATGAGCCTCAGTCGCCCCAAGTGGGTGATAGAATTCATCGTGACAACTTGGTTGAAGCCAGTACAGCGGACTTTGAAATCTCCCTTTGAGAGAGTTACTATGTTCATTCGCTTCCTTGTGGAAATTCTCCTGCCGCCATCAACAAACGCAATTCCTGGCTTCTATATCATCTAGATCTATGGCCAGGATCTAAGTATGTGTACAGGACCACTCGTCATTTGTCAACGACAAGATCACTGATATCTATTTGGGGCATCATGCACATGCCTACACATCGGTCACTACAAACCACCTATAATCCCGGCCCTTGTTCATTCCCTGCTCACTAAAGCAAATCAATAGGCACCGGTATCAGCCTGCCATAATGCCAATATAGTCCTTTTCGTTGCCTTCCGCAAGTAGCACTCAAGGACGAATATCTCATCTTTGGATTCGAAGGAGTGAGAAAGCTCATTATGTCCGTGTTTAGTAGCTGCTGTGGTAAGGCCAAGGTTCGAGCGTTCTTTCACGTTCCAAGGGGCAATTGCTTGATGCGCAGAGACTCTGAGCCAATCCTCCTCATGTTCCGGGACAATGAAGAGTTCAAACACGGCAACTGGGAAAGTTACTCGTTAATTATGTATCTGGTAAGTGCATCCCTCTCCTCGGGTATCTGCGACAGGTCTACTGACCTTTTGCATGGGAGT